>Ga0209978_10000829_pt1 | contig 12232 bp, 12 predicted proteins | sample BentaG_FD_182805 | JGI IMG/M metagenome (GOLD analysis project Ga0209978, IMG submission 182805) | Deep subsurface microbial communities from South Atlantic Ocean to uncover new lineages of life (NeLLi) - Benguela_00093 metaG (SPAdes)... | ecosystem: Environmental > Aquatic > Marine > Oceanic >...
CGTAGTGGTTAGGGCCGCGCCGACCACTCCGTATCTTGGGACAAAAAGTAATCCCAAACATAGTGCCAACACGGCCTGCAATAACGAGAGCGCAGTATTTACTCCGGGCTTCTTGTGTGCCGATGCGTAATAAGGTGTAGTGATGTGAGCGAAGCCAAACAGAAAAACACCTGGTAGAGCAATTAGAGCAGGAACTACGGCTGGTCTAAATGCTTGACCATAGAGAGGAACAACCATAAAATATGCCAAGAATGCCAAACCAACCATAGCCGTAAAACTGACTATGGCATTGGTCCTAACAGCCTTAGAAAGCAGTCTGTTCGCTTCGTGGATAGGCTGAGCCGCAAAGTTGGGAAGCGCCGCCACTCCGACACTGGTGGGGACAAGATATAAGAATCCTGATATGTTCTTTACTATCGAATAGATCCCTAAGTCACCTGGGGTAAGATAGTATTGTACAATATAGACCGTTCCTTGAAAGCTGATGATATTGACGATGCTGGAAAGACAAATGACAAAGCCAAATCTGAAAAAGGCGTATGACTGTTTAAGATCAAATCCTTGCAGGGATATATATGATCTTAATCTGTAAAACGAAAACAGAATCACGATCAGCAGGCTTAGACACCAACCTATCGCAGCCGTCGCATAGCCGAGATGAAATAACCCAAGAAAGACAATATTATAGAGCATCTGGAATAAGGCTGTAAAGATCCTGATTCCATTATATATATGGATGCGGTTAAGAGAGATAAAAAGTCCCATGAAATTCATCTGCATGAACAGCAGCGGGAAACCAATAAAAGTCAACATCCATAGTTCGGGAGGGTACTTTTGGAAAAACTGGATGGGGATATTACGGTATAGCCTAGATATGACGAGTGCAATTACCGTTATGATCAACAGAAGAGAAAGATTATGTCCCATCAAAGCACGTCTATCGGTCTCTGGCCTTCCTGCTAAATTCCTGTTTATCCCCGCTGTCCCAAAGCTAAACAGTGTGGAAAGCAAAGTGGCATTCATCATTATCGCATAAAACAAGCCTTTTCCATCGAGACCCAGAAAACGGGCGGTAATGACCGAATTAATGATACCTACTGGTATTAAGATTACTTGGGCTGTTAGAGTGACTGATGCATTCTTAAGGGTTGACATTGAGATTGATATCCTTTATTTTCCTAGCGGGGACACCACCCACCATTATGTTTCCTTCAACATCGGCATTAACCACGGAATTTGGCAAAATTACTGAATATTCTTTGACAGTAACTCCGGGATAGATCGTGCAATTGCCGCCAATCCAGCAATAATTTTGGATTTTGATCGACCCATAGGATTTACTCTTTTGGTCATTGACTGCTTTTCCGGATATAGCTGTGTTAATGCTTGAATGGGTCCACAAGCCAGTTGAGGCTCCGGCAATGTGAACGTAATCTCCGATTACAATATCATCTGAAAAGTCAAGAATATTGTTCACCCCGATATATGAGTTGTCCCCTATTCGAATCCTTCTGCCCCTATTAACACCGAGCATCACAACACCATATTCAATCATTGAATTACTGCCAATATCGGCGCATTGAACTATGCTGGATTCCCCGATGAAAACATTGCCATCAACGTGCGAATTAACAACCTTTGTATTAGCCCTAACACGGACGTTCTGTCCTAAGCAAGTATCTGAGCCGATTACGGCATTTCCAGATATTTGTGCATAATTCCCAATCGTAGCATGTTTCCCAATCCTCACACCCCGGGCGATTCTACATCCGCTGCCAACGGATATCCCGCCGATTCGGAAAAATAAGATTCTAAGTCTATTTGTTATCACGTAAGGTGCAATTCTCCTAAAAGCACCCAACAGCGTCATCAAACACCCGCCTGACATTAAGATTTCCCAAGAAGACTCAAACCATAGTTTGCCATTTTACCTATGTAATGATAATGTGTTTTTTTGTATGCGTAGTATAGAGGTTTTATTTCACCTTGAAATTTGATCTTGAATTGCCGTATTCCGTTCGGATTCCTTTCGCCAGGGCTCATTCTTAGAAGATCAAAATATTTACAACCTCGTTTCTTCCCCCATTTTATGATTTCCCATATCAAATAATCGTTAGGGCACAAGCTTCTGTGTTCGCATGAGGAACTACCCGCCCAATAATAGATTGTATTGTGGAATTCTGAAACCAGTATTACAGCTATTGGTTGATCATTGTAGCAAGCGGAAAATATCTGAATCAAACCGTTATGAAACAATTTTTCATAGTATTGAATGGGCAGCGCCTCTTTACCAAATCTCTCATATGTCTGTCTTAGATACCTATGAAACACCGGCAAATCCTTGGATTTGTTCATCGTTAGAGAAACTCCCCTTTTTTGCGCTTTGTTTATCCCCCAACCGACCTTCTTATAATCCCATGACTTCCATATCTCATCTAAGCTACGATTTAAATCAAGCACAGGAGTGTCATACGTGTACCGAATATGGAAATTGAATCGCTCGAATAACCCATTTGGATAACCTGGTGGAAGTTCTATGCCATAGTAAGAAACAAGCTTGAGTTTATGCAACAATTTATTTAGGAATATTCTTACTAACTCAGGATTGTCATCTCGAACAATCAGACCTCCATAAACGTTTTCATACAAGCTGCCGAATGAGTAGACTCTTTTCAGGCAATAACACTCTCTTCTGTCGTGGTAAGGGAAATACCCGACTAAATCGAATTCATTGAAGCATAAAGCAATTGAAACCCTTTCACCAAACACATTGCGGATAATACGATTCCATTCCACTGTGTGGAAGGGCGCACTGAATCTTGAAATGTCCAACAATTCTCTAATGGCTACTTCTTCGTTGCTGGTTAATTCGTCGATTGATTTTACTTCTAGAATAATATTATCACTCACCATTCATACCCCAAATTCCTTAGACGTCGTGATATTTGGTCAGCTTCCTCTTCTTCAAGAAAGACATCCTTAAATTCTTGCTTGTTGCTCCTGATAAATGATTCAAGTTTCTTGCTGAACTCCTCCTTTCTGTCAGCAGTTATGATGTTGCTCTGTTCATCAGAATCCGCCAATAGATCAAAAAAGTATTCATAATCGGCATTCAGATACTTGATATATTTGAAATCATTGGACCGTAAACATTGCTTCGGGATAAAAGAAAAATAAGTCTCGCTATAACCGAGCTCCTTAAACTTTTGATGATTTATCTGCTTCATGATCGAGCTACCGTCCAGTGTATAGTCGACATCTAGTGAATCGATCCCAAATAGGTCACAGATTGTTGGCAATATATCGATCAATTCCACCTGGCCATGAATATCTTTCGTGCCTGGGAACAACTTTGCACTTGATATAATAAGAGGCACATTAATAACGTAATCGTATAGAAAATGACCATGAGTAAAATAAGCTGTTTCCTTGAGTTCATCATTGTCATTGAATCCTTCACCGTGATCAGATAGAATTATGAAAACCGTATCTTCAAAAATTCCTCTTTTCTTCAATAATTTTGTAATTCTGCCAATAAAACGGTCTGCAACTTGTATTGCCCTGAAATATCCCTCTTTAACCCTTTGCTTTGAGTGCTCATCCATTGAAACGGTCATCGAAACCACTTGCATTGTTCTATTGAATCCATCCTGTTGAGGAATAAATCGCATTGCCCTCAATTTATCACCCCGCGTGTATTTCAACCATGTCAAAAAATTGCTAATGCTCTCTCTATAATTCCGCGGATATACTTTGGTTAAGTAAGGCAAATGAGTTCCCCAATAGTGGATGAATAGAAAAGAGTCATCCTTTATCGTTTTGATGATTGGCTTGATATCTCTCAAAGTATCAGTGCCAACGTTTTTGAAGTTATTCCGAAAACCATATTTATGTATATGCTTTAGAGTACCGATATCATTTGAGAACGTGTAAGTTGTCACCTTGTTGTCCATCAGTATGTCAAAAATGGTCTTGATCTTTGGATCTATCTTATTCTTGTCAGGTCTTTGTATCTTGTGATTGAATGGATACAAACCTGTGAAAAGAGATACATGAGAAGGCAAAGTCCACGGAGTCTGAGTTATTGCATTGTGAAAAAGGAGACAGTTGTCGGTTAGATTGTTAATGTTCGGTAGAGATGTAGTATTATCATATAAGATATCTTTTCGAACACTATCCAGACTTATCAGTATTATGTTCACAGGAATCTCTCCTCGGGATACCCCCTGGGGCTTGGTACAAGAGAGGCAGAGGTCGCTGGGAGAAAAAGGTCATACATACCTGGATAGCTACCCCGCCTCTGGCGGGATGCCGTGCTTGCATTATCTCATGGTGCTTCTTGGCCCGCCCAGACTTCACCCCTGTCATCTTATGCCATCCTAGGACTTTTTTTCTTTCCTTTAGAATCAAGCTGACGTTTTGAATGTCAATTGCAATTCGAGCAGAAAGAGCGTGGTTACAGCAATGTGATGACGCTAGCCTTGCCAATTGCCCCCTTCGGATTCGTCTATTCCTACTTCCCCTTTGACATTCCATAGTAATCGCTCAATCCAATAGTGAGTATCCAGCATGCAAGCCAATCATCCAACAGGAGCTTTTTGGGAGCATTGGAGAAGACGAGGTCTAGCCCCTTGAGTTTGTCAATTTCCCGGCGTTAAATTCATAAACTTTATAAGTCACGACGAGCATAAGTACAATGATAGCCATACCATGAGCCCTCAAAAATACTGCTGCAGATGCAATCCCCCAAAAAAGCCCACCTACTAGATAGCCTAAAAAACCGATCAAAAAGGCCTGATGGAGTTCATTGTGCGTCATAGCGATTGTTCTGTAGATGAATCTAAAGAAACCGATAAAGAAAACAAAAAAGAAGATGAGTCCAAGCCCCCCAAACCTCAGAATATATTGTCCCCAGAAGGATTCCAACATTACTCGAAAATAGACGGGCTGGTATCTTCCCAGCGTGCGTCCTGCCCAAAATCCTGTGCCTGCAGTGGGATGTTCTCGAATGCCCCTTAAGGCCTTGGTTACTCGATCACCAAAGGTCCCCTCAGTTCTGGTTATATCTATTACACCCTCCTGGAACCGGGCTTGCAGAGCATCTACAGCCGAAAAATATCTATTTAGCGGGACCAAAACAGCTATCGTAATAATTACCAGAACGACGGCTGCCCCAATTACGCCTTTCCCTCTTACTTTCCTAACGAGGACAAGAGCTAAGAATATCCCGACCATGACAGCACTTAAGAAGGCACGGCCAAATGTGGTAATGATATTGATCAAGAATAAAGACACCGGAAAAACATATATATCGATTCGTTTCATACTTCTCAGGCCGAAGAAAGCAACATACGACACTAAGAAGATGAAAGCTAGGGCAACTGTTGGAGAAGGATTTCTACTCTGGATGAATCCACTTGCTATTCTGCTCCCCTCCAAAGGATTGTAATGCTGTAGGTAAGACCAGGTGATTCTAGCATCGGAGAAATAAAGAAAGAGCGATAACATAACGAAGGGAACCAGCAATACCAGAATGGAACGGAGCAACCCATTCAAATCATCTTCATTTCGTATTGTATTGATCATTGGGAAGAATGCATACAGGTACATCCAGTAGCGAAGCTGATTAAACAAGTCCTTAGGCCCGGCACCAAACATGACAACCGAATAAATTACATAGCCACCGATGAAAAGGGAATAACCGATGAAGAACTTCTTCACAAAGCCCCCCGGAAATGTCGCTTTCCCCTTAATAAACTGCAGTACGAAAATCATGGCCCAGACCAGAACAAAGACGTCAGATATATTTAGGAAACCGAAAGGGATGGCATATCCCAGAGGCTCACCCTTCTGAAAAAGAAAGAACTCTTGCCAGAAGATAATGGTGACCGCAACAAACCAATACGGCTTGTTCAACAACACTCCGATAGCTCCCGTCAACAGAGCACAAAAAAGGATAATGTCGTGTGTTTGTAGATCGAACGTAGCAATCCTTTTAGCTAGTTGCCAAGCGAGCAAAAGAAGAAAAAGGTGAATAACTAGGTTACTGAACTTAAAATGCTTTTCCATTCCCGTTAACCCTTCCACTCTTTCAACTCCACACGGATGTCCTCTGGACCTCAAACTCTTTCTTGGAGTGCATTCAGGCTCTACCTGCCATTTCCTTGAGCTCCTAACTCAAAGAAGGCATATTTCAAGTCACATGGTCCCCTCAATACCACCTTCAACCCTGCGTCCTTGATAAAAGAGCTAAGTTGATCAAGTGTATACCAATACTGACCAACCCATCCTTTCGGCCTAATTGGCTGTTTCAAGATACGCACGATAATTTGCTTCATGCATCGGCGCAACTGGTGGTACTTCTGGGAAAAAGACAGAGAAGGGACCGATATAATAGCAATTCCACCTGGACGCAAAACTCTGTACGCCTCAGCTAGCACCTCAGTTGGTCCTTTCTCAAAGTCCTCAATGACCCCAAAGGACAAGTAGCCGGCCAGGGACTCATCGACATAAGGTAATTCCCTAACATCTCCCCGAACAAATTGGCAGTCAAACCCGTGGACTTTTGCCCAGCTACTCACTGCCTTGACAGTGGGTCGATGATAGTCCAAACCATCTATGTCGATACCGAGTTTTGAGAGGAGGAAAACATAGCGTCCCAAACCACAGCCAGCCTCTAGCACCTTGCCATGTCGGGGTACATGTCTTAAGATCCAAGGTCTGCCTCCATAAAAGTCCCACATGCGGATTTCATTTTCTGGTCTCAGACCCAGCCAAAACTGGTCCCAGCTTAATGCTGACTGCGCGCAATCCTGCTTCATCGGACCTCAGCTTCTATATGTCTTAACGGCAACAATAATTTGGTCCTGTTCCTCATCGGTGAGATCTGGATACAGTGGCAGAGTGATCAAGCACTTCCAAACTCTTTCAGCTATTGGCAAATGAGAGGCATATGGCTCGTATATTGGATAGAGATGATTCGGGACATAATGCATCCCCGTCGAGATGCCCCGGGCCTTCAGGTGTTCCACTAAGGGGTCGCGGTCGCTCGGATCAGCCACCTTGATCACATAATTGTGCCAGGCACTGCGGACGTGGTGCTTCTCCACCGGCGTCTCTATCCATCCTATATCTGACAAGGTTTGGCCATACCGCATAGCTAACTCCCGCCGCCTCGCATTCGTTTGTCCTAATCTGGTCAATTGCACTACTCCAATCGCGGCGATAATGTCATTCATGTGATACTTAAAGCCTAACTCCTCGACATTGTACTCCCAGGAATAGCCCTTGCTCGCCGTGCGATTCCAGGTACCGCGGCTGATGCCCACCCAGCGTAGCTTTTGCAATCGAGCTGCCGCGTCATCCTCATCTACAGTAATCATCCCGCCGTCCCCGGTAGCTAAGTTCTTCACGGCGTGAAAGCTGAAACAAGTAGTGTCTGACAGTGAACCAATCCTCTTTCCCTTGTATTCAGCTCCACATGCATGCGCAGCATCCTCGAGGGTTTTGATGCCTTTTCCTTTGGCCAGTTCGTGAATTTCAGTAATATCGCATGGATGACCCCCATAATGCACCATGATGATAGCTTTCGTCTTCGGTGTAATCTTTCGTTCAATGTCCCGTGGATCAATATTGAGTGTATCCGCTTGTATATCCGCAAAGACAGGGATCGCATTGTTGTACAGGATCGCGTGGTTCGTCGAGATGAATGTCATCGGCGTCGTAATCACTTCATCTCCTCTGCCGATCTCGAGAACACGCAGGGCCAGGTGCAGGGCTGCGGTGCCAGAGTTGAGGGCAACTGCATTCCTTACACCCACGTACTGCGCAAATTTCTCTTCAAATTCTTGAGTCTTGGGTCCCAAACCCCACCAGCCGGATTTCAATACAGCAGCAACTGCTTCAATTTCTTCATCGCTTACTGAGGGCCGAAATACGGGAATCATCTTAGTAACTTCCTTTCCACTCCGATTTCCATCTTAATAGGTGACATTTATACATTCTTTTTCGCGGTAAGTCAGGCATTCCCTTGGAAATAACTTCCTCGACCGACAAAACGCATTAGTCAAAGCTGAACGTACGAGAAGCAACATGACCACAGCAAAGCGTGACGGGAAAATCTTTTCAAGAACGCGATTGCCTGAATCAATCTCCTGAAAAGGTGGGATTACTGCCTTTTCGACAAAATCAATTCGGAATCGGTAGAGAAACAACAGATTCTCCAGGAAATCAAGTGGCATTGCTTCCCTCATCCCACCCTCCAAACACACCGTAGAAATCCTCAGCTTTCGCAGAACAAATCGAATTCGGTGGGCAATTACCATGTCTTGGCCAAATATTGAGATTAACCATCGACCTCGAAAACGCAGTACACGATGAGGTTCACATCTGTCTCAACGACCTCAGAGCCATGGGTAGCCAAGACACTTGGGGTGAGGAGACCGATGTGACCCAAGCTGATGACGCAGACGTTTTTCAATTCTTCTACTACCGGTGCGAGTTTAACTGCTGTGGGTCCTGTGGCAATTACTACCACTATCTTTTGCATTTAACCATTTCTCAGGCTCTCAGGATATTCTTTCTGAAACCTTGGCATCTTTAACCTGGTGTAGGTTACTTGCCCTACCCATACTTACTGTTAAGCCCAAGATGACCCAAAATGTGAGAGCGTTGGCCGGGATTTGAAACGGAAAATCCATCGAGGCGTGGACAGCAACCCCGGCGATGCTTACCATGCATCCTAGCGCAAGTCCCAGTGAATACATATTTTTCGAGGAGACCAAATATGTAATTCCAGACTTGAAATATAGAAATAGCAGGACTAAGAATGCGGCTGAAGAGAATATTCCCATTTCCGAGGCAAACTGTAGGTAGTCATTATGTGTCTCGTTCATGAATATTCTCTCTTTCTCATCTCGGTACCGGGGATAAGCGAGGGGAAAATTGCCTGGTCCTACACCCAGCAGAGGACGGTCAGCTATCATTTGGAGCGTGCCGCGGTAAACGTCTATCCTAGATTCGATTGGTGCTCCCCTAAAAGGATTGATGGGGGAAACTTTGCCCTCACCTTCGCCTTTCATAGCTTTATATAGACTCACCGAGCCCGTAGTAGCTAAAACAATGAGAACAACCAGGACAATCATTGCAATTCTAGTTAGAGTTTTCGGCGTCTTGTGTCTGACCCACACTAATATGATACTCAAAAAGAGAATAGACGCAAAGAAAGAAATCCAGCCATCTCGAGAATGTGTGAAGACGAGGGCGGCAGTCATTACGAATATGACAGGGAGCAAAATGAAGGTTGCTATGCTGCGGTGACGTTTTCTTCGGATGGACTGGCTAGCAAGCATCCCGCCCAGGAATAGACCTACGGCCAGTGGAATTGTTAGCTCCAAATAAGCACACATACTGTTTGAGTTTACAAAGGTTGCCGTTAAGTTGCCTACATACGCCTTTTTTTTCAGGCCATAAATCATTTCTATTCCGTTCAGGTAATTGTACAATCCGTAGAGGGCAAGTCCACATCCAACAAATATCAGAATAGTAATGACCCTTTTTATTCGCTCGGAGTCCTTAATATTGTTCACCACAATAAAGTAAAGAAGAATGTAGTTGAGGATTTTGAAGAGTTCCGTCTTACTCTCATAGAAGTAAACTGAAGTGGCGGTGGACACCACTGCTATTCCACCGAAAACCAAAATAGGTAAGTCGAGCGGCGTTCTTGTCAGTCTGAACCTGCCTTGAGCATTCATTTTGAGAAACCATAGAGCTAGCATAAATACGGTAGCGAGATGCATTAGGGATATTGACCATACTTGGACGGTTCCAAAGGCTAGTGGGGTGAAAACTAGAAGGCCTATTAGGGTAAGTTCTATCGTGCTATCGCAGAACCGGGGGAACCCGGACAGTACATCGTTCTCCCCCTCATGTCTCTGTGTCGATAAGGGCTCATTCTGCATACCAACATCACTCTTGAGCTGGAGTTTGGCTGACGACCTGATCCAACATCTGCAGAAGCTCGGGCCAGCGGGTGCCTGCCAGGTTGACGGCGGTCTCGCGCTTGAGGATATCGATTTTACTCAGGAAAGTGGCTATTTTCGTTTCGGTGCTCATAACTCGTTCGCTGATGGCCCATAGATCGCTTGGGCTGGCTATTCCAGCCTCAACCTGTTTTTTGAGAGCGTCAAGGTTGAACTGAAGAAGAGAGAGAAGATTCTTTTGGCCATCCAGCTCATTTTTCAAGCTGCCGAGCTTATCCACTCGGGCAAGAAGGTCCGAGACGACGGTGTTTTTGAGATGATAATAATCCTGCGTAGCTTTGGACAGGTCCTTTTGAGTAATCAATTTGTCCAGCGCAGTTTTTCTTTTTTTTGCCCAACTGTAGAGCGGAAGACCTAACTCTATGCTTCCAATAGGCGCGAGACTCCTCTCCCCCCCATCAGGATTCTCAAGCTCTACCCCTGTTGTTAGATTAACGGTAAGATCCAGACTGTTGGCTGGCTCGGGTACTGCCTCAATTTCCTTTATGAGATTCATCTGTGACTGAAGAGAAGGATTAGCCTCTACCACCAGCTCGATCATCTGCTGAAGATAATCGTTCTCCGGCACCTGTTGTGGGGTGTCTTCCTTCGCTGGTGACTGAGCAAACCCGGCGCCAAACGAAACAGCTAGCATCAAAACTACTGGAACTGTTGGAATCCAGTTTCGAATGCTCATTGTGGTCTTCTGTCTTTTCTCTCCCATCCTCTAAGTTCCTTTTTCTTCAAAGCCTACAGGGAAATCCTGCGTGGGGCTTCGCACTCTACGGGAGCATCCTATCCCAACTCATCGAGCAAATTTAGAAGCTCCTCCCATTTTTCGCCTCCCATGGTTATGGCCATTTGTAGCTTCAAGATCCTAAGCTCCTCAGTTGTATTCTCTACTTCCATGGAGGTACTCATTATCCTCTCGGTTAGATCGAAGAGAGTAGTAGGTTTTTCCAGTCCAGCTTTGACCTGTTGGCTTAGTGACTCGGCTCTATTTCTTAAGAAGGACTCAAGTTGATTCAGGCTCTTCCTTCTGTTCCTCAGCTTGGAAAGATCGATATGGTGAGTAAAAAGCTCAGTCAAAAGAGTTTTCCTTAATGACTCGTAAGCCTGCCTGGCTTTCTCCAGCGTTTCTTTTCTCCGGAGCATCTTGCCTCTAATCTCTTCCAATTGAGTCATGCTCATGAGAGGAGTCTTGATACCGGCCGCTTCGGTCTCGCTTCCCACTCCAAGAGTTTCAAGATCAATAAAGCCTGCTCCTGGCTCTGGCATTTCCTCAATCTCCTGAATGAAATCTCTTTGAGATTGAAGGATGGGGTTATTTTCCACTACCAGCTCAATTACCCTCTCAAGAATACCTTTCTGCAGCACCTGGGGCTCATCCTGGGCCCAGGCGGCAGGTGAAATGAGGAGAGCCAATACCAGACAGCTTAGCAATAGTTTCTGTGTTTTCAATTCTTCACTCCTTTCTTGGTAAAGGATTCAGCTATTTCTCTGATTCCTTCATTTTTTCATTGATTTGGGCTAATGCAAGTTGAGCCTGCCGATGATGAGGGATAACGTCCAGCACTTTTTCAAATTCTTTCTTTGCTTTAGACAGCTCACCATTTGTTTTATACACTGCTCCGAGTCTCCAGTGAAAAGATACATTTGTCGGATCTAATTCAATCGCCATCTTTAGCTCCCTAGCTGCTTCTTCATACATTCCATGCTGCCTATAAGTCCAGCCAAGCTGACTGTAGGCCAGCCCATCGTAAGGGTTAAGCTCCAGGGCTGTTCTGAACTCCTGTACGGCTTTCTCCAATGCATCTTTATCCTGACGAAGATTGGCAAGTCCAGAGTAGATTCTCGCTAGCTCGAGGCGATAGTGTGCACTGCATGGCTGAATGGAAATAGCCTTTTGATATTCAACGACGGCTTTATTCACCCTCATACTGTTATATTCCTCCTTGGCGCGCTGGTAATGGATCTCGGCCAAGAGAGGCTGAATCACTACGTAGCCGAGAAGTGCCGTGCCTACCAGGATAGTGAAATAGCCAATGACCTTACGTAAGAAGTTAATTCTTCTCCTCCTTCACTAGACACAAGAAAACACTAAAATTCGGGCATTATAGGACTTGCCGCTAATAGATAGTCTCTTTCCAGACCGGCACCAATGGCCTCCTCCTCCAGGGGCGCTCCAAGCTCTGGAGTAATCTGTTGGATCG
>Ga0209978_10000830_pt1 | contig 12225 bp, 11 predicted proteins | sample BentaG_FD_182805 | JGI IMG/M metagenome (GOLD analysis project Ga0209978, IMG submission 182805) | Deep subsurface microbial communities from South Atlantic Ocean to uncover new lineages of life (NeLLi) - Benguela_00093 metaG (SPAdes)... | ecosystem: Environmental > Aquatic > Marine > Oceanic >...
TACTGGCAACATAGGATCAGCAGCTTTCCCCACCCCTAAGGGTGATGCTAGCCAGATAACCATAGGCTTTGCACCGACGCTAAACGCAGCAGCCGCAGTAGCATCTACAACTTGAGAGTCACATTCTGTGTCTGCTGTGATAACAAAAGTCTCTCCCGATTTTAACTTGAAAAGATCCCTCACAAGTATACTGGTCGCTTTACCCAATTCATATTGATAAAGAAACATTTCTCTACCTCCCTTCTTCTTTGTTTAAGACATGACTCCTTTCTCTATGGAAAACTCCCAAAAATTTGGTCTTTCGACACTTCTCCCTTTTAGAAAACTTTGCTCTATTCCCCAGCTATTGGCCACACTTGCTCTCTCACCCGGGCCAGCCTTACTTCTTAGCTTTTGTGTTGATAAGAATCCCACTTCACCCCAAGTCTTTAGCACATTTTTTTTCTCTTGTCAAACTGCGGTGGGTCTATCTAGAAAGGATTGAGGCTTCACTACTCATACTGCTCTTCCAGCTTCCAGTTTATGATCTCCTCCTTGGGCGGACTCTCGTAGCCATATGCCTTACTTTGACTCCAGTTGAACCGCTTCTTCAGCTCAATCAGAAGCTCGGCGTATTTCAACGTTGCCAGGATTGCATCAAGTACTGGTACGCCAAGATACTCCTGAAGTTCCTTGTAGAAGCCAAATTGGATTGTGCACCCCAGGATGATTACCTCGGCCAAGTCTCTCTCCACGGCTTCCTTAGCCAACACTTTCATCCTTCTTGCTGTCTCAGTCTGGTTTTCTTGAAGACCACGTACTCCAAGGGCTATAGATTTGAATGAGGCCAGATGCTCCCTAAAACCGTATTTCACCACGTTCTGCCGCATTTTGGGAATCGTTTTATCCCTGGTGACAATTATGGAAAAGCTGTGGCCCAAGCTTGCGGCAATGTGCAGGCAGGACTCAGCCGGGGCGGCCACTACCAGTTTATGGGTAATCTCCCTCGCCGCCTCCAGGCCAGAATCATAGAAGCAACCGATGATAGCCGCATCGTACCCCTCCCGCTCTGCCTGCTTCACCAAGTGCAGAATCGGGGCAAGAACTAACGTCTCGTAGTAGTGATAGTCGAGATGCAACGGTCCCTTTTCCAGGGATACGACCTTGATTCTCGTATCCTGGGATTTTCCTGCCTCCAGGGATTCTTGGATCTGATCATCGTAGTCACTCGAGGCAATCGGATTGATGAATAAAATGCGCTTTTCCATATCTGGTACCTCCTGACACAGATTTTGTGTTACCCTCCCAATTCCACCTGGTAAATTGATGGCACTTAACAGTATGTTTCTCTCCTACCTTTCTCAATTTACCTCTTCCTTGACCACTCTCTATCCGCTTTTCAGTCAAGAAGGCGGGTTTTTGATCCGCATCATCATATTGGCAGGTTTCTTTTTTGTCAACCACCACCCTTGGGTGGTGGTGGTTGACTCAAGACTCTCCTTTTGATACTCTAGAGTCGGCTAAATCTGCTTCTGATTTAAACTCCTCTGGGGGTGGTGAAGCCCTGAAAGCCGATCGGGAGTTATCCGGGCAAATAGATTTAATGAGTAAAAACTGTTACAGTGAGGGTTGGGGGCTTAAGGTGAAAGGGATGCTTTTGAACAATAAGTTTGAGATGGTTTCTTAGAAGTTCTCGGGAATAAACGACAAAAAGGGAGTAGTAATGATGAAGATAAAAAACATAGAAAAGTTTCCCCTAAGTTTACGTCCTATCAAGGTGGGGTATAGAAAAGAGGATAAGTCATCATCTGTCTGGGCATCCGGAGTTCCTTCAATAGTTGTTCGAGTAAATACTGATGAAGGAATTTCAGGACTGGGGGAAGCTACTACTATGACATGGTATTTCAATGAAACTCAAGAAGGCATGATGAAACTCCTGGAGTTCTACGAGCAATTGCTAATAGGTGAGGACCCTTTTGATGTAGTTAACGCGCACTGCAGGATGGATCTAGCTACAGGAGAAGATGCGCCTGGGTGTCATTCAGCTCGAGCAGCTATTGATATGGCTTTATACGACATAATCGGCAAGGCACAAAACCGTCCAGTATATGAAGTCTTGGGAGGTGCATATCGCACCGAGTTTGAAATGTTAACTAACCTGTATGAAGATACTCCGGAAGAGAAGGCCAAGGCGTGTAAAGAAAGTGTTAGGAAAGGATTCCGTGGTCTAAAAATAAAAGTGGGGGATATTCTCCTCACTGAGGGATGGAGCATGCAGAATTTAAGAAAAGAGAAGGACAAACTTATTGCCGCCCTAGAAGCTGTACCGCCAGATATCTATGTTGATGCCGATGCAAATCAAAGCTGGACCAATGCCAAAATAGCAGTCAATATAGTTGAGGAACTATTTCAAGATAAGTACTATCCAAATCTCTCTTTAGAACAGCCTCTTCACTACCTAGACATTTCTGGTCATAGTTACCTTCGTAGGTCCCTTAGAACTCCCATTATCCTGGATGAATCAGTGCTCTCACCCGAAGCAATGCTCCAAATAGCTAAACACGACGCTGCCGACAGAATTGTTTTGAAATTAAACCGTGTCGGAGGTTTTTGGCCAGCTCGCAAAGTCATAAGCATTGCTGAGGCAGCGTCTATAGGTATAAGCGTAGACACAATGCCTTTTACCAAACTGGGAGATACTGCCAACTGTCATTTAGCTGCCACCATCAAAGATCCTTATCCAGTAGACGCAGAGGGACATTTGTGGTTTGATGCTAATCCCTTCAGGGGAGGCATAGAGATAAGAAATGGTCGGGCAACACTACCAAAAGGGCCTGGATTGGGAGTTGAACTCGATGAGGAAATACTAAAAAGGGTAATCAAGACAGAATAAGGACCAACGTATTAGAGGTGTTATGAGCGTAAGATTTTCAAATTCAATTTTTACAATAGATTCGCATACGGCAGGTCACCCAACCAGGGTTGTGGTAGGTGGTCTGCCAAAAATACCAGGGAACTCAGTAGCTGAAAAAAGGGACTATGTAAAAAATAAAATGGATTATATTCGCAACTTTCTTTGCAACGAACCTAGGGGTCATTCTGGCATGTATGGGGCAATCTTGACCGAGCCGGTCAACAAAGATGCTGATTCCGGGGTGATTTTTTTTAGTCCAGTAGGTTACGATGACATGTGCGGCCATGGTACTATCGGGGTGACAACCATACTCATTGGAACAGGTATGGTTCCTTTAGAAGAGCCTTCAACAAAGGTTACCTTAGAAACACCAGCCGGGTTGATTAAGGTAAAGGCAGAAATTGTGGATGGCAAAGTAAAAGATGTCTCTCTGGTAAATGTACCGGCATTTTTGTATCAAGAGAATATATCTGTCAATGTTCCTGGATACGGAGAGGTTAAGGGAGATGTCGCCTTCGGTGGAAATTGGTACTTTTATGTAGATGCAAAAGATATTGGCATTAGAGTAAGACCTGAAAATATTGATAATTTGATCAAGGCCGGTATTGCCATAAAAACTGAGTTTAACAAAAGTTTCGATTTAGTACATCCCACAAATTCTAACATATCAAAAAAATTACTGGGTATTTCTTTGATAGACTCACCCATCAAAAACCAAAATGCAGATCAAAACAATATAGTTGTAGAGGGAAAATTATTTTTTGATAGATCCCCATGTGGCACCGGAACATCTGGTAGAATGGCGGTTTTGTTTGCTAAAAACAAATTGACTCTTAACAAAGATTTTATAAATGAGAGTATTTCAGGGGCAATCTTTCGGGGGAGGCTAATTAAGAAAACCAAGGTTGGTAAGTACCCAGCAGTTATCCCTGAAATTACGGGAAGTGCTTACATCACAGGATTTAATCATGTTGTTTTAGAGCCGGATGATCCCTTTGGATTAGACGGTTTCCTAATCGGTAAAAGAACTTGAGCACTCGATTTTGTGAAAACCATAAAAAATAATGGGGGAGGGAAAAATGGAAGAAGGGAAAAAATTCTCAGGAATTGTACCACCAGTAATTACTGTCTTTGACTCTGAAGGAGAGATAGCCGAAGAGAACACCAAAAAATTTATCCAACATTTAATCGATGAGGGTGTTCATGGGATTTTTGTTGCCGGAAGTACCGGGGAATCTGCTTTAATGACGATGAAACAGAGAAAAAAGATAATAGATATCGGGGTAGAGTCTGCTAGAGGAAAAGTACCATTATTCGCAGGTACCGGGCACAATGGCACGAGAATTACTGTTGAGTTAAGTAAATATGCACAAGAGGCTGGAGCAGATGGTATTCTTGTTTCACTTCCGCATTACCCTAAACCGACACAGGAAGCCTTGTATCATCATTACCAAACAGTTGCTGAAGAAGTTAATATTCCAGTATTTGTTTACAACTGGCCTGGACAATATGGGGTTGACATAGAACCAGAAACTGTAGCACGTCTTGCTAAAGATGGATACATTCAAGGAATAAAAGACTCCCACATAGATATAGACCACACGGCAGAGATTATTCGGTTGACTGAGGGGAAAATTACAATTTGGACAGGCTTTGAGGCCAAGATTCTACCAGCCCTCTCTCTTGGTGCCGATGGAAGTGTATGCACCATTGGTAATATTATCCCGAAAGAGGTAGTGGAGATATATAATCTGTTCCAGGAAGGCAAGATCAAAGAGGCTGCAGAGAAACAATTATCCATATTTGGACTTGTCAATGCCTTATCTAGTAGGCACGATATGCAGCCCCTCAAGGAGGGCATTAAAATGCTAGGATATGATGTAGGAGATGCACTGATGCCGACAACCGAAGTATCCCCAGAGGTAAAGGAAAAAATAAGGGAAGAACTGAGAAAGTTAGGAAAGTTAGAATAGCCTGTCCGGGGTGGGAGTCTTTTAGCCTTGCTGGTTGACAAGAGAAAAGATTATATAAACAATTTTTTTTATTGGAGGAGGTTATGAGAGTTGCTAAATTCAGCAATCAATACTTCAAGGGAGCTGAATCTTCCCATCGAAGAGTTATCTATAAAGCCATGGGCTACACTGATGAAGATCTAGCTAAACCTTTGATTGGAGTGGCCAATGCCTGGAGTGAGGCATCACCAGGTCACGCTCACTTAAGAGAGATTGCTAAGCAGGTTAAATCAGGAATATGGCAAAATGGTGGGACTCCTTTTGAATTCGGTACCTTGGCCACCTGTGGAAATATTGCCATTGGTACCGAAAATTTAAAGTACGAATTGGTCATAAGAGATGTCCTGGCAGCATCTATAGAAATAATGGCCAAGGTACACTTATTTGATGGTCTGGTATTACTTTCTTCTTGCGATAACATAATTCCTGGACAAATCATGGCTGCCGAAAGACTTAACATTCCATCAATTCTTGTAACTGGCGGACCAATGTATCCTGGCAGATACAAGGGAGAGGTTGTTGTTACGCCTGATATAAACGAAGCCGTAGCTGCTTTAGGTATAAAAAAGGTAACTGAAGAGGATATTCTGGCCAGGGAAAACTATGTCTGTCCCGGACCCGGGGCCTGCCCGGTGCTTGGAACCGCAAATACTATGCAGATCTTGTCTGAGGCAATAGGTATGTCTCTTTCAGGAAGTTCTACTGCTCCTGCCCAGTCTTCAGAGAGACTGCGGATTGCAAAAAGATCTGGCAGAAGGATAGTTGATCTGGTTCAAGAAAAAATAAAACCTTCAGACATTATAGGAGAAAACTCCTTAAGAAATGCTGCCATGGTAGATATAGCCATAGGTGGTTCTACAAATGCTATTCTTCACCTCCTCACCTTTGCCAATGAACTGGGAATTGGTTTTGATTTGGAAATATTTGATCAATATAGCAGGAAAATCCCCTGTATCTGCAATGTTAAGCCAAATGGAGAATATACAGTGGTAGATTTACATTCTGCGGGGGGAGTCCCTGCCATAATGAGAGAATTAAAGAGTTTTCTCCATCTTGATTGCCTGACAGTTGATGGAAATACTTTAAAGGAGAATCTTTCCAATTTTAAAGAAAAAGTTGATAGAAAAGTCATATACCCTGTTAATCAACCACTAAACAAAGAGGGTGGTCTTGCTATTCTAAAGGGCAATTTAGCTCCAAATGGATCGATCGTCAGGACTACCGCGGTGCCCAAGAATATGCTGAGGTTTAGAGGCCCGGCAAGAGTTTTCGACGGAGACAGGGAAGCATATGAAGCTTTGAGAGAAAATAGGATTCATAAAGGGGAGATAATCGTGGTTAGATACGAGGGGCCCAAGGGGGCTCCAGGAATGAAGGAAGTTATGTTAGCATGTGATGCCCTGGTTGCACTTGATTTGGACAAATCGGTGGCTCTAATAACCGATGGAAGGTTTTCCGGATTTAATCGTGGTCCAATAATAGGACATATATCTCCCGAAGCAATGGAAGGTGGTCCAATTGCACTCCTGAAGGATGGAGACACTATCGATATAAACATACCAGAAAGAAAGCTTAACGTTGATTTAACCATGAAAGAAATGGAAAGAAGATATCAAAACTGGTCTTCCCCAGAGCCAAAGGTAAGCAGTGGTATCCTAAAAATCTATGCTAAGCTTGCTGATCCGCCTGAAAAAGGAGCCGCCATAAATACTCGAGAAATAGAATGAGAATTTGATCAGAATGATAGAACAATGGGGAAAGAAGGTAAACAATGCGATTTGTAGGTGTGAGGAGATTACTGAGCAAGAGATAAGAGATGCTATCAGGAAATTTGATCTTAGGACCGTAGATGAAGTTAAAAGACTGACCCGTGCTGGAATGGGTTTGTGTCAAGGAAGAACATGTACACCTCTATTAACAAAGATAATAGCTGAAGAGACCAACAAAAAAGTAAGCGAGCTGTTGCCTCTCAGTAAACGCCCTCCGGTAAGACCAATTAAAATAGAATTTTTAACTACGGAAGAGTAAAAAGAAAGTTGAATAAAATAGTAGACGTAGTGGTGGTGGGAGGGGGAGTTATCGGATCTTCAGTAGCCTATTGCCTGGCCAAAAAAGGGGTAAAGGTGATTGTAACAGAAAAAAAGGAAGGATTATCTTTCGGTGCCTCAGGAGCCAATCAGGGCGGATGCCCCCTGCAACTTTTTGAATCACCCGTTCTTGAACTGGCAAGGGAAAGCCTTAAGTTATATAAAAACCTTTCTGAGGAGATAGGATACGATATTGAATATGAGAACGTGGGCTCCTTAGTATGTAGCGTTGATGAGAAGCAGTTTTCAGATATGGAAAAGCACGTCCAAAATAAGCGCAGAGAAGGAATAAACGTTCGGCTAATAGAAGGACACCAGCTTCGGAAATTAGAACCTACCTTGGGAGAGGATATAGTTGTTGGAGTGGAGGAGTGGGATAGTTGTACAGTGAATCCATTTAAGGTAAATTATGGGTTTGCCTATGCTGCCAGAAAACTGGGAACAGAGTTTCTTTTTTCTAGCCAAGTTAAGAAAATAGAGACGGATAAAGAAAGAATCGCATCTGTTATTACCGATAGAGAAAAAATAAAAACTAATTTCGTTGTCAATGCTGCAGGGGTATGGACTTCTGAAATTGGAGATATGCTTGGTCTTGCTATACCTGTCAAACCAAGAAGAGGACAAATCATAGTAACAGAACCGGTTCCGCTTAATAAAAGATGGAGGTATATATTAGACGCTGATTACTTGACTGTATCCTTTAATTTAGAAGCAATAGAAAAATCTAAAAATCCAAGGATAAAACTTGGAGTGGCAGGAAGTTATGTTCAGGAGAATACTGGAAATTGGACCATAGGAAGTAGCCGTGATTTTGCAGGTTACGACAATAGAGTGACCATGCAAACACTAAAACACATGGCAAAAAGAGCTACCAAGTTTATGCCGAAACTTAAAGATGTTAATTGTGTTAGAACATTTGCTGGATTAAGACCATTCTGTTATATAGATGGTCTTCCAATTTTAAGCAAGATAAATAATCCTCAAAATTTTGTCATAGCTACAGGGCATGAAGGGGAAGGAATTACACTTGCCCCCATAACAGGAAAATTAATCTCGGAACTAATAATAGAAGACAGAACTTCATTATCAATCGATGCTTTCAGTTTCTCAAGATTTGGAAAGATAACCTAAGTTAAGCTAAAGGTGGGTCGGGTTGAAGTTTTGGACAAGTAAAGGATCTGCCGCAGAAGGAATTCCTACGCCAGATGAACTTAAGAAATCACCTGGTTACCCCAGCCTTAAAAGTCTTCAAGAAGGTCCTGTTGCTATAATTGAATGCATTGAAAAGATTCCTTGTAACCCTTGTGAAACTGCTTGTCCCGCAGGAGCAATTAGAATTGGGTCTTCCATTACCAATTTGCCAGCTTTAGATGAAGACAAATGCACAGGTTGTGGCGTTTGCATAAGTTCCTGTCCTGGCTTAGCAATTTTTGTAGTCAATTTAAACTACGCTAATGGGTCAGCTTTGGTTTCATTTCCTTTTGAGTTCGTGCCCCCACCCAAGGTTGGAGAGGAAGTGGCTGCGGTGGATAGAGAAGGTAAAGAAGTGTGTAAGGGAAAAGTTATTAAAATTTTAAATAAAAGAAAACAGAATCGCACTCCTGTTGTAAGCATCTCTATCCCCAAAAAATATGCTTTAGTTGTTCGAGGCATTTCTGTAAATAAAAATGGTTCCTCAAAACAAAATAATTCTCCTAAAGGTGGGAACAATGAAAATAAAATGCGAGTCCTGGATCATCCAATTTTGGGTCGACAAAGTCCTGGAAAGACGTTGAATATTACTGTAGATGGGAAAAAGATTAAGGCAAGAGAAGGAGAGATGATAATTGCTGCTCTTCTTAATGCAGGCACAAGAATTAACCGGTTTACTTCAAAATATAAAGAGCCAAGGGGGCTCTTCTGTGGCATTGGACAGTGTACCGATTGCATAATGACCGTGAATGGCATTCCCAATGTGAGAACATGTGTTACTCCGGTTGAAGAGGGAATGGTAGTAGAAACTCAATATGGTAGAGGGAAGTGGGGGTGAAGAGTTGAAAAGGTGTGATGTTATAGTAGTAGGAGGTGGTCCTGCTGGGCTCAGTTGCAGTATTGAGGCAGCAAGATCCGGAGCAGAGGTAATTTTAATAGACGAAAATAGGAGACCCGGAGGGCAATTGTTTAAACAGATACACAAATTTTTCGGATCAAAGCAGCATAAAGCCGGGGTCAGGGGATTCGATATTGGCCTGCAACTTTTGGAACAAGTCAACAAATTAGGCATAAACGCACTTCTTAATACAGTAGCTTATGGCATTTTTAACGAGAAAACAATAGCCATAATAAAGGATGGAAAAACTGAGATGATTCAAGGAAAAAAAATTCTTTTGGCAACAGGTGCTATTGAAAACCCTGTTGTTTTCCCAGGTTGGACTCTTCCAGGAGTAATGGGGGCTGGAGCAGCTCAAACTATGATTAACGTTCATCGAGTTCTTCCCGGCAAGAGATTTGTTGTTCTAGGCTCTGGCAATGTGGGATTAATTATTAGCTATCAACTATTACAAGCTGGTGCTAGTGTGGTAGCTGTGGTTGAAGCAGCTCCAAAAATTGGAGGTTACCAGGTTCATGCTAGTAAAATTCGTAGAGCTGGTGTACCAGTTTATACTTCTTGCACTATTAAGGAAGTAAAAGGTGGTAAGGAGGTGGAAGAAGTTGTTATTGTTAAGTTAGATAATTCATGGAAACCTATCAAAGACACAGAAAGAACTCTACGTGCGGACTGCGTTTGCATTGCTGGCGGACTTTATCCCTCGATTGAATTAGCTCAAATGGCTGGATGTACTTTAGGATTTTTCCCCGAACTCGGTGGACATTTACCTATTCACAACGAAAACATGGAAACCACAGTTGATGGAATCTATGTTGCTGGGGATAATGCTGGGGTTGAGGAAGCAAGCACAGCTATGGAAGAGGGAAGATTGGCAGGAACAGATATGGCCCAAAAACTTGGCTATTTGAGTCAAGATGAAGCCTTAGGGAAAAAGGAAGAGATTAGCCAAAGCCTTTTTGTTCTGCGTTCCGGGCCATTCGGATACCTGTGTTGCAGAGCAAAATCAGAGATTATCCAGAAAGTAGTGACAACAAATCGGGAACACTAGAATCTTGTTTTTATTTGAGTAGACTGGAGAATATGGTAAATACAAAAAGTAATGGAGTCTGTAAATGAAAGTAGAAGTGGAGCTAAGACTCTTGAGTATGGACGACAAGTTAGAGATAGAGCTTAAAGAGGGTTCTACAGTGCAGTCTTTGTTAGAGAACCTGATTTCAATTTATGGTGAGAATTTGAAGAAATTAATTGGTCGTGCCGAGAAGGGTTTCAGGGTAATAGTAGTAGCCAATAGAGAAATAGCAAAATTTGATCAGGAGTTAAAAGACAAAGACGAGCTTTTGCTGCTTCTGCCTGTGGCAGGTGGGTGAGGAGGTAGGAAATGGCCTGGGGTTACTGGAATAATATTTTGAGGGTTGATCTTACAAGCAGGAAGATTACAAAAGAAGAAATGGACAATGATACATATAGACTATTTCTCGGTGGTGCAGGCATTGGTGCAAAAATTATGTGGGAAGAGGTTCCATCAGAGGTTGGCTCCTTTGATGCTGACAACAGATTAATCTTTGCCGGAGGGCCATTTCAAGGACATCCAGTACCGGGTAGTGCTAAATTTACCATAACATCTAAATCACCTCTTACCAACACTTATGCGGATTCTGCTGCCGGAGCAAGGTGGGGACCTTTATTTAAAAGGGCGGGATATGATGCGCTCGTTATTCAAGGTAAATCAGAAACTCCTGTTTATATCTATATAGAAGATGATGAGGTTGAAATACGAGATGCCAGAGGTGTATGGGGAATGGACTCTTATGAAGCTGTGGATCAAGTTAAAAAGGAAGTTGGAGACTCCAGAGCAAGTGTTACTACAATAGGTCAGGCTGGTGAGAAGTTAGTAAAGATGGCCTGTATAGTGGTCGATAAGCACAGTTTTGCTGGTCGTTGTGGTTTAGGAGCTGTGATGGGGTCAAAAAATCTAAAAGCAATTGCAGTAAAAGGATCCCAGAAGGTTCCTGTTTCAAACCTTTCCTTATTGAGAGACTATAATCGCAAATATAGTAAAGAAATAAAGAATGCAAGTATCCAAAGTGGCTTAAGACCCCATGGCACCCCTGTTTTGTGTATCACGGCTGAAGCTTTCGGTGATATGCCAATCAAATATTGGACTGAGGATACCTGGCCAGAAGGCGCTAAAAAGATTGGAGCACCAAATTACACCAAGGTTCTATCGGCAAAGCCTTATCCCTGCCTTTACTGCTCCATTGGCTGCCATCGAAATATCGAAATAGAAGATCCTGCTAAATACAAATTAAAAGGAATAGGACCTGAATATGAAACCTTGGGAATGTTCGGTACTAATTTGTTGATTGATGATTTAAGAGCAATTTCTATAGCTAATGATCTTTGTAATAGACTGGGGATGGATACGATTTCGACCGGTGCCTGCGTTGGACTAGCTATGGAATGCTATGAAAAGGGGATAATTACTAAAAAAGATACCGCGGGAATGGAGCTGAAATGGGGTGACCCTGATGTGTTGATAGAGTTGGTAAAGCAAATAGGAAATAAAGTTGGATTTGGTTCCATTTTCTCAGAAGGAACAGTCGAGGCTGCTAAAAAAATTGGTAAAAATGCTTTAGAGTTAGTAGTTCACGTGAAAGGTTTGGATTTTCCCGCACATGATGCTCGAGCTTGCTGGGGTCTGGTCCCGACTTATGGCACTGGAACTCGTGGTGCCTGTCATATGAGGGGGGTTGAGGAGGATGTGGAGATGGGTGGATTTTATATTCCTGAAATCGGGGTAACTGAAGAGCATGCTAAATTCTTTAGTGCGGAAGGTAAAGCACATCTTACAGTGAAAACGCAAGATTATTGCGCTTTAATCAACTCCCTGGTATTATGTGTCTTCATGCCGGATGGTGGAGGTCTAAGTTTTACTTCCATACTGAATATATTTAATTCAATTACTGGTTGGGATTGGAATATCCAGGAAGCTATGATGTGTGGAGAGAGAATTTTTACCTTGCAGCGTTTAATAAATTTAAGAGACGGGTATACCAAAAAAGATGATATACTTCCTCCAAAAATGTATGTGCCAGCCAAAAAGGGGTTTAGAGCAGGGAAAATCCCTCCTGTTAATGATTTATT
>Ga0209978_10000831_pt1 | contig 12222 bp, 11 predicted proteins | sample BentaG_FD_182805 | JGI IMG/M metagenome (GOLD analysis project Ga0209978, IMG submission 182805) | Deep subsurface microbial communities from South Atlantic Ocean to uncover new lineages of life (NeLLi) - Benguela_00093 metaG (SPAdes)... | ecosystem: Environmental > Aquatic > Marine > Oceanic >...
ATAGCCCGCTACTTCAATGTCTATGGGCCCGGTGAGATTCCCGGCGCCTATCGCAATGTAATTCCTAACTTCATATACTGGGCGCTTCACCAGCAGAAGCTCCCCATCACCGGCACTGGCGAGGAGACCAGAGACTTTACCTTCGTTGACGATATAATAGATGGCACATTGCGACTGGGCGTAACCCCTGAAGCCATTGGCGACGCCTTCAACCTTGCCTCGGAGACAGAAACCAAAGTGATAGACATAGCCAGCATGGTAAATGAAATTACCGGCAACCCTAGTGGCGTAGAATTTGTCCCTAGAAGGGACTGGGATAAAATCACTCGTAGGCGAGCTTCTATTGAAAAGGCAAGGAAGGTTTTGGGCTATGAGCCCAAGGTAAAGATGAAACAAGGAATAAAGAGGACATACGACTGGATTGTAGAAAATCGCGATAGAATAGAAGCCAGCGCCAGGTTTTAGCCAAAGATGAAAATCTTGCAGGTAACAGCATTTTTCTCGCCAGTGTACGGGGGCTCTGCCGAGGTTCCTTACCAGCTGTCAAAGGAACTAGCCAAAAGGGGGCATGAAGTTACTCTTTATACCAGCGACTTCAAATTAGGTCAAGAATACATACTCTCTATTCCTGAAGTTAAAATTCGTGCCTTCAAAACCTGGCTTGGCTTGGCTGAATTCCATGTAACACCGGGCATAATTAAGCAGCCGAAAGATGAGATTAGGCAGTTTGACATAATTCACATGCATAATTATAGAACCTTTCAAAATATAGTAGTCCACCATTATGCGAAAAAATGTGGTGTGCCCTATGTGTTGCAGGCGCATGGCTCACTGGCAACCTTTTTCCAGAAAGGATGGCTGAAGAGAACCTTTGACCGGATTTGGGGGTATGGATTGTTAAGAGATGCCGGCAAACTTATTGCTGTAAGCCCGATTGAGGCTGAGCAATATAGAAATATAGGTATAAATGAACATAAAATTGAGATTGTTCCCAATGGGATTGACCTATCTGAATTTGATAATCTACCTCAGAGAGGAGAGTTCAGGAGAAGGTATAGCTTGGGCAGTGACCAGAGGATAATCCTCTATCTGGGCAGAATACACAAAATCAAGGGGCTTGACCTTCTGGTCAAGGCATTCGCCGACCTTTCAAGGCCTTTGAGTGATGTTAGACTTGTAATTGTCGGTCCTGATGATGGGTATCTACCTTCTCTAAAGAAATTGGTCGCTGATTTGGAAATCAGCACTAAGGTTTTATTCACCGGTCCACTTTATGGGCGGGAGAAATTAAAAGCCTATGTGGATGCTGATGTATATGTTTTGCCGTCATCTTATGAGATATTTGGTATAACAGTTCTTGAAGCCTGTGCCTGTGGCACACCGGTAATAGTAACCGATAATTGCGGATGTAGCGAGTGGGTTAAGAATAGTGGTGCTGGATATCTGGTGAAGTATGGTGATGTCTTAGGGTTGAAAGAAAAAATGATGAAGTGTTTGATGGAAGATTCTAAGGCAAAATGGATGGCGCAGCAAGGACAAAAGTATATCAGTAATAATTTACAATGGGCACAAGTGGTGCGTAAAATAGAGGATATCTATACAGCGTGTATCAGCAAAGAAAATTAGAAGGAATGTATTACTTCAATGGTAAAAGATGAGCGGTCTTTACGGCGAAAGCGGGACAAAATGAATATCCTCTTTATCGGCTCGCTGAACTACCCCCCTCAATCACCCCTCACACTCGATGGTGGCGTAAGAAGGATGTTGCCCCTACTGAAACACGTTCAGAAAAGGGGACATAAGGTTATTATGGTAATACCCACATTGAAGTCCTCTGAGCACCATGAAGTATACGACGGTTTTCCTGTCTATCAACTAGGACCGAATAACTGGGGTCCGTTGAAATTACTGCCATATTTCCCCGGTAGCTCGCTGGTTTTAAAAACTTTTAATAAGTTAAGACGATTGGTCAGTGCCTATGATATTGATATTATTCATGTTTTCAATCCAACCTTAACCTGTGGCATACCCGGATGGTTAGCAGCCAGGTTGTGTCACAAACCTTTGGTATTAGAATTTAGCGACCTTGTAATAAACTTTGGCATTGATACGGGGCAAATGAACCCCAAATTGCTACTTACAAAACTTGGCTTATTTGTCCAAAATAAGCTACCATTTCGCGCTGACATGGTTATAGCCACTAATTTCATAGGAAAGATGCTGGAATCCAAAGGCATGCCACCAGAGAAGATATCGGTAATCCCCTGCGGAGTGAGTTCCACCATGTTCCATCCCGAAATAGACGCAAGGGAAATCAGAGAGAAATATAGCCTTGGTGATTCACTGGTTATTTTATACCAGGGCCTGGTATGTAAGGCATACGCTATAGATACTTTATTGATGGTGACATACAATATGTATCAACTGACTTTGGATCTCGGATGGCGTGGTTTATCGAGCAAAAGACAGAAATAATCAAATGTGTTGATATCATGACCCCACCTAGCAGGTTCGCTAGTGGCATATTGGGTACTATTGAGGCTCGCGAGAGGGTAGACCTTGATCGTGGGAGGTACCACAGTGAAAAATCCCAAACCACTTTGACTATACTAACCATAGCTCATTAGGTGAATCGTATGTCGAGAATAGATACAGCGTAATTACTAAATTTGATAGGGTACTTTACATTGACTTGTGGGAAGAAGTCGGTAGGTTCAATTATGACGATTTCGAGAAACTGGAACACGACCCCACTGTAGATAAGTTATACTCAAACGGTGAACTGGATATATATTTCATACATGGAACAGGTAGCTAGCAATGAATTAACGCTTTGCTTTACTACATCCAAATTTAGGCTTATTAAAATCCCACGTTACCTCTCCATATGAATTGTCTGTTTTTGCTCATATTCGTAAATCCTCCCATGGCTAACCTAAATATGTATCTACTTCCACCTCTTTTTATATCCTTCCCATAAACTCCTCGAAATAACCTATAATTGCTTCTCGCTCCTGTTGAGTAATACCGTGGTGATTTCCGAAGAAGAACGAATTACGCATAATAAACCTTGAGTTTGGTAAATTTCCCACTTTACGATAGGGGAAAAGTCTCATTGCCGGTTGCTCATCAAAATTTCCTGACATGATTGGCCTTGTCTCAACTCCTTTTTTCTCAAGGAAATCTACCAGTTCCTTCCTACTGAAAGGGGCATCAGGTTTAACTGTTATAGGATACCCAAACCAAACATGTTTTGTACCTTCCCTCTCAGTGTGCAACAAAAGATGGTCCTTATATTGTTTCAAAGTATCAGTCCAGAACTCGGCACTCTCCTGCCGTATTTCTATAAATTTATCCAGTTTCTTTATCTGGTGTATCCCGAAAGCCCCCTGCATTTCAGTAGGTCTAAAATTAAATCCGGTATTGACGAATAGATATCTGGGGTCAATATCCTCATATTCCTGAGCAATTTTGTCCTTATCCGTTAGTTCACGAATCCATCCAAAAACTCTAAGTGCTTTAGCCAGCTCTGCCAACTTCTCATTATTAGTTAGCACCATCCCCCCTTCAATTGTGCTCAGGTGGTGGGAGAAGAAGAAACTAAAAGTTGCCAAGTCGCCAAAACTACCTACCTTCTTTCCGTTAGATTCTGCCCCGTGAGCTTCGCAAGCATCTTCTATAACATACAAGTTATATTCCATCGCTATATTTATGATTTTGTCCATCTCACAAGGGTTGCCTAGTAGGTGGACAGGCATTATTGCTCTTGTCTTATCAGTTATAGCCTTCTTAATTTCCTCCGTATTTATGTTGAAAGTTTCTAAATCCACATCAGCTAGGACAGGGACAAGACCGCAATTAATAATTGGGAATACGGTAGTTGCCCAGGTCACTGCTGGTGTTATTACTTCATCCCCTGGGTTGATTCGCTTCTCAAGAAGCGGGTTTGTCAGGATAGAGAGTGCCAGGAGGTTTGCACTTGACCCTGAATTCACCATAGTTGCGAAACGAGTTCCGATATATTCAGCAAACATAGACTCAAATTGCTTTACCTTCTCTCCCATTGTTACCTGAGCATCTAAAAGACAGTCAATAGCTTCACACACCTCCTCCCAACCATAAGATGGAACTACAAGTGGTATTCTTGTTCTTCCTGGAACAAACTTTGTTTTGCTTTTTGTCCCAGAGTAATATTCTTTAATCAGGTCTTTTATCTGTCTCTTAATCTCCATCGTTTCGCTCATGCTTCTTATCCACTCCTGGAGGTTATTTGAGTAACCCTTTAGTTCGCTGTTCTTTATACCATTCAATGGTTTTCCTTAACCCTTCTTCGAAGTTTGTCTTAGCCTTAAAGGCAAACTCCTTTTCTGCCTTAGAGCTATCAAAGAGCCGCCTTGGTTGTCCATCTGGCCTAGAAGTATCCCATGTTATTTGCCCTTTAAATCCAGTCAATTTGGCAATCAAACTGACCAAATCTCTAATGGAGATCTCAAAGCCGGAGCCGAGGTTTACCGGATCAATCTTGTTGTAATATTCTGTAGCCAGTAGGATACCCTCAGCGGCGTCCTCTACATAAAGATATTCCCTCGTAGGCTTCCCCGTTCCCCAAACAACTATCTCTCTTTCGTTGTTCTCGACCGCATCTATACACCTCTTAATCAAAGCAGGAATGGCATGTGAGGATTCTGGGTCGAAATTATCTCCAGGACCATAAAGGTTCACAGGGAGGAGGTAAATTGCGTTGAAACCATATTGCAGTCTATAAGCTTGAGCTTGAACCAAGGTCATCTTTTTAGCAAGCCCATAGGGAGCATTGGTCTCCTCAGGATAGCCGTTCCACAGGTCTTCTTCTTTAAAAGGAGCGGGAATGTATTTTGGATAAGCACAGACTGTTCCAATAGCTACGAATTTTTCTAACTCAAAGAGTCTTCCCTGTTCCATCATCTGCACACCCATCATCAAGTTCTTATAGAAGAACTCCCCAGGCTTCTTCTTGGTTATACCAATCCCCCCCACTTTAGCAGCAAGGTGGATGACAATATCAGGCTTGCAATCTTGATAAAGCCTTTTCACGGCCTCCAACTCAACGAGGTTGTAATCTTTGCTTTGGGGAACGAAGATTTCTCTGCATCCCCTCTCCCTCAGCTTCTGCACTACATGTTTTCCAAGAAAACCAGCCCCTCCAGTTACAAGAAGCCTTTTTGTGGCAAGCCAGCTCAACTCTCCATTCCTCCTGTGGGATTGATTAAAGCTCTGTCAAGCACATTTAGCCCGTGCCTTGCAAGAGCAGCCTTCCCCTCCCCAGGAGTTTGTAGCCCCAAAGCTTCCATGTCTGCATCTACCATTATTCTAACAATCTCTTTAAAGGTTACCTTTGGCTCCCACCCAAGCTTCTGCCTTGCTTTCGACGCGTCTGCTATAAGCACTTCTGCCTCTGTGGGTCTGAAGTAGCGAGGGTCTATCCTGACATACTTCTCCCAATCAAGCCCCACATAAGCAAAAGATTCCTCAACAAATTCCCTTACTGAGTGAGCCTCCCCAGTTCCCAGGATATAATCGTCTGGCTCCTCTTGCTGCAAAATCAGCCACATCGCCTCTACATACTCAGGAGCATAGCCCCAATCTCTTTTTGCCTCCAAATTACCAAGATAAAGGTATTCTTGCTGGGAAGCAAGAATACGAGCAATGGCACGAGTCACCTTCCGGGTGACAAAGGTTTCTCCTCGCCGAGGAGACTCATGGTTAAACAAGATGCCATTGCAAGCGAAAAGACCATACCCCTGGCGATAGTTTATGGTCATCCAATAGGCATAAACTTTGGCTGCGGCATAAGGGCTTCTAGGATGAAAAGGCGTATTCTCATTCTGAGGTGGTAGTGCACTGCCAAACATCTCACTACTAGAAGCCTGGTAAAATTTGCACTTGATTCCACTTTTTCTTATGGCTTCCAGAAGTCTAGTAGTGCCAAGAGCAGTAATATTTCCAGTGTATTCTGGCGTATCAAAGCTAACACGCACATGGCTCTGAGCACCTAGATGATAGATTTCATCTGGCTGGATGTTATAGATGACACTGCTCAGTTGAGTCCCATCCGACAGATCGCCATGATAAAGAAAAAGCCTTACCCCTGGCTCATGAGGGTCAACAAAAAGATGGTCTATTCTGGAGGTATTAAAGGTGCTTGCTCTGCGGATAAGCCCGTGCACCTTATATCCCTTCGCGAGCAGAAACTCCGCCAGATATGAGCCATCTTGGCCGGTGATTCCAGTGATAAATGCAATTTTAGCCATTATTCAACCTCCGAATATTCTTTGGTAAACGCACATATTGCCTGAGATAAAGAAAAAAATAAAGGCTTTTGCTAAATAATTTTGAGATAGGGTGTTGAAGGTCTTTATATTTCTAATGTTCACTTGTTAAATCGCCCCTGATTTCATTGATTAAAGTATCGGCAAAACACTGGGCACTGAAGGAATAAATTCTGTCGCTTTCGATAAAACTCTTTATCGCATCCAGATACTCCACATACCGTTCATCCGGCATATTCTTAAGACAACTATAAAGCTCATCATAGCTGGCAAAATCTCTTCTATCAATAAAGGTACTGCGGGGAATATGCTCGGTTACATTTGGTGCTCCCCAGTATACAGGTACACAACCGGCAAAGAAGCAATCAAAGATTTTTTCAGTAATATAACCAGGGATATCTCTCATATTCTCATAACAGATAGAGAATTTGTATTTTCGCAATATTTCCCTCTTTGATTTAACCGTCCCTTTATAAGACGGGTATCCTGGTTTTATAAGCTTCCTCAACACATCAAAGCTATTCAATATTGATAAGGCGCCTTTAAAATAATGTTTATCCCAGCCCATACCGTACAAGTCAAAATCTTCTGGATGATTCTGCTCAAACCAGCGAATTGCTTTTACCCGCTCTGAGTATAATTCTAACGGGTGGGAGACAAATTTATGCCCTATTATCATTGTGCAAAGTTTGGTCTTTTTATCTAAATCAAGCTCCAAATTCTCCGGAATTTCATTTGGCCAGTGAAACTTAATGTATCTTTCATTGTCGACCAATTCGTCATTCCAGGTAAAAATCTTCTTGAATTCCCCGTGCAAATTCCTATCCCAATTAACGAAAGACACAGCCTCAGATTCAAATATAACTAAAAATTTATCTACATTTTTATGATATTTTAATAAGACATCAACATTCTTTGGAATATCGAAGAAAATCAAACTATAATTCTCATCACAATTTTCGTTAAAATAATCGTAAGTATTTAAAGATATATTGGATTTAAGAAATTCTTGCTGTAATAAGTAATATGGAAAATAATAATTATCACGATTTACAGGACTATTCAAATCAAAAATTCTGTTTTTATAGTAAAAATCACTCACGCAAACCAAAAAAATATTAGGCATTTTACACACCTTTGTCCTCATATAATTTATAGTATGATTTATAAATGAAATTATAAACAGAGGGAGATATCCTTTTAATTAATGCTAAAATTCTTGATTCAATTAAATATTTATTCTGCATCAAAAATTTTAATATAACCAATGGCATACTCAAAAAGTGATGTATAAATCCATTTAAGGTAAAAATTCTCAAGATAGAAAGATGGTCAAGCATTTTGCTTTCAAATTTTTTTAGGGTATTAAGATCAAGTTCAACAGTAAAATATGGAACATCTCCATCTGTTAACCAGTAATCATCCGAAATACAGTTTTCGTCCTTCATAATTTGGTAAATCTCCGCCCCGGGATAAACCCATAGTTTACCAATACCTACAATATAGTCGTATTTAATTCTTTGCAATTTTTTAACAAAAGAAATTGTTTCATTTACAGTATCTTCGTTTTCTCCTGGGAATCCTACCATTAAGAAGGTGGTAATAAGAAAATTATGTTTTTTCAGCTTATAAAATAACTCCTCCACATCTTTTTTCTTTATTCCTTTGTGAGTATTCACCATTAATTTTTCTGCTCCAGTCTCAAGTCCAAACATTAACTTCTTAAAACCAGCTTTTTCCATATAATATAACATTTCTTCCGACACGGGCTTTATCATTCCTGATACTTCAAAATCAATATCTAAATTCAATGCAATAATTTTCTTGCAAAAATCTGTTACACGGTTATTATCTAAGGTAAAAGTATCATCATGAATTTGTATTCTCTTTAATCTGGGGTATTTAATCTTTAAGTTCACTATTTCCTTAATTACATCGTCAATATTTCTTACACGATATTTACGTTTAGATATAATATGTAAACAACAAAAGGAACACTTAAACGGGCAGCCTCTTGATGTTAGGATATGGGCTGTTGTTCTTTTTGGTTCAGAATCAAAATAGACTTCATGTTTCGGATGCGGTAAAGAATCTAGGTTATAATTTAATTCTCTCTCCTCTGTTTTAACAATTTTCCCGTTCTCCCAGTAAACAAGACCTTTTATATTGTCCAAACTATATCCATTCTCAAAAGCAGATAATAATTCTGAGCAAGTAATTTCTCCTTCTCCCACTACAACAACGATATTCCTGTATCTTTCCACAATTTGGTCAACCATAATCGAAGCGTGTATACCACCAATAACAAGTTTCAGGTTTGGATACTTTTCAGAACAATAGTCTATTAACCGATAGGAAGAAACCCTATTCATTGAAAACATTTGAATACCTAATACTTCTGGTTTAAATTCATCTATCTTAGACAAAATTAATTTATGAGAATAGGAAAACTCGAAGGTATCTAACCATAAAATATCAACCTCATGCCCTTTTGTCTCTACAAAAGACGCTATATATGCCAAACCAAGAGAATAGGGCACATTTGGACTATAGGGTTCTCTTGAATTTTCTTCGAAGGAATGACTGATTAATAATACTTTCATAAATCCACCCCCACCAGTTTATGAAATGGGGACAGACAATTATCTCTATTGAGCACGGAGTCATCTTGAAAAAGGCGGTTCTGATAATACGCCTGTGAAGACGGGTCAATAAATACCATTACATCTTTCGGTGACAGATTCATACAAATCTCCTATTTTCTCAAAAACAAGCATAGCTTATAGTTATGGATATCCTTGGCCGACACACCTTATATAAATCTCCTTCCCCACCTGTATAGCAACCAATGTAAGCTCCTCCTGAGATACCGCCCCAGACCAAGATGAACTAGGACCAAAAGCATCAATCCGAAAATCCAATAAGCCACAAGCTTGGGCTTTCTAATGCTGCGCATCCGAAACATAGTAGCCGAAAAAGACTCCCTGAGCAACTTTTTGGCCTCTTGAGGTTTGCTTTTGATTAGATAACTCCACGCACACCCTATTTTATCCATGCTCCTTAAGAATTCATACTTATTTAGGGCACTATAAGGAATGTCCAGCATCCCGGATTTAACTGATAAGTAACAGTCCATCACCTTGAAAAAATCTGCTTGCTCGGTCCGCAAATAGCCATACTTGTAGCTCCCTTGCGCTTTACTGATCCGATGACGCATCAGTTTTTCATCCAAAATAGCAATAGGGCATTTCTCTAGAATTCTTAGCCACATATCCAAATCAGCAGATGTCCCGAACCGCTCATCATTAAAAGGAGCTAACTCCTTATACAGTTTGCTTCTGACCATGCAACTCGGGCACATCAGGAAATTTCCGTTCTCCAATATGCGAATAAATATTTCAGGAAAGTGGTAAACTCTTTTGTCCCTTAATTTGACTGGTAGCTTACCTTCCCCAATCACCTTATCACTATCATCGATGCGGTTAGCCAGAGTAAAGACGGCGCCGATAGGCGGATTATCTTGAAAAGCCTGCACTTGCTTTTCTACCATATCCGGCTTATATAAATCGTCAGCATGGAATATAGCAATATACTCACCACTGGCTAATTCAATGCATCTACTCCAATTCTTTTCTCCACCAATATTCCTTTCATTCCTGTGGATGACCAACCTGGAATCATTGATTTGCTGTAAGAGACTCAGGGTATTATCCGTTGAGGCATTATCCACAACAAGGAGCTCTAAATTGTGATAAGTCTGATTGAGAATAGACTGGATAGTCGCTACCACGGTCTCTTCGGCATTGTAAGTCGGCACGCAGATGCTCACCAACGGCTGATTATATGGTCTTTGTTTGCCGTTTGGGTTAGTCATTTACTAAACCCCTATCCTGTCAAATACAGACTGAAAGCGTTGGGTATAGGTATGCTCGGCAAGTGTTCTTTGGTATCCACGATTGGCGATTGCCTCACGCTCATCGTCATCAGCCAGATAGTACTTAACTTTTCTGATTAAATCATCCACATCCAGATAAACCACAATCTCCTGTCCAATCTCATAAAAGTGCTCTAACCCATCCACATAGTAAGATAGCTGAAATCCTCCGCATCCGTTGATTTCAAACGGGCGGGCTTTTATTTGTTCTACATTTTTCGGTGTTTGAAGCGTGTTAATTAAAGCTCTATGAGATGATATCAGATATCGCAGGTCCCAGGAGGTGCTATTGGACAGGTTCAGGTTAATCTTGCTTTGATTAATCACCCGAACCATTTCATCCTGCGTTAAATGCCCTGCAGGCCAGCCCAATCCGGCGGCATATACTTGAATGCCAGCCTTTCTGAGCTTTTTGATAAACCATTCTCTATATGGATGAGTTCTACCAACAAATGATACATCATATTTCTTAGGAAGGTTGAGCTTCTTATAAATTGCCGGGTTGCAGGCATAGGGGAAATGGATGGCATTATTGTATCCCAAGTGGCGATACTGTGGAACTCTATAAGAATCGGTGGTGGTAAACCAGTCAAAATGTCGTGCCCAAAAACGACTGAATTCTACTCGCCATCCATCATCATGGAAAAAGCAGAGTGTTTTCGTGTATTTCCTTAATTCATCCACCACTTCAGGAATAAATTGGTCTGTATAAAGAGAAAACATAACCAAATCAGGCCTGGACTCTTTCACCAGGTAGAGAAGCTCCTGATTCATAGACTGCTTCCCCTTTTGCTTCAAGAGTGTCATAAAGTCAAACATCTGGACATCATCATACATTTCTTTTAGAGACTGATAAAAATTGTAATACTCATATGAATAGCCTCTTTCCTCGATACCGTAGTCATAAAGCATAGCAACTACAATGATTTTCATTCTATATTTTCTTTCACCCTTCTATCTTGTTTACCCTTTCCACAAGAGCAAGCAGTTCCCTGAATATGCTCATAGTTTACAAAAATTGCTGCTATGTTAGGGTATTTGTTGATAACTTCTATAACTTTTTTATTGCAGCATCTCTAATTTTATCATCGTCACTAAACAGATTTCCCTTTTGCTCTTCTAACCGCTAAATCTTAATTCCTATCTGGGTCAAGATTTTCGTTATTACAAAAATACTTAATAGACTGAACAACCTTAACAATGCCCTCAACTGATAAGCCATAGATTGCCCGTAAATATTCCTGGCTGCCGACCTCCAAGCAAAATGTATCTTTTATTCCCATCCGCTTGAAGGTAATCTGCGAATTACCCGATTCGGCAAGCACCTCAGCCACGGCGCTTCCTAGCCCGCCAATCACGCTATGTTCCTCCACAGTTACGATGGCTTTAGTCTCCTGTGCTGCTGCTAGCACTGCCTCGGTGTCCAGCGGCTTGAGGGTGTGCATGCTCAGGACGTGTGCCTGAATTCCCTGCTGTGCTAACTGTTCTGCTGCCTGCGTAGCGTTATATAACATTCCCCCGGTGGCAATCAGTGTGGCATCACTGCCCTCCCGCACTACGATAGCCTTGCCAATCTGAAAATTGGGAGATGTTTTGTGGACAGCAGGTTCCTGCGCCTTGCCCAATCGCAGATAGCATGGCCCAGACCACTCGATGAGTGCTCGCGTTGCCAGCGATGTCTCCATCGGGTCTCCTGGGGCGACCACCGTCATATTGGGCAAGGCACGCATGACTGCCAAGTCTTCGGTAGCGTGATGCGTCATTCCCTGAGCGCCATAAGAAAACCCCCCGCCTACAGCCACAATCTTCACGCTGGCGTTATGGTAGCAGACATCGTTTCGGATTTGTTCCAGACAACGTAGCGTGGGAAAATTTGCGATGGAGTAGGTGAAAACAATTTTGCCTGAGAGAGCCAGCCCGGTGGCAATACCGGTCATATTCTGTTCAGCGACGCCAACATTTATGAAGCGGTCAGGGAAC
>Ga0209978_10000833_pt1 | contig 12214 bp, 8 predicted proteins | sample BentaG_FD_182805 | JGI IMG/M metagenome (GOLD analysis project Ga0209978, IMG submission 182805) | Deep subsurface microbial communities from South Atlantic Ocean to uncover new lineages of life (NeLLi) - Benguela_00093 metaG (SPAdes)... | ecosystem: Environmental > Aquatic > Marine > Oceanic >...
AATATTGCTATATTCACTATCAACCGTCCTCAAGCAGGTAATTCACTAGATATGGAAGCCATCCGACAACTAAATGAGGCAATGATTGATTTCCGGGATGATTCTAATCTGCTTGTCGGCATTATTACTGGCAGCGGAGAGAAAGCATTCTCTACTGGCGCTGATATAAGGGACACCCTTATCTTTCTCCGAGAGAACCGAGACAATCTAGAGGCATTTCCGGCTACTCTCATGTGCGGGCTTGACATATATAAACCGCTAAGCGCAGCCATCAATGGGCTAGCCCTAGGTGGCGGGTTGGAATTAGCCTTAGCCTGTGATATAAGGATAGCCTCAGAGAATGCCCGCTTTGGTTCACCCGAGGTAGGCTTTGGTATTATCCCAGGATGGGGAGGCACCCAAAGACTCCCCCAAGCCATCCCCCGAGCTAAGGCCGCCGAGTTAGTTCTCATGGGGCATCTCATAGATGCAGAAGAAGCCTATCGTATAGGCCTGGTCAATAAGGTTGTTTCAACAGAGCAACTCATGCCCGTCGCGAAGGAGTGGGCAGAGGTCATCTGCCAGAAAGCGCCTTTGGCAGTGAGAGCAGCTAAAGAGGCAATGATTAGCGGTTGCAGTATGACTTTAGAGGATGGCTTACAACTTGAGAATTCCCTAGAGAGTGCTCTCTTGGGCACAGAGGACTTTAATGAAGGAATTACCGCCTTCTCAGGGAAAAGGAAGCCAGTCTTTAAAGGGAAATAGAAAGAGAGGAAGTGCTTAAGGAGAGTTAGAAAGTTGGAGTAGTTGGTTGTGGCTGCTGTCCGATAAACTACCAATCTATCCCTTGTCATAAGGATGCTTAGCCTTCACCATCTCAGTAACTAAATCGGCGGCATTGATAAGTCTTCAGTAATTCCTATTTATTTATCATACGCCTAGCTCAATCCAATTTGATAGACCGATTAATAATCCCTAGAGCCGCGGAGTAAGGATTAGTTTTTTTCTGCACCAAGTCATTTAGCAGCTTTTCTAAGCAGTGGTTGTCGATCCTATCATTAATGTAGCTCTTAAGAGAACTTTCAATAGCTGTAGTCAACTCTAGTTTGGCTCTTTCTCTCCGGCGCTTTTCTAGTTCTCCACTGGAAGTAAGGAATTCTCTGTGCCTAAGGATTTCTCTCACTAATTCCTCAATACCTTTACCATAAACTGCCTCGGCTAAGATGATACCTGGCTCCCACTCGCCGCGAAGCTTGCCCTTCACCTCAAGCATGACTTGCAGTTCCATTTTCAAATTCTCGGCACCATCTTTATCTGCCTTATTGATGACAAAAATGTCAGCTCCCTCTAGAATACCAGCCTTCATCATTTGGATGGCATCTCCCATCCCTGGGGTCAAGACGAGGATAGTGGTATCAGCAATTCTGAGAATATCTATTTCTGCCTGCCCCGCGCCCACTGTCTCGACTAAGATAATATCCTTATTCATGGCATCCATAACGTGTATCATACTTGTTGTTGCCTTGGACAGTCCTCCCGTCCATCCCCTTGCCGCCAGGCTCCTGATAAATACACCTTGGTCGGTGCTATGCTTTTGCATTCTTACCCTGTCTCCCAGTAGTGCCCCTCCAGTAAAGATGCTGGTAGGATCAATGGCAATCACACCGACGGTCATACTTTCCCTTCTGAAGCTAGTTATCAGGGCATCAATCAATGTGCTCTTGCCCACACCTGGGGGGCCGGTCACTCCAATGATGTGGGCTCTTCCGGTATAGGGGTAGATGCTCTTCAGTTCTTCAATGGCATCGGGGGTTTCGTCCTCAATGTCTCTCATCAGTCTGCCGGCGGCTCGAACATCACCTTGTAGTATTTTTTCTATTAACTGTGTCTTCATTTGCTGGATAGGCTGAGCCTATCTTCGTGGCCTTACGTTTTTTTTAGTCCATTTTACTATTTCATCGAGAGGTGTGCCAGGCAGGAATACCTTCTTAACCCCGATCTCCTTAAGTTTGGGAATATCCTCATCGGGGATAATACCACCACCGATAACTGGAATATCATCGGCACCCTTTTCCTTTAACAATCTTTTTATCTCACTAGCTAGGGTTAAATGAGCCCCGGAAAGAATGCTAAAACCAACTAGGTCGACATCCTCTTGTATTGCTGCGTTAACTATCTGCTCAGGTGTCTGATGAAGGCCGGTATATATTACTTCAAAACCGGCATCTCTGTAGGTTCTAGCTATAATCCTAGCTCCCCGGTCATGACCATCTAAGCCTGGTTTGGCAACTAATATCCTCAGTTTTCTATCGGGGCTCATTATCTCCTTCGATCGAAGGTTAATACTCTTACTATTTTTCAAAAGTAAGCGGGGTCACGATATTCTCCAAAAACTTCTCGATATACATCACAGATTTCTTGCTCAGTGGCATACTCTCTAGCAGCCTCAATAACATAGGGCATTACATTTTTCCCATTTTGGCAGGCGACACGAAGATCGTTCAAGGCATGAGCTACTCCTCGACCGTCTCTTACCCTCTTGACTTCGTGAAGTCTCTTGATCTGCTCATCTCGGAGCTTTTCATCAATCCTTAGCAGTGGGATGGGGGGTTGTTTGGTAGCATACTTATTTAGCCCTACCATAATCTTTTCCTTACTATCCAACTGCTTCTGAAACTCATGAGCGGCATTACCAATCTCAATTTGTGGATACCCTTTGATAACAGCAGCCAGCATGCCTCCCATTTTATCTATCTTTTCAATGTACTCCCAGGCTTTCTCCTCCATCTGGTTGGTTAGCGTTTCTACAAAATAGGAGCCAGCTAGGGGGTCTATGGTATTAGTAACCCCTGTCTCTTCAGCCAGAATCTGCTGGGTGCGGAGGGCAATAGTAGCCGCAAACTCGGTAGGTAAAGCCCAAACTTCATCAAGGGAATTAGTGTGCAGAGATTGCGCTCCTCCTAAAATTCCTGCTAGAGCCTCAATGGTAGTCCTGATAACATTATTGTAAGGCTGTTGCGATGTGAGGGAACAACCTGCCGTCTGGGCATGGAACCTCAGCCGCCAGGAGTGAGGGTTCTTAGCTTTGAATCTATGCCTCATTATTTTCGCCCACATCCTTCGGGCTGCCCTAAGCTTAGCTATCTCTTCAAAGAAGTCCGAATGACAATCAAAAAAGAAGGAAAGTCTAGGCGCAAAAGCATCAACATCTAGTTTCTTTCTGTCAATTACGTCTTGAACATAGGCAATCCCATCAGCCAGGGTAAAGGCTAGCTCTTGAACCGCGGTAGCGCCTGCCTCTCGCATATGATAGCCACCGATGCTTACAGTATTCCACTTAGGAACATACTTGGTTCCAAACTCAATAGTATCACTAGTAAGTTTAACTGAGGGTTCGGGGGGACACATAAAGGTTTTTTGAGCAATAAATTCCTTTAACGGGTCATTTTGAATCGTCCCGCCTATCTTGTCACAACTTGCCCCCTGTTTTTCAGCAGCTACTATGTACATAGCCCACATTACACTTGCCGGGGGATTAATCGTCATCGAAGTGGTTACTTCATCTAGAGGAATCTTGTTAGTTAGAATCTCAAAATCGGCTAGGGTATCGATGGCTACCCCGCACTTGCCACATTCTCCTAAAGCTTTTGGAGAATCACTATCATATCCCATTAATGTGGGGAAGTCGAAAGCGGTGCTTAGGCCTGTTTCGCCCTCCTTCAGCAAGAGATGCCACCTTTTATTGGTATCCTCAGCGCTGCCGAAGCCGGAGAACATTCGCATCGTCCATATTTTCCCTCGATACATGGTGTCTTGACAGCCTCTAGTGAATGGAAACTCCCCGGGATAAGCTATGCTGGCATCAAAGTCTAGATCTTTGATGTCATCCGGGGTATATATTGGTTTTATATCTACTGAGGAAGCGCAAGCGGACTGATTCTTCCTCCCTAGGACATTCCTGACTTTACTTGTTCTGTCTAGCCACCGCTCCATCCCCTCATGTGCCCACTTTAATGTTTTATGAGTAAACATAATAAGTCCCATTCGCCAGCCATAATATTAGCATAACTCTTTTTCACCATGCACCAAAACTTAACACATTATCTACATTGTGTACTCCTCTATGCGATTAATGACACTTTCGCTCCTTTTTAGCTAACCCATTTAATTAGAAGTTAATTGCTGACTTTTCCTCTTACCCATTGTATTACGGTAGCGTTCAAAAGTTGCTTATTTTTCGGCCCACCTGAAAATCCTACTTCACTACCTCCCCCTTGTCAAGTAGGGGACCTTTTTTCGCAAAAGAATTTCAGCCCATTTAGGGCACAGTATTTTCTGTCTCGCATCACTACCCCTGATATAGATTTCAGTCCTCCCTCCGCCGCCAATAAGCCCTCCAGTCTCTGCGGTCATACCTTAGTAGCCTCAACTTCAACAGGTTCCGGACTCCAGCTCGACTCCAACTCATCCCTCTACCTTTAAACCGACGGCAGAGATAAGGTCGATATTCTTCTCCACACCGCCGCTACCCACCACCAGGACCTCTCTAGCCTCAATCCTCTCCCTTAAAAACCCCTCGACCCATAAATTCCATCCCAGTTCTCTTCAAGATAGCCCAGCAGGTCATCCAGTTTCTCGGAGGGTCCATCCACCAGCTGCTTTAGCTTTAGCAGCCGGCGATGTTCCTCCCTTTTGCCTTGCCATAGCAAGTTCATCAGCTCCTGCTGCAACTTCAACTCACCGCGTAGGGCAGCCCTAAGCTTCTTCTCGTAGTGCCACCAATCGAGCTGATAGGTAGTCTTAAGATAATCGGCCCCGGCGATATCACTAATCCACCTCACCCCATCGCTGATGAGCAGGAGATTCCCGGCCAAGTTCAGGCTCAGCTTCTGCTCACCTTGGATATAGAGCCTCTCTCCGAAATCATCGGCCCCTTCTATCCCACCGTAAATTACCTTCTCCTTCAGCCGGTAGCGCTTGCGTTTGGCTTTCTTGCTCTCCAGCTCCTTACCGGAATACATTATCCCCAGCTTAGCCTCAAAGTCGTCTTCGCCTTTCTCTTGAGAGTGAATCATCGTCCCATCGACCTCTAGCACCACGATTTCCCGCTCTTTACCGTCATTCCTGACTTTCTCGGCTCGAGCAAAGACTGCCTCCCGTCTTGCCTCCTCCTCTTCTCTCGGCTTCTTACCCTCCTCCTGAGCCCAGCGGTGGATGGTGCGGTAGCTTATTTCATCCCCTATCTTATGCCTGAGCAGCGACTTCGCCTGACGATAGGGATACTCAACCGCTAGCTCCAGAGCACGCTGCCTCACCCAGCCGGTCTCGCCCTGGTAGGGTTTAAGCCCCAGGACATCATCCAGCAGGAAGCCAAATCTACCTTCGTCCTTGTACTTCACCTTGTGCCTCTCAAACCTTATCAGCCCGAGACGGGTGAACAGGTATCGTGGCGCTTTCTCACGGCAACTCACTTTCCCCTTTGCCTCAGCCAACTCCTTCTCTTCTATCTGCTGCAATACCTTACCAAATACCTGTTTCCTGAACCTCTCTTTTTCCCTGGCCAGATACCGCTCCAGCCTATCGACATCCAGACCATCATCTGGTATACTAAGCTTAAGGGTCTCACTTACTCTCATGTGGGCTCACCTCCATCCTTGTGGTGGTCTTTCTTAAGGTGAGCCTACTTTATTTTTCTACCTTTGACAAGCACCAAACTTGTCACGCATCGAAACGTAGATGTAATCGACAGGATAGCTGAGTATGCTAGAAAAGGTTCTCGAATTCTTCAATACGGTCAATGACCCATACGAGATTAGGCATCGGATTAAAGACGACCCGAATTTTAGCACCCCGTCGACGTCTGGCTATGGCATCAGTCTATCAGTAGCGAAGCGGATTCTGGAAGCGCGGGATAATCTTCCAGGTGGACGCTTCGATTCCATTCAGCAGATCGATGACGTGAAGGGCATGGGAGCCGTCACGCTCCACAATATCCTTTACAGCTTCTGGACCGGCACTCAGGATTTCATGATGATCAAATCAGACCTTTCCTTTGATGTTCTCGTTACACCGGGGAAATGGGGCAGTCGAGGAGCGGGGGACGGGCAGTTCAACGACCCAAGGGGAATTGCAGTGGATGGGGAAGGAAATGTCTATGTGGGGGATCGCAACAATAATCGGATTCAGAAGTTTAGGCCCGACTACGTCCGAATCAAGTCTATACTAATCTACCTTGTTGGAATCAAGGATTATTAATAGCCGAGCGAACTCGCTTCAAACCTCGGCCGAATATTTCATTGAGCATTACCAAAAAGTCGAGTGCCATTGGCCTAAGCCTAGTTCTCCAAGAGTAAGTTAGATTTACCCTGGCTAGGTGGACTCTAGCTAAGGTATTTTATTTTGCCCGGGCAAGCGTTCGGCTTTGGGCTTTTAGCTTTATTGAGTTGTTAAGGTTGAATTGCTTACGATACCATTGTTTCACAAAAGCGCAGAATGTCGTCGGCTTTTTGGATCAGTGAGAATAAATGTTTGCAACCGATGCGGATACTGAACCTTCCTTATCTTGAAACGCTTGTTTGCTTATGGGGAGAATCCGCTTGTATTTTGAAATACGACTACGCTTGCGCAAAGACTCTAAAGGGGTTAACATAAGGGGCAGGGCATTAAGTGCTAATTATTGGGGAGTTATTGAACTCGATGCGGAAAGAGGTCCAAAGGCTCTTCAAGGAGAAAGACTCCCATTCGGCCTCTCGTTCTAGAGCGGGTGGACTACTTCGGCTTTCTTAGCGAAAGGACCTCGGTCAAGTCTTCATAGAGAGTACGAGTGCTTTCAGGCATCCAGTTTGGAGTGAGTTCTTAGTCATCTACAACTTTAAAGGTTAAAAGAATATTACGCTAGTAATGTAACCAATGAACAGATCAGTTTTAGTAATTGGTGGAGGTATAGCCGGCATTCAAGCCTCGATTGACCTCGGAAATATGGGCTTCAAGGTTTATTTGGTGGAAAAAACACCGGCCATTGGAGGAAGGATGGCGCAGTTGGACAAAACCTTCCCTACCAATGATTGTGCCATGTGCATGCTATCTCCCAAGCTTATAGAAGCTGGGCGGCATCCGAATGTCGAGATTATCACGCAGGCAAACGTAGAGAAGGTAGAAGGAGAAGCTGGAGACTTCAAGATTACCATTTTGAAGACCCCTAGGTATATTATTGAGGATAAGTGCACTGGATGCGGAGACTGCGCCGAGGTTTGTCCGGTAGAAAGACCAAGCGTTTATGAACAAGGATTGGCGAAAAGAAAGGCTGTTTATCGCCCCTTTATCCAAGCTATTCCTAACATTTTCACCATCAGCAAGAATGAGAGGCCTCCGTGCAGCACGACCTGTCCTATAAATAACAATGCTCAGGGTTATATCGCCCTGATCAGGCAAAGAAAGTTCAAAGAGGCCTTACGATTGATCCGAGAGAAGAATCCTCTGCCTTCTGTCTGTGGCAGGGTATGTACCCGTCCTTGTGAGACTGAGTGTAACCGCAGAGATGTAGACGAATCCATTGCCATAAGAGCTCTCAAGCGCTTTGTGGCTGACTATGGGTTAGGTGTAGGTGAGGAAGTAATGCCTGTTCCTCGTACCAAAGAGGAGATGGTGGCTGTTGTTGGTTCTGGACCAGCTGGTCTGACCGCTGCCTACGATCTAGTCAAAATGGGCTACGGTGTGACTATCTTTGAGTCTTTACCCGTTGCTGGGGGAATGTTAGCTGTGGGCATTCCTGAATACAGGCTACCCAAGGATATACTTGAGAGAGATCTTGAGGCTATTGGAAAACTGGGGGTGGAAATCAAGCTCAACACCCACATCGGTAGGGACTTGACTATCGATGACCTGTGGAACCAAGGTTATAAAGCGATATTTATAGCAGTAGGGGCACATAGGAGTCTAAAACTCAACATTTCAGGTGAAGATTTAGATGGTGTCTATCACGGTGTTTCCTTTTTAAGAGATGTTAACTTAGGCAAAAGGGTGGAAGTGGGAAAGAAGGTAGCTGTAATTGGCGGAGGTAATGTTGCCATTGATTCGGCTAGGACGGCACTCAGGCTCGGTGCTACAGAAGTGTTTATCCTTTATCGTAGATCAAGACAGGAGATATTAGCTGCTGAAGAAGAGATAGAGGGAGCTGAGAATGAGGGGGTCGACATCCATTACTTGACGACACCTATTAGAATTCTGAGCAATGATGGAAAAGTGATGGCTATAGAATGTATTAGAATGGAATTGGGAGAACCTGATGCCTCAGGTAGAAGGCGACCAATACCAATTGAAGGGTCAGAATTTACTATCGATACAGACATGGTTATTCCAAGCATCGGACAAGTTCCTGATTTTTCCCTCCTTCCTGAAAGTAGTAAATTTCGATTTGGGCGTGGAGGTACATTTGAAGTCGATGCCGTGAGTTTGGCCACTAACGTGCCAGGAGTGTTTGCCGGTGGAGATGCAGTGAGTGGTCCGGCTACTGTAGTCGAAGCTATGGCCGCTGGCAGGAGAGCTTCTAACTCTATAGATAGATATCTAAGGTGTGAGGATCTAAGGATGGGTTGGGAAGGCGAATTTATGACTACTACCCATGCCCCTTTGGATATCGATATCTCAAAGGTGGAAAAGAAACCTCGCCAGCAGATGCCAACGTTACCAGTGGAGGAAAGAGCGAGAAACTTCAAAGAGATAGAGCTAGGCTTTACCGAAGATATGGCTGTTGCAGAGGCTAGTCGTTGTTTAGATTGTGGTATATGCGCCGAATGCCTAGAGTGCGCCAGGGCCTGCAAAGCGGAAGCCATAGATCATTCTCAGCAGGAAAAGACCATTGAGCTGGATGTTGGGGCCATTGTCTTAGCCACTGGCTTTGATTTATATGATACCTCACTATTAGAAGAGTATGGTTATGGCAGCATCAAGAACGTTATTAATGCTATGGAATATGAAAGATTAATCAGTGCGTCGGGTCCGACTGGAGGGGAGTTAAAGAGGCCATCAGATGGAAAGATTCCAAAAAAAATTGCCTTTATTCAGTGTGTTGGCTCTCGAGATGTCCACCATAAGCTATATTGTTCAACTGTCTGCTGTATGTATGCTACAAAAGAGGCCATGTTGGCGAATGAACATCATCCGGATTTAAGGTCGTTCATTTTTTATACTGACTTAAGAGCAGTAGGCAAAGGATTTCAGGGGTATATTAATAGGGCTAAGGAAGAATACGGCGTGACTTATATTAGAAGTCGTCCCGGAAAAATCACTGAAGACCCAAAGACTACTAACCCCATTATTTGGTATGAGGAAACTACTACAAGGGAAATAAAAAACAAAGAAGTAGATTTGGTTATACTTAGTCAGGCACTAATCCCATCCCGTAGCTTTGTGGAGGTAGCCAGCAAGTTACATATAGGCTTAGATGAATATGGATTTGTGCGCGTTCCAGATAAACTATTTCACCCCCTAGATGCTGAGACGCCTGGTATACTGGCTTGTGGTTTTTGCCGAAGTCCGCAGGATATTCCAAGTTCTATCATCCAAGCATCGGGAGCAGCAGCCAGGGTCGCTGAACTCCTATCGAGTGGAGGCTAAGAATGCAAAAGATACGGGTGGGCGTTTTTATATGTCATTGTGGGAGTAATATAGCATCAGTAGTCAACGTTCCACAAGTGGTAGAATATAGCAAAGGGTTGCCCAACGTTGTCTATGCTCAAGAGAATTTATATACCTGCTCCGCGGATGGATTGCGTTCAATTAAGGATAAAATCGAGGAATATAACTTGAATCGAGTGGTGGTGGCTTCCTGTACTCCCAGAACTCATGAACCATTATTTAGGGATACCTGTGAGGAAGCCGGTTTGAACAAATATCTGTTTGAATTTGTCAACATTAGAGAGCAGTGCTCTTGGGTACATATGAATATAAAAGAACAGGCAACGAAGAAAGCTAAGGATTTAGTAAAAATGGGGGTAGTAAAGGCTTCTTTCTTGGAGCCCCAAGAGGAAGTTAAGGTCCCGGTAGAGCCTGCATCGTTGGTCATTGGGGGTGGGATTGCAGGAATGACTGCTGCTTTAAATCTGGCAAATCAAGGCTTTGACGTTCACTTGGTGGAGAAGGAAGGGGCACTTGGTGGTTTGGTGCGGCGTCTCTACAGGCTATTTCCAACAAACGAAGATGCAGAGGAATTAATCCGCCCAATTATTGAAAGGGTTAGGAATCATAAGGAGATAGAGATACACATGCCGGCCATCGTCAAGGATGTCAGTGGGTATATAGGTAGTTTTGATGTAACTGTCGAGGAAGGCAACAGTGAGAGAAGATTTAAGGTGGGAACAATAGTAGTCGCTACAGGCGCACAAGAGTTAAAACCCTACCATGGTTATTATGGTTATGGTGCGATGTCCAATGTGCTCACTCAGCTGGAATTAGAGGAGCGATTGAGAAGAGGGATAAATCATGTGGAAAACGTGGTAATGATTACTTGTGTCGGTGCCCGTATTCCAGAGAGGTCTTATTGTTCTGTATTCTGTTGCGTAACAGCCATCAAAAATGCGATCTTACTTAAAGAGAACACCCCCACGGCGAAGATCTATGTTTTGTATAGAGAATTAATGGCTTACGGGGCTGAATTCGAAAACTACTATCGAAAAGCGATGGAAGTAGGTGTAAGGTTTATTAGATGCGGCTTAGAAAGGCCTCCCCAAATTATAGGAAACGGAAAGGCAGCTGGGGTTAAAGTGTATGATGAGTTATTCGGTGAAGAAGTAAAACTTCCGTCTGATATGGTAGTACTTACCACACCGCTAGTGCCCTATCTAGAAAATGAGCAGATTTCCAGAATGTTGAAAGTGCCGTTAAGTGAGGATAAATTTTTCCTTGAGGCGCATGTAAAATTAAGGCCGGTGGAATTTTCCACCGAAGGTATTTATGTCTGTGGTTCTGCTCGCTGGCCAGCAGATATAGCAGAGTGCATTTCTCAAGCTTATGCTGCTTCATCCAAGGCTGCTATTCCCATGAGAAAGGGTTTTGCCACAGTTGAACCGATTACTTCATTCGTTAATGAGAGTATTTGTGTCGGATGTGGAAATTGTGCCCTAGTGTGCCCGTTTAATGCCATTGAAGTTCAATCTCAGAACGGGAAAAGAGTGGCCAAGGTGACCGCTGTTAAGTGTAAGGGCTGTGGGGGTTGTGTCGCTGCTTGTCCCAGCGGAGCAATGCAGCAGAAAGGCTTTACCGACCAACAAGTGATGGGGATGATTGATGCGTTAGTGGGAAGGGGAATATTTAATGCTCAACTACGAACCTAAGTTTCTCGTCTTTTGCTGTAATTGGTGTTCCTATGCTGGTGCGGACTTGGCAGGTGTCTCCCGTCTGCAGATGCCGCCGAATTTCTTAGTAATACGGGTGATGTGCTCATCCAGGGTAAGACCCGAATGGATTATTAAGGCATTAATGAGCGGGCTCGATGGAGTAGTGGTGTTAGGTTGTCACCCAGGTGATTGTCACTATCAAACGGGGAATTATTATGCTCGAAGAAGGATGGCTATAACTAAGAAGTTCCTCGAGTATATGGGCATTGAGTCACAGCGAGTTCAGGTTAGCTGGGTTTCGGCTTCTGAAGGCGGAAAATTTGCTGAAGTAGTTACTAAGGTGACAAAAGAGATGAAGGAGATAGGTCCCAACCGGCTGTTTACTGATGAAAGACGAGGGCATGGAGTCAAAACTACGTAGTGAGGCTAAGGCTCTACTGGAGCAGGGTAAGGTCGACTATATTATAGGCTTTGAAGACGGCAGTCTAAAATTCACCACTACTCCATTAATGACTAGTGATAAGGATGATACTAGCCGATTGGTAATTAACCCCTTTATCGTAAATAATCTTAGTGTATTTCTAACCGAGGTCATGGGGCGCGTTGGTATTGTTGCTAAGGGATGTGATAGCCGCTCCATTGTCAGCCTCGTGCAGGATAACAAAGTAGCCAGAGAGGATGTGGTGATTCTAGGTGTACCCTGCTTGGGAATTATTGACCTAGGCAAGGTGGAGGAGTTAGTGGGTAAGGGCAGGGATGAGATAGAGGATATCATTCGGGATGGGGATAGGGTAGTGATAATGGCTAGTGGGAATAAAAGAGAATTCCCCACCCGAGAAGTTCTTTTTGATAATTGCCTTAGCTGTGAGTTATCCACCCCCCAAGAATATGACATTCTTCTG
>Ga0209978_10000834_pt1 | contig 12211 bp, 10 predicted proteins | sample BentaG_FD_182805 | JGI IMG/M metagenome (GOLD analysis project Ga0209978, IMG submission 182805) | Deep subsurface microbial communities from South Atlantic Ocean to uncover new lineages of life (NeLLi) - Benguela_00093 metaG (SPAdes)... | ecosystem: Environmental > Aquatic > Marine > Oceanic >...
GGCACCTGGCAACAGATAGTATTGATAGATTTCGATAACCGACCTAGGTCAAGACAAATCATATTGCAAATTATGGGGGATTAGACTGTTTATTAACCCTGGTGAAGGGGCTACTTACCCTGTAGCAGGGAGAAAAATTCAGCCCTGCTTTCCGCCTTGCTGCGAAAGGCACCTCTGATGGCTGAGGTAACAATACTACTGCCTGGTGTTTTGACGCCGCGCATAACCATACACATGTGCTCAGCCTGAACCACTACCGCTACTCCAGAGGGCTTAAGCCCATCCATAATGGCATCAGCAATGTCGGTAGTCATCCTCTCCTGAACCTGAGGACGGCTAGCAATGATTTCCACCACTCGGACTAGTTTACTAAGACCCACCACACGCCCCTTAACATCGGGAATATAACCTATATGAGCCGTGCCGTAAAATGGCAAAAGGTGATGCTCACACATAGAATAAAAGGGGATATCTTTCACAATTACCATTTCCCGGTGTCCTTCCTCATAACCTACTGCCAGCTCCTTTTTGGGGTCGATATCAAGTCCCTTAAAAAGCTCAGCATACATCTCAGCCACACGCTTCGGCGTATCCACCAAGCCTTCTCTTTCAGGGTCTTCCCCGATAGCCTTAATGATAGAAGTTACTGCTGTCCTAATCTCAGCCTCGTCAATCATTCTAGCCCTCCTTAATGTTTACCATAGACCTCACGGTCAAGGTATCTTATATCTTTTGCTGTAGTCAGATAAAGCTCATGTCCCAGATACAGGATAGGGCTAACCTTTTCCAAATCCAGCGTTTCCTCCGGGGTAAAGGCTTCTCTTAGCCGATGCACCGCCACAATCTTCCCCACCAACCACCTGTGGTCACCATAGCCCCTATCATCAACTAACTCGCACTCATAGGCGGCATAGGCATCTTTCAGGATTGGCACCGCTGTCTTTACCGGCTTATCCCTGGCAATATTAAACTGCTGAAACTTATCTATCTCGTAGCCCTTACTACCACCTACCGAGGCAATCAGCTCAGCCTTAGCCAAGGGCAGGAAATTAACCCCAAACTCCTTACTATCAGCAATAAGCTGATAAGTAAACCTCTTGGGCGATATAGATACCCCGTAAAGAGGCGGCTTAAGCGAGATAGATGTATGCCAGGCTACCGCCATAGCATTATCCCTTCCACCAGCCTGAGCAGTAACGACTACAGCTACTTTAGGGTAATGTTGAGAGAATGCCCCTATGTCTTCAGTAATCACCTTTTCCATTGGTTAACCTCCTTTAACTTTAATAAGAATTCCCCGCACTAAACCTGTTTACTCCGTCATTTTGTGAAAGTTAACCCCAGCCTAAAGCCCGCTCTACAGCTACTAAATCAGCCGGCAGCTCAAGGAAGGGTTCAGCACCTTTCAGAGCGATATCAGTATCCTTCAATCCGGTGCCAGTCACTACACAAACCACCCTCTTTGGTGAGAAGTCCATCCCTTGCTGAGAAAGTTTAATAAGCCCGGCTAAGGAAGCCGCTGAAGCCGGCTCACCAAAGATACCCCCTTTAGTCGCCAGAAGCCTGTAAGCCGCCATAATCTCTTCATCACTAACCATATCAATAATACCGCCAGACTCATCACGAGCGGCGACCGCCTTCTGCCAGCTAGCCGGATTGCCTATTCGTATCGCTGAGGCAATAGTCTCTGGCTGCTCAATAACATAGCCCCGAACAATGGGGGCAGCACCCTCGGCTTGACAACCCATCATCCTGGGTTTATTCCTTGCCCTGCCTGCTTGATAATAGTCCACAAAACCCTTCCAGTAGGCGGTAATATTGCCGGCATTACCTACCGGGATAAAAAGATAGTCGGGAGCCTCGCCTAAAACATCAATAATCTCAAAGGCGGCTGTTTTCTGTCCCTCTATCCGGTGGGGATTAATTGAGTTTACCAGGGTAACCGGATGTTTCCCAGTCAGACTGCGCACTATGTTTAGAGCCTGGTCAAAATTTCCATCTATGGCGACTATTTTAGCTCCATAGACGATAGCTTGAGACAGCTTACCCAGAGCAATCTTGCCCCCTGGCACAATAATGATAGCGGTAAGCCCACAGTAAGCAGCATAGGCAGCGGCTGAAGCACTGGTATTACCGGTTGAGGCACACATTATAGCCTTACTGCCTGCTTCCAACGCCTTAGCCACGGCGACTACCATGCCCCGGTCCTTAAAGGAACCGGTAGGATTACACCCCTCCAGCTTAAAGTATAGCTCCCCACAACCGATTTCCCCCTCCAGCTCCCGGCACCTGACCAGAGGGGTATCTCCCTCCCCCAAGGAAAACAAGGGCGTTTTAGGCGTAATTGGGAGGAAGTCTTTATACTTAACCAGAACCCCAGATTTCATCGTCACCCTCCATAGTTTCGTCCCAAAATTATTGTTACCACCTTAACACCCTTAGTCTAGTTCTAACCCTCTATAGCCCTGTTTATTGCCCATGCCTTTTTCTCATCATCCAGGTAACTATCGTCAATCTCGTTTTCAGGGTCATCCCACAACGAAGTGACCCACTCGTTTAGAGCCATACCCAATAGCAAATCCCTATCCTCGTCTGAAATTTCCCTATTATCATCTTCGTCTAAAACCTTTAGTAGCCAGTAACCCTTGGTAGTGGCAACTGTGTCGTCACGGATGGGCTCGCTTAATGTCCCCACTTCACAGTTAAAAACAAACTCATCAAAGGCTGGGCTCATCGTGCCCGGGGGCAACCAATCGAACTCCCCCCCAGCTTCCTTTGTCGCATAATGCTGAGAAAGCTCCTTAGCCAAAGTGGCAAAATTCCCGCCAGCCTCTAGCTCATTCTTCACCTTCCACGCCCATTCTTCACTACCCAACAACATTGCTTGAACACGAGCCTTCTCCGTTTCTTCTTCCCTTTCTAAAACTTCTATCAGCCAGTAGCCCACCCCCTTGATTACCGTTTCATCGTATATCGGATGACTTAATACCCCTATATCAGCGCTGAATCCATACTCACCAAGTATGGGAGTAATCGGTAGTTCAGCCAAAACTTCTTCCGAGTGCCAACCGAGGTCGCCATTGTTAGCCTTGGTGAGAGTCTCCAGAGAAAGCTCGCCAGCCAGCTCACCAAAGTCTTCGCCACTTTCAAGCCTGGCTCTAACCTCGGCCGCCTGGCTTACACTCTCCAGTAACATTGCCATTATATGCCTCTGCTTGGCAAATTGGGACACCCTCTGCTCAAAATACTCATCACGCAGTTTGCTTATCAGCATCTCTGTCCTGACCACATCCCGGTAGTCCTTACTTATAGGTGGGTCGAAGCTTTTTAGCTCCTTATCAACCTCCTCATCGCTAACACTGAAACCCAGTTCCATTGCCTCCTGCCTTATCAGCTCATTTCGCTCAATAACCGTCACCACCTCATCAGCCAAACCATACATATAGTAGCCAGGCTCGTCTCCTCCATATAACTTAAGCATCTTTACGTAGTAATCCATGTTAAATTCGGCATCATTTACTCTAATTACTGTTTGTTGCAGCGGTTTATGCTGACTGAAATACCACCCTCCCCCAATAATCCCTAAAACAACCACGATAATGAAGACCCCTGCACTCAGAATAATACGCTCTCTCCGCTTCTGTTGCTGCCATCGGGAAAGCTGGCGCTTGGTAACTTCGCGCTTGGGTTTCTCTATCTTCCCCTTTTTAGCCAAACCTAATCCCCCTCCTCAGCAAAGTGGGTTTTTCCTAGATGCTTAATGCCCTATATTTATAACGCAAAACTATAACCTTTTCAAACATAGGGGGTTTCACATAAATAAAAAAGGCGAGAAATCTCGCCTTAACTCCTTCATATCCCCAATCTTACCCCTCCACCTTCTTCTTGGCTTCCTCCCACAGGGCGTTCTGCTCATCAAAGGATAGCTCGGCAAAGTTTAGCCCACGCTGGCGGCAGAGCTCTTCCATATATGTGAAGCGACGATAGAATCGCCGGTTAGCCTGCCTCAGTGCTGCCTCTAGGTCAACCCCCAGCCGACGGGCAATGTTAGTCAGGGTAAAAAGCAAGTCGCCAAACTCGCACTCTCGCTGCTGCTGACTACCGGCTTGCTTAAACTCTCTAACCTCCTCAGCCAGCTTATCTACAACGCCGTCTATATCCTCCCAGTCAAAGCCAACCTGCGCCACCCGGCGCTGAATCTCCTGACTGTAACCCAGGGCTGGCAACTGCTTGGGGACGCGAGCCAGCATGGAGGTATCTGACTGTCCCTCTTCTTGTTTGAGAACCTGCCAATTAAGTGCTACCTCCTCGGCATCCTTTACCTTTCTTGAACCAAAGATGTGGGGATGGCGATGAATTAGCTTGGTATTGATGCTACTGACCACGTCCTCTAGCTCAAATTCCCCAGCTTCGGTAGCAATCTGCGCATGGAGAACTATCTGCATCAGCAGGTCGCCTAACTCGGCACAAAGCTTCCCGGAATCTCCTTCATCCAGAGCTTCCAACACCTCATAGCATTCCTCCAGCAGGTTTTTCCGCAGTGAAGCATGGGTCTGCTCTCTATCCCAGGGGCAGCCATCAGGTGCTCGCAACCTGGCAATAATATCCACCAGGGTAGCAAACCGATTCAGGTTCTGTGGCAAAGACAAACCAGCCTCCTTAATTTGTTACCACGATTATACAGGCTAGCCTAGCATCAGGCAACTTGGGAGACTGCAATCAAAGGGGAATATCAGTTCAACAGAGTCTTACCTTCGTCCCATCCCCACCGCCAGAAGCACTATGATACCCTTGCCTGCGCCCAGATCATAAAGATTAGCGGCGGCAACATAAAAAGCAAATATAGCAGCATCTTTATTCATCCCCTTCTGAGGCTAAATACAATTTTACCAAAAGCCTTGCTTCAACTCAATGGTAGCATCGCCCCGATGAACTGCCTCTGTCCTCTCAAAAATTCGGCGGCGGACATGGCTCGCTTCCCCTCCAGTTGAACCTGACACACCCCCAAGGTTCCATCCCCGGTACCGACTCCAAATGCCGCCCCCGAACTCTCCGCGGCTGGAGTCAGAGCTACTACCTCCCCTATCTTAAGGGTTCTTTCCCCAGGCAGAGGCACCGCCTCAATAATCTTGAGCTGCTTTCCTTGCCATCTGGTGTAACACCCTGGCCAGGGATGGAAGGCACGCACCCGCCGCCATATGTCTACCGCCGGTAGATGCCAGTCAATCTCGCCTTCCCCCTTGGAGAGCGCCCCGGAATAGGTGGCTTCGGTTTCATTCTGAGGTTGGGGGGTAAGCTCGCCCCTGAACCAGCAAGGTAAAACCTCCAGGAGCAACTGAGCTGCTATCAGGGACAACTTAGCCGTTAGTGAGCCTGTAGTATCCTGCGCCGAAATGGGAATTTGCGCCGTAGCTAATACAGGACCGGTATCTAAGCCCCTATCCATCAGCATAATGCTAACCCCGGTAAACTCGTCGCCAGCCAGAATAGCCGCGGCTACTGGCGAGACCCCCCGAAATCTAGGTAACAGAGAGGGGTGAATATTAATACACCCGTAGCTGGGGAGGTCTAAAACCGACTGGGGCAGAATTTGACCAAAGGCAGCCACCACTATAACATCGGGGTGAAAGCTAGCCAATTGCGCCACTACCTCTGGTCTCTTTAAACTAACCGGCTGCACCACCGGCAGCTTCCAGGTTAGAGCTGCCCTTTTTAGTGGCGGAGAAACCAAGGAACGCCCCCTACCCGCTGGTTTATCGGGCTGGGTATAAACAGCCACCACCGGATAGTGATTGAGGATAAGGCGCTCCAAAGGGGGAACAGCAAACTCAGGGGTGCCCATAAAAATAACCCGCAATTTAAGCCTCCCGCCGCTGAATTGTAACATCAAAAATTTTTTCTAACAACCAACCATTTTATATCTATCAAATAAATATTAGGTAAAAGAACAACCCCGATAGACCTAGTAAGGGAAAACAGGGGTTAAAAATGACCAGCAATCAACGCCAAAAACCTTGCCAAGAAAGAGGAGGGGTCTGGTATTATTTTAATCATCCCGCTTAACTTTCTTCCCTCAAGCCTCTGCTAAATCCGCTACCACCCCAAATCACTTGGTGTGAAATGGTGCTTTATTTTATAAACTAAACTTGTAAATTAAGGGTTAAACTGGGTCAAATAAGGGGAATAAATTTAATGGAAGCTAGGTCGGCTCAAGAAATCTGGGAAGCAGCTCTGGGTGAGTTGCAAATCCAAATGAGTAAGCCAAACTATCGGACCTGGCTGGAAAAAACCGTAGGCTTAAGTTATCAAGGTAACCAATTTGTTATCGGTGTCCCCAATACCTTTGTCGCTGAATATTTAGACCAGAACCAGCGCTCTTTAATTGAAAAAGCTCTTATCGGGCTTACCCACCATGACATAAAAATCCAATTCCACGTAGATACTGCGCATCAAAATTCACTAACTAGCTACCAGAGCCAGGGGAGAACCCCCTCGGCTCAACAAACAAGCCTTCCCTTATTTAACCCTAAGTATACCTTTGACTCCTTTATCGTCGGTAGCTGTAACCGTTTAGCCTATGCTGCTGCTGTGAAGGTAGCCGAAAACCCGGGATATACCTATAATCCACTATTCATATATGGGGGGGTGGGTTTAGGTAAGACCCACTTGCTGCACGCTATTGGTCATGCCGCTCTAGCCCAAAATATGCAGGTACTTTATGTTAGCGCCGAGCAGTTTACCAACGAGTTTACAAATGCTATTCGAGAGAGGAAAAACCAGGAATTCCGCAATAAATACCGGAACGTTGACATATTGTTGGTTGATGACATCCAATTCTTTAGCGGTAAGGTACAGACGGAGGAAACCTTTTTCCATACCTTTAATGAACTGCATAACGCTAATCGCCAGATTGCTATTACCAGCGACTGTCCACCTAAATCCATGCGACTGCTACAAGACCGACTCCGCTCCCGTTTTGCAGGGGGACTAGTGGCTGATATTCAACCTCCTGATTTCGAAACCTGCCTGGCTATTTTACAGGCTAAAGCTGGGCAGAAAGGAGTAAATGTCGCTCCAGGTGTTCTAGAGTTTATTGCTCAGCGGATTTATCAAAACATAAGGGAGCTGGAAGGTTCCCTAAACCGGGTTATTGCTTATGCCAAGCTAATGAGGGGCTTACTGACCCCTGAGTTAGCTGCCCAGGCCCTCCAGGATATAGCCGGTAAGGAGCCTAAAACCGCTTCTATCACACCCCACCTCATAATAGAAGCAGTAGTTGACAGTTTCCAGCTAACCCCTCAAGACTTAAAAAGCCGGAAAAGAGATAAGGAAACTGCTCTGGCTCGACAAGTAGCGATGTATCTTTTCAGACAAGAAACCAGTTGGTCATTAACTCAAATCGGCGAAGAGCTAGGAGGTAGGGGACCAGCAACCGTTAGTCATGCTTTTGAAAAAATAGCCGATGATATCAATGATAGCCCTTATTTGAAACGCAAAATCTCGGACATCCAACAGAAAATATGCTCAAGGCAAAAGGGCTGGAATTATTAATAACCCCACAACAAAATATCCCCTCTATTTAAATAACTCCCAGATTCTTTTGATAACTTCAAGAAGGTTCGACTTGCTTTTTGGCTCGCAATTCGCTCTAAAAACTGAATTTAAGCTACTGCAAGTTCATTTTAATAAGTATATTACTATTAATACTAATACTCTATAGTCTAATTAAGGTATAATTATTAATAAATAATAGGGTTATTTAAATACCATGTTTGATAGAACAGAAATAGTGGTCAAGGCAGGCGATGGCGGCGATGGAGCAGTGAGCTTCCGGCGGGAGAAGTTTGTTCCTTTTGGTGGTCCGGATGGTGGCGATGGTGGTGATGGCGGTGATGTTGTTATTATGGCTGATTCTAGTGTTACCAGCCTGCGTATATTCAAACAAAAAAGATTTTATCGGGCGGCTAATGGAAAGGCTGGGCAGGGTAAAAGGAGGCACGGTAGGAAGGGGGAAGACCTGACAATAAAGGTTCCGGTAGGGACTGTGGTGTCATATAAGACACAAATCGGTGGTGATGCCCTTATAGCTGATTTGGAGCAGCCGGCTCAGCAGGTGGTGGTAGCTGGGGGTGGTAAGGGAGGGTTGGGCAATACTCATTTTGCTTCGTCCACAAATCAAGCTCCACAGATAGCTCAAAAGGGGGTGGTAGGGGAAGAGCATGCCATAATATTAGAATTAAGGCTTATTGCTGATGTTGGCATTATTGGTTATCCCAATGTGGGCAAGTCTACTTTACTGGCGGCGGCTTCAGCAGCCAAGCCTAAAATTGCCAGCTATCCATTCACAACTCGCGAGCCTATTTTAGGTGTGGCTGAGGTTGGACAGCGAAGCTTTGTTTTGGCTGAGATTCCGGGGCTAATTGATGGTGCCCATCTTGGCCGAGGTTTAGGACATGATTTTCTACGCCATGTTGTGCGCACCAAAATACTTATTCACTTGGTAGATGGCAGCTCTGCCTCGCCGGTGGAGGATGTGATACGGGTAAATGCTGAGCTCGGCTTATTTGATTCGGCTCTGGCTAAAAAGCCGCAGCTTGTGGTGGTAAATAAGGTTGATTTGCCCCAGGTGCAGGCTCGATTAGATGAGATAAAGAACGCCTTTAGTAGTGCTGGAACCACAGCCTTTTTCATTTCGGCAGCAACCGGCGAAGGCGTTTCCGAGGTTATGGCTGAAACTATAAGGCTGCTTAAGTCGGTTATCGCCGAGGAAGGAGCTGGTAAGAAGATTCCCAGCAAGGTTTTTCGTCCTCAGCCCAAGGGTGCTGGTCCTAGTGTGCGTAAGGAAGGAGATACCTTTGTCGTGGTAGCCCCTGAACTGGAGCGCATTTTCGCCAGGACGGATATGACTAGTCCTGGGGGGCGTTGGCAACTTGAGGGTCTACTCCAAAGGCTGGGGGTCAGCAAGGTTTTGGAGAAGGCTGGGGTTAAGCCTGGTGATAGAGTTCGTTGTGGGCATTTAGAATGGGAGTGGTAGTAGAATGAACATAGGGGTGCTGGGGGGAACCTTTGACCCGATTCATATTGGGCACCTCATTGTAGCTGAGGAAGTAAGAACCAGACTAGATTTGGCTGAGGTTCTTTTTGTGCCTGCCGGTCAGCCGTGGCTAAAGCCGGATAGTCCTGTTTCAACTGCCGAGCACCGCGTTGAGATGGTGCGCCTGGCTATTGCCGATAAACCTTACTTCAAATTGTCAACTACGGAGATAGAACGGGCTGGTCCTTCATACACCGTTGACACCATTGCCGAATTATTGGGTCGGCTTGGGTCTGGGGATGAGCTATTTTTCATTTTAGGTTGGGATAGTCTAGCTGAACTTCCCAAGTGGAAGGAGCCGTCGCGACTGATTAAAATGTGCCGCTTGGTAGCCGTCCCCAGACCAGGCTATCCAATTCCTGACCTTAAGTTTATGGAACCTAAAGTCCCTGGCTTATCTCAGCGGGTAATGCTTATGGATAAGCCGGAGATAGATATCAGCGCTTCAGGAATAAGGAGCCGAATTGCCCAGGGGTTGTCCATTCATCACCTTGTCCCCGAGCCGGTAGAGAGGTATATTAAACAGCATAGATTATATGTCGGTGATTAAGATGAAGTAATACTATTGGCTAAAGACCATAGTTCGTATAATTGAACTAAGGAGGTTGTATAATGCCGACCCATTCAACCTTGGAGGTGGGAGTAAATACCAAGAGCGCGAGAAGGATTTTGGAAATCGCCTACGAGGTGGGGGCACTGCTGGAAGGTGAATTTACCCTTACCTCAGGTAAGAAGAGCAACTATTATTTTGAAGGTAAAAGGCTGACTTTAGCACCAGAAGGAGCCTACCAGGTAGGCAAGGCAGTATTTGACCAACTGGCTGATGTTGATGCTATCGGTGGGGTGGCTACCGGGGGTTACCCTATGGCAACGGCGGTGGCTTTAGTTAGCTACCTTGAGGGAAAACCAATTCCCTCTTTTATAGTTAGGGAAGAGACCAAAGAGCATGGAACCACAAGGAAGATTGAAGGACACCTCAAAGAAGGCTCCAGAGTAGCTATAGTTGATGACGTTATTACTACCGGAGGCTCAATAAGCAGAGCCATAGAAGCTGTGGAAGCGGTAAACTGTAAGGTGGTGAAAGTTATCGTGCTGGTTGACCGGCATGAAGGCGGTAGCGAGCAACTGAAGAAGAAAGGCTATGATTTTACTGCCATCATAGACCTCTGGCCCTCGAGTATTCGATAAGGGTGGGTTGTGTCTAGTTGAACCTAGGCATTAAATATCCAGGTTTCTGACACTCTTGGCGTGGGCCTGGATAAAGGCTTTGCGGGGTGGGACTTCTCCGCCCATTAGTATACTGAAGATGCTGTCAGCCCTGGCCGCATCGTTTACACCTACGATAAGAAGGGTACGGGTAGCTGGATTCATTGTAGTTTCCCACAGTTGCTCAGCGCTCATCTCACCCAGCCCCTTATAGCGCTGAACCTCCACCTTTTTAGCCCCCTTTAGCTTACGCATCAACTCTTCTTTTTCCTGCTCGGAGTAAACCCAGTGCTGGAGCTTGGTTGCTTTAACCCGGTAAAGGGGTGGCTGGGCAATGAATAGGTGCCCCTGATTAATTAGCTCCACCATGTGCCGGTAGAAGAAGGTAAGCAGTAGAGTGCGAATATGGGAACCGTCAACATCGGCGTCTGTCATTAGGATAACTCGGTGATAGCGGAGCTTTGACAGGTCAAGTTCATCATCTATACCTGTGCCTAGCGCAGTGATGATGGCGCGGATTTCTTCATGAGCTAGCATCTTATCTGCTGGCGCCTTTTCTACATTGAGGATTTTACCCCGCAGGGGCAAGATAGCTTGAAAGCGGCGATTACGTCCTTGCTTAGCTGAGCCACCGGCTGATTCCCCCTCCACCAGATATAGTTCACAGTGGGACGGTTCTTTCTCTGAACAATCAGCCAGTTTCCCAGGCAGGGTAGCTGTATCCAGACTACTCTTTCTGATGATTAAATCACGAGCCTTTCGTGCTGCCTCCCTAGCCCTAGCCGTGGTGAGACACTTGTCTATAATTCTTTTAGCTTCATCGGGGTGCTCCTCAAGGTAGAGGGATAGACCCTCGCCGACGGCGCTCTCTACCACGCTTTTGACCTCAGCGTTGCCCAACTTGGTTTTGGTCTGTCCCTCAAACTGGGGTTCGGTGAGCTTGACGCTGATAATGGCGGTAAGCCCTTCTCTGACATCATCACCCACCAAGTTGGGGTCGTCCTCTTTGAGGAGCTTATTTTTATGGGCGTAGTCGTTAAGAACGCGGGTTAGGGCTGAACGGAAGCCGGTAAGGTGGGTGCCTCCGTCCACGGTATTAACACAGTTAGCAAAGCTAAAGGTGGAGTCGGCAAAGCCATCATTATACTGGAGGGCTGCCTCAACTATGGTGCCATTTATCGTTTTACAGATATAAATAGGTTGGCGATGGCGGACTACCCGGTTTCGGTTGAGGTGCCGAACGAAGCCAGTAATCCCCCCCTCAAAGTAGAAAGTCTTTTCGCTCTCTTTCCTTTCATCTATGAAGCATATTTCCAGCTCTTTGTTCAGGTAGGCCATCTCTCGCAGACGCTCGCATAGGGTATTAAAATCATAGTTAACTTTACCAAATATCCCCTCATCAGCAAGGAAGATGATGGTAGTGCCGGTTCCACTGGCTTCGCCAACCTCGGTTACCTCTCCCTGTGGTATGCCCTGCCTGAATTCCTGTTGATATAGTTTGCCATCGCGGCTGACATTAACCTTGAGCCAGGAGGAAAGAGCGTTTACTACTGAGGCACCTACCCCGTGTAACCCACCTGATACCTGATAGGTCTTGCCACCAAATTTTGCTCCGGCGTGGAGCGTGGTCATTACCGTCTCCAGGGCTGACACATTAGTGGCAGGGTGAATCTCTACAGGAATGCCACGCCCATTATCTTCAACCCTGACGGTATTATCTTGTTGGATGGTGACCAAAATTTTATTACAGCAGCCAGCCATGGCTTCATCTATGCTGTTGTAGACAATTTCATAGACTAGATGGAGTAGTCCATGCTGGTCAGTGCTGCCAATATACATACCCGGTCGCCGGCGTATTGCTTCCCGTGCGCCCAGGACCTGAATATCCTCGGCGGTATACTCATTATTTAA
>Ga0209978_10000835_pt1 | contig 12205 bp, 21 predicted proteins | sample BentaG_FD_182805 | JGI IMG/M metagenome (GOLD analysis project Ga0209978, IMG submission 182805) | Deep subsurface microbial communities from South Atlantic Ocean to uncover new lineages of life (NeLLi) - Benguela_00093 metaG (SPAdes)... | ecosystem: Environmental > Aquatic > Marine > Oceanic >...
GAGTGGCATTAAAGAGGCTATGGAGACCGGCGTATTGGCTAGCTACCCGGTGGTTGATATTAAAGTAACCCTTTATGATGGCAGTTATCATGAGGTTGACTCTTCGGAGTTAGCCTTTAAGATGGCAGGGTCGATGGCTCTTAAGAAAGGTGTAGCTAAAGCCAAACCCATCCTTTTGGAACCTATCATGAAGCTGGAGGTGGTTACACCAGAGCAGTTTCTCGGTGATATCATAAGTGACCTCAATTCCAGGAGGGCACATATTGAGTCTATTGAGACACACGGCGAGATGTCCACTATTTATGCCCTTATACCCTTAGCTGAGGCCTTTGGCTATGCAACCAGCCTCAGGTCGGCAACTCAGGGCAGAGCCACCCACTCTATGGAATTTTATCGCTATCAGGAGCTACCGGCGGAACTGGTAGCCCAGGTTACTGATGAAGTAGGGTAGACAAGATATGCCTAAACAGAAGATTCGCATCAAGATAAAGGGTTTTGACCATAAGCTGGTTGACCAGGCTGCTGAACAGATTGTAGGGGCAGTAGAACGTACCGGAGCAGTTGTTTCTGGACCGGTGCCGCTACCTACCCATCTTCAGAAGTTCAGTGTTATCCGCTCCCCGTTTATTGATAAAAATTCACAGGAGCAATTTGAAATTCGAACCCATAAGCGTCTTATTGATATTATAGAGACGACTTCCAAAACGATAGACGCCCTGACTGGGCTGAACCTGCCCTCAGGGGTTGAGATAGATATTAAATTATAAAAGGCAATATTAAGTCCGAGGTAACTAAGGATATGCTCCAAGGAATTATCGGCAGGAAGCTGGGTATGACCCAGATATACAGGGACAGTGGTGAAGCAGAGGCAGTAACTGCTGTTGAGGCTGGCCCGTGCACTGTAATACAGGTAAAAACTGCCGCTAAGGAAGGATATAATGCGGTTCAGCTTGGCTTTGGTGAAGCGAAGCGGCTCAAATCTCCCCAGCGGGGACATCTCAAGGAGCTAGGCCAGTTTAGGTATCTCAGAGAATTCAGGGTGGACGATGCTGAAGCTGTTGAGGTTGGAGACAGGGTTGATGTTAGCCTGTTCAAGGAAGGTGACCTGGTTGATGTTACCGGGGTGTCAAAGGGCAAGGGCTTTGCCGGCGTAGTAAAACGCCATCATTTTGCTGGTGGACCCAAAACGCATGGGCAGTCTGACCGACACCGTCACGCGGGCTCTATAGGGGCTACTACCTCTCCGGGTAGAGTATTCAAAGGAATGCGTATGGCGGGACGTATGGGGGGTGAGAGGGTGACAGTGCGTCACTTAGAAGTATTTAAAGCTGACCCTGAGCGTAACCTGTTGCTGGTTAAGGGAGCGCTACCCGGGAGCAAGAATGGGCTATTGCTGATAAGGAAATCAAGTGAGGGGAAGCAGGCAAGTGCAAGTTCCAGTTCATAACCTTGCTGGAGAAGTGGTTGACCATATTGAGATTAGCGAGCAAGTTTTTGGCGTGCCGTTTAATCAGACAGTGGTGCATCAAGCGGTGGTAAGACAACGAGCCAACGCTCGTCAGGGAACGGCTAGTACTAAAACTCGTGCTGAAGTTTCTGGTAGCACCAGGAAGTTGTTCCGCCAGAAAGGCACCGGTTTTGCTCGGGCTGGTAGTAAAAAGTCACCACTGCGCCGGGGAGGGGGCATCACTTTTGGTCCCCAACCAAGAAGCTACCGACAAGACATGCCTAAGAAAATGCGCCAACTAGCTCTGAGATGTGTCCTATCGGCCAAGGTTAGAGACGAAGAGTTAATTATTCTGGAGCAACTGAAGCTTGAGCAGCCCAGGACCAAGGAGATGGTGTCGATTTTGGCAGCACTAGGAGTGGATTCCTCAGCTCTTATCGCTACTTCTGAACCAGAAGAGAACGTGGTTAAATCAGCCCGTAACTTGCCCGGGATTAAGACAATGCCAGCCAGCTTACTTAATGTGGTTGACATCCTTTCCTGTAAAATGCTACTTATGACGGTGGCGGCAGTGCGCAAAGCAGAAGAGTTGTGGGGAGAGAGGTTGTCTAAGGGAGGAAGCCATGCACCTTTACGAGGTATTGAGGCGTCCGTTAATAACTGAAAAATCTACTGTCCTGCAAGCTCAGGGCAAATATGCTTTTGAAGTGGCTGGGGGAGCCAATAAACCCCAGATTAAGCAAGCTGTGGAAAAGGCGTTTAAGGTCGAGGTAACCGCCGTTAATGTGATGACAATGCCCGGCAAGAGGCGAAGACTGGGAAGACGACAACTCCCAGCTCACCCTTGGAAAAAGGCGATTGTTACCCTCAAGCCGGGGGACAAGATAGAACTCTTTGAGGGTGTTTAAATAAGAGGGGAAGCTTGAAGGGGCTCCGCCCCTTCAATAACCGCATAAAAAATTAAGGGGATTATATTAAAAGATGGCATTAAAGATATATCGCCCAACCTCTCCCGGTAGGCGGGGTATGACTGGTGCTACCTTTGATGAAATAACCAAGGACAAGCCAGAAAAGTCCCTGCTCTTACCCCTTAAAAAGAGAGCCGGGCGTAACAGGCAGGGGAGAATAACGGTTCGTCACCGCGGCGGCGGGGCGAAGCGGAAGCTCCGTATTATTGACTTTAAGCGGGATAAGGTTGGTGTGCCGGGTAGGGTGGCAGCCATTGAATATGACCCCAACCGTTCGGCACGTATTGCTCTCATTTACTATGTTGACGGGGAAAAGCGCTACATCCTTGCCCCCTTGGAGCTGAATGTTGACGATTTTATAAAGTCAGGTAATGATGCTGAGATAAAACCTGGGAATAGCTTACCCTTAAAGCTAATCCCAAGCGGGACTCTAATACATAATATTGAGTTGCAGAAGGGAAAGGGTGGGCAGTTAGTGCGGAGTGCTGGGATGGCGGCTCAACTAGTAGCCAAGGAAGGTGAATATGCCCTGATTCGGTTGCCGTCTGGTGAGGCGAGGCGTATTCACAGTGATTGTTCGGCTACCATCGGGCAGGTAGGTAATGTTGACCATCAGGGCGTTAAGTTGGGCAAGGCAGGTCGCAAACGGTGGCTGGGCTGGCGACCCACGGTGAGAGGTTCAGCCATGTCCCCGCGTGACCATCCTCACGGTGGTGGCGAGGGTAGAAGTCCAATAGGCTTGCCTGGACCTAAAACGCCGTGGGGTAAACCAGCTCTTGGCTATAAAACTCGTAAACGTAAGGCTTCGGATAAAATGATTGTTAAGCGCCGGGGGAGTAAGTAAAAATGTCAAGGTCAACTAAAAAGGGGCCGGCTCTTGATGCCAAACTAATGAAGAGAGTGGAGGCACTCAACCGTTCTGGGCAGAAGGAGATAATAAAAACCTGGGCGCGCTGGTCTACCATCGTACCTGAGATGATAGGGCTTACTATCGGGGTGCATGATGGCCGAAGGCATGTCCCTATCTTTATTACTGAAAATATGGTGGGGCATAAGTTAGGTGAATTTGCTTTAACGCGAACCTTTAGGGGGCATACCTCTAAGGGGGAAAGGACTACCCAGATAAGAAGGGTCTAGTTTATTTACTTTAGGTGGGGCATAAAGACGTAAAATGGAAGTAAGAGCAGTGGCTAAAGATACCGGCGTGTCACCTCGTAAAGTGCGCCTTCTGGTAGATATGGTACGGGGTAAGCTAGTGGATGAAGCACTGACCATGCTCAGGTTTACACCTTCGCCGACGGCGCGGGTTGTGGCCAAGGTGATAAAATCAGCGGCCGCCAACGCTGAGAGCGTTTTTCAGATGTCGGCTTCGGATTTGAAGATTGTCAGCATCTTTGCTGATGAGGCACCAACTATGAAGAGGTATCGCCCCCGGGCTCGAGGGCGAGCGAGCCCTATCCTTAAACGTTCTAGTCATATTACAGTTGTTGTTGCCGAGCAGGAGGCTTAATGGGACATAAAGTGCACCCTATAGGTTTTAGAATTGGCGTCATACGTGATTGGCAAGCCAAGTGGTATGCCGATAAGCATTATGCTGAGTTCTTGCAGGAAGACCTGAAGCTGCGAAAGGCTATTCAATCCAGGTATGCGGATGCTGCGGTCTCCTTGGTGGAGATTGAGCGTCAGGCAAATCAGGTGTCGGTAACTATCTATACCGCCCGACCTGGCATCGTTATCGGGCGCGGAGGACAGCGAGTTGATGAAATGAGGCGTTACCTTGAACAGCTTATTGGCAAGAGGGTGCAATTAAATATCCAGGAGATTCAGCAGCCGGAGCTAGATGCTTATCTGGTGGCTAGGACAATAGCTGAGCAGATTGAGCGCCGTATTGCTTATCGGAGGGCGATGAAGCAGGTGATGCTTCGCACCATGCAGGCTGGTGCCAAGGGAATGAAAGTCACTTGTGCCGGTAGATTAGGCGGCGCTGAGATAGCCCGCCGCCTGAGCATGCACGAGGGTCAAGTGCCCTTGCATACGTTGCGGGCTGATATTGATTATGGCTTTATTGAGGCGCGTACCACTATGGGTCGGATTGGAGTAAAAGTCTGGATATACAAAGGTGAAATTCTTCCAGAGGTCAAGGTAGAGGAGGTAGAGGAGGCACCTGCCGAGGCAGTAGCCGAGGTAAGTGCCGTGGAAGTGGAGGAGAAGCCGGCTAAGCCAGCGGCAAGGAAGAGAGCCGGGGCAGAACCTGCTCCAGAGGTCAAGGTAGAGAAAGTTGAGGAGGCACCTGCTGAGGCAGTAGCCGAGGTAAGTGCCGTGGAAGTGGAGGAGAAGCCGGCTAAGCCAGTGGCAAGGAAGAGAGCCAGGGCAGCACCTGCTCCAGAAGCCAAGGTAGAGGAAGTTGAGGAGGCACCTGCCGAGCCGGTAGCTGAGGTAAGTGCCGTGGAAGTGAAGGAGAAGCCGGCTAAGCCAGCGGCAAAGAGGAGAGCCAGGGCAGCACCTGCTCCAGAAGCCAAGGTAGAGGAGGTTAAGGAGGCACCTGCTGAGCCGGTAGCTGAGGTAAGTGCCGTGGAAGTGAAGGAGAAGCCGGCTAAGCCAGCGGCAAAGAAGAGAGCCAGGGCAGCACCTGCTCCAGAAGCCAAGGTAGAGGAGGTTAAGGAGGCACCTGCTGAGGCAGTAGCCGAGGTAAGTGCCGTGGAAGTGAAGGAGAAGCCGGCTAAGCCAGCGGCAAGGAAGAGAGCCAGGGCAGCACCTGCTCCAGAGGCCAAGGTAGAGGAAGTTGAGGAGGCACCTGCCGAGCCAGCGCCTGCCGTGGAAGTGAAGGAGAAGCCGGCTAAGCCGGCGGCAAAGAGGAGAGCCAGGGCAGCACCTGCTCCAGAAGCCAAGGTAGAGAAAGTTGAGGAGGCACCTGCCGAGCCAGTAGCCGAGGTAAGTGCTGAGGCAGAGGTATCTACAGAACCGGGAGAGAGTGATGTTACAACCTAAGCGAGTTAAATTCCGTAAGGCTCACAAAGGACGGCGCCGGGGTACAGCCAATGTAGGGAACACGGTTGTCTTTGGTGAGTTTGGCTTGCAGGCACTGGAACCGGCTTGGGTTACCGCTCGTCAAATTGAGGCAGCTCGCCGTGCTATTACTCATCATGTTCGCCGTGGTGGCAATATTTGGGTATGTGTTTTCCCCGATAAACCGGTTACCAAAAAGGCGGCGGAGACCCGCATGGGTTCAGGGAAGGGTGCCCCTGACCATTGGGTAGCTGTGGTTAAACCGGGCAGGATTTTATTTGAAATGTCGGGCGTTGCTGAGGAAGTGGCTAAAGAGGCAATGCGTCTCGCTTCGCACAAACTCCCGATAGGCACTAGATTTGTGACCAGAGAAACGGTCGTAGCCACTGGCCGTAAGAATACAGTAGGAGCTAGCGCAGGTTGAAGGTCGAGGAAATTCGGGCTCTCAGTGCAGAAGACTTGGTAAGACAACTGGAGGCAGCTCGCCAAGAGCTTTTTGACCTTCGCTTTCGCCTGACCACCAAGCAATTGGTAAACCATCGCCAAATTCGGCAGGTTAAAAGGAATATTGCTAGGCTTAAGACTATAATGAGGGAGAGAGAGTTAAGCCCAGGGTAAGGTTTGAATCTATGGAGACAAAGCGCAAAACCAGGACCGGTCGTGTGGTAAGTAATAAGATGGACAAGACGGCGGTGGTGGCGGTGGAGACAACCAAGCATCATTTGCTATATAGGAAGACTATCAAAAAGGTAGTTAAGTATAAGGCTCATGATGCCAAGAATGAGTGTGAGAAAGGGGATATAGTAAGGATTGTAGAAACTCGTCCCCTGTCAAAGGAGAAGCGGTGGCGAGTGGCTGAGATAATAAGCAAGAAAGAGGTAGTAGAGGTTCTACCTAGTGAGATAACCTGAAACTTTCTTATGACTAGAGAAACGTCATAGGCGTTGGCAGTAAGAATACAGCAGGAGCTAACGCAGGTTGAAAGTTTAAGAAAAGGATAGAGCAGCATGATTCAATCTTACACTAGACTTAAGGTGGCAGATAATACCGGTGCCCGACAGATTATGTGTATTGGCTTGCTGGGTGGTACTGGTAAGAAATATGCTCGGGTGGGTGATATCATTGTAGCTTCAGTCAAACGGGCAACCCCTGGGGGAGCGGTAAAGAAGGGAGAAGTGGTCAGGGCGGTTATTATTCGCACCGCTCAGCCATATCGGCGCCCCGATGGTTCCTCCATCAGGTTTGATGAGAATGCGGCTGTGATTCTCACTGACAAGAATAACCCTAAAGGAACCCGAATATTTGGACCGGTAGCCAGGGAGCTGAGAGAGAAAAATTATACCAAGATTATCTCGTTGGCACCCGAGGTTTTATGAGGGGGACTGCGAATCTTATAGGAGGTTAGCGGGGAAAGGCAGAAGCTGGGTAATCTAGGTTTCTCCGGCTAGTTTTAGTGGCGATGAGGATTAGAAAGAATGATATCGTGCTGGTTATCGCCGGTAAGGAGAGGGGTAAGAAGGGCAAGGTGCGCTTTGTTAACCCCAAGGATGAACGGGTAATGGTAGAGGGTATCAACTTTATCAAAAGGCATACCAGGGCCATGCGCCAAGTTAGGCAGGCGGGCATAATAGAACGGGAGGCACCAATTCATATGTCGGATGTTATGTTACTGTGCAGTAAGTGTAATCATCCTACCCGGGTTGGTTTCCGTTTTTTAGAGGGTGGCAAGAAGGTTCGGACCTGTCATGTTTGTCATGAGGTGATTGATTAAGTGTCACGATTGAAGGAGAGGTATAGAAAAGAGGTTATCCCGGCCCTGATGGAGCGTGGCGGGTATAAGAATATCATGCAGGTACCATGCTTGGAGAAGGTGGTGTTTAATATTGGCGTAGGAGAGGCAATTCAGAATGCCAAGGCTCTTGAAGCGGCTGAGGGGGATTTAGCTGCTATTTCAGGGCAGCACCCGGTGACCACCCGCGCCAGGAAATCTATTGCTGCCTTTAGGTTGAGGACAGGGATGCCTATCGGGTTAAAGGTAACCCTGCGAGGGGAGCGCATGTATGACTTTTTTGACAAGCTGGTAAATACTATCTTGTGCCGTATCCGTGAGTTTCAAGGGGTCTCCAGAAACTCTTTTGATGGCCGGGGCAACTATACCTTAGCCTTTAAGGAGCAAACTGTTTTCCCGGAAATAGATTACGATAAGATAGATAAGGCACGGGGACTAGAGGTATCAATTATCACTACAGCTAAGACGGATGAGGAAGGCAGGCACCTGTTGGAGTTATTAGGTATGCCTTTCGCTCTGGATTGAGTGGAGTTATAATGGCCAAGAAATCAAAAATTGCCAAGTGGGTGCGTCCGGCTAAATATAAGGTTCAGCAGCATAATCGGTGTCACTTGTGTGGTCGGCCTCGCGCTTATATACGTAAGTTCGGCTTGTGTCGCATTTGCTTTCGCAAGCTGGCCCTTGTCGGTCAGATTCCCGGCGTGAGAAAATCAAGCTGGTAACTAGATTAAATATAGCTTAAGGGAGGAAGAGTGACTGTCTCTGACCCAATAGCGGATATGCTAACCCGGATACGCAATGCGGTTATGGTGCAGCATGATTCGGTGCTGATACCAGCCTCAAAGATGAAGCTGTCTATTGCTAAAATCCTTAAAGACGAGGGTTTTATTAGTGACTATGAGGTGCTCAGGGGCAAGCCGCACCGGGCAATTAAAATTCACCTCAAGTATAGCGATAAAAACCAGCCAGTCCTTTCTGGATTGGAGCGAGTAAGTAAGCCTGGACTAAGGGTATATGTTGGCTGGCAAGAGATTCCCCGTGTGGCTGGTGGTCTGGGCGTTGCCATTGTTTCAACATCTAAGGGGGTGATGACGGGGCAACAGGCCTGGCGCCAAGGGGTTGGTGGAGAAGTATTATGTTACCTGATGTAAGTAAGTCTGGGAGCAACGCCTATGTCTAGAGTAGGACTGATGCCGATAACTGTGCCACCGGGTGTGACGGTGAGCATTAAACAGGGGGAGGTTACTGTAACCGGACCCAAAGGGGAGCTTCATCGTCGTTTTCATCCTGATATGTCTATTACCCTGGATAATAATACCCTGGTGGTATCACGGCCCAGCGATGGCCGGGTGCATCGCTCCTTACACGGACTGACACGGAGTCTTTTGGCTAACATGGTGGAAGGTGTAACCAGAGGCTTTGAGAAGGGGCTTGAAATAGTGGGCGTCGGTTATCGGGCTGAAAAGGCCGGGGATAAGCTGGTAATCCGTATCGGGTTTTCACATCTGGTAGAGGTATCACCGCTACCAGGCGTGTCCCTTGGTGTAGAGGGAGGCAATCGCATCACAGTTACGGGGATTGATAAGGAAGTAGTTGGCGAGGTGGCAGCTAGGATTCGAGCTGTCCGCCCGCCTGATGTCTATAAGGGTAAGGGTATTAGATATGTTGGGGAGTCAGTTCGCCTTAAAGCCGGCAAGGCAGGTAGGGCTATAGGGGAGAGGGAATAAGTGGCAAAAGATACTCCAAGGGTGGCCCGTCGTCGAAGACACCTTCGAGTTAGAGCCAAGGTGAAGGGCACGACCTCTGGACCTCGGCTGTGTGTTTTCCGCAGCCTGAACCAAATTTATGCTCAGGTGATTGATGATTCACGAGGGCATACGCTAGCCTCTGCCTCGACCCTGGACCCGGAGATAAAAAGTGTGGCTATTGGCAAAAACAAGACGGCCAAATCTGAGCTAGTCGGTTCCCTGGTAGCCAAGCGAGCACTGAGCCAGGGGATAAGCCGGGTAGCTTTTGACCGTGGTGGATACAAGTACCACGGTAGAGTTAAAGCCCTGGCTGAGGCAGCCCGCCAGGGGGGATTGAAATTTTGATGGAGACAGTTTGAAAGAATGAAGGAGCTGCTAACCAAGATAGAGCCAGCAGAGCTTGTCCTGACTGACAAGCTGATCAATATTAATCGGGTGGCCAAGGTGATGAAAGGGGGGAAACGCCTCAGTTTTAGCGCCCTGGTGGTAACCGGAGATGGCAATGGAACTGTAGGCATTGGCTTGGGCAAGGCTAATGAGGTGCCATTGGCCATTAACAAGGCTAGCGCTATTGCCAAGAAGAATTTGATTAAAGTGCCGCTAGCCGGGACAACAATTCCTTATGAAATGAAGGTTAAGTTCGGAGCAGCCCAGGTCTTGCTTAAACCGGCGGCACCAGGCACCGGTATTATTGCCGGTGGTAGTATTCGAGCTGTGCTCGAGGCAGCCGGAATCAAGGATATTCTGACCAAGTCGCTGGGCAGCGCTAATCGCATTAATGTGGCTAAGGCAACGATGCTTGCCCTGGGCCAGCTTAAAGACCCGAAGGAGGAGTTGGCCAGACGCAGGGGAGTTGCTAATGAAACCGCTGAAAAAGGCAGTTCTTCAGCAGAAAAACGCAGTTCTTCAGCGGAAGTTGAGGCTGGTGGTGAGGAGGTGCTATAACTAATGGTCAGGCTAAATATCACCTGGGTCAAAAGTGGTATTGGCTATAGTGAGGACCAGAAGAGGACCTTGAAGGCTCTCGGTTTTCGTCGGCTAAATCAGAGTGTTAGCCATAATGATTCAGCCTCAATCCGAGGTATGATTAACAAGGTGAGACATCTGGTCAAGGTGGAGGCAAAAGCTGATGAGGCAGAATGAACTGTCCCCGGCTCCCGGTTCTAAGAAGAGCAGGAAGCGAGTGGGGCGGGGGGACGGTAGCGGACATGGTACCTATTCGGGGCGGGGCTCTAAAGGGCAAAAGTCTCGTTCTGGCTACAAGACCAGGCCTGGCTTTGAAGGTGGGCAGTTGCCTCTAATTAAACGCCTGCCACAGAAGCGTGGCTTTGTCAATATTTTTCGGATAGAGTATAACGTTATTAATCTAAACAAGCTTAGTATGTTTGAGTCGGGGAGTGAGGTAACACCAGAAAGATTGTTAGCTGCCGGGTTGGTGAAATCCCTGCGGCACCCGGTTAAGATTCTGGCCGAGGGTGATATTAATCATCCCCTTTTGGTAAAGGCACACAAGTTCTCTACTGCCGCTAAAGCCAAGATTGAGGCGGCAGGGGGCAGAGTGGAGGAGGTGGGGCATGCGTCCGAGGCAAACTAGACCGCGACTTCTTCAGGCAATGCTTGACGCCTTCCGTCTGCCTGACTTAAGGCGGCGCATTCTCCTCACCTTTGGTATTCTGGTAGTATTCCGCTTTGTGGCTCATGTGCCCCTGCCCGGGGTAAACCCTGATGCCTTGCAGCAGCTATTTGAGAATATGCCGTTACTGGGTATGCTTGACATGTTTAGTGGCGGTGCCATGAGGAACTTCAGTGTGGCGGCGATGGGGGTTTACCCCTATATAACGGCTTCCATTATCATGATGCTCATGGTGCCGGTTATACCACAGCTACAAGCTATTTCCCAGGAGGGGGAAGCTGGCAGGCATAAGATTAATCGGATTACTCACTGGCTGACGGTGCCTATGGCTGGTCTGGCCGGTTATGGGCAGATAGCCTTGCTCCAGCGTGCTGATCCACCGGTGCTTGAGAGTGTTGCAGCCTTGCCAACGGTAGCCATGGTTTTTGCCCTGATAGCCGGCACCATCTTCTTGGTCTGGCTAGGTGAGATAATTACTGAATACGGTATCGGTAATGGTATATCTATAATAATCTTTGCTGGCATTGTAGCTGGCATACCGGAAATGATTGGCAGCGGTTTTCTGGCTAAGGAGCAGTTTGGCGGCTTAGTTGCTTATGTTCTTATAGCCCTAGTCACCATTGTGATCATAGTTATCTTTACCGAGGCACACCGCCGCATTCCGGTGCAGTATGCGCGCACCGTCTTTCGTAGTGGGAGGATGTATAAGCAATCAGGGGCAACCCATATTCCGCTGCGGGTGAACACCGCCGGGATGATACCCCTTATCTTTGCTATGTCCATGGTGCTCTTCCCTGGGATGGTAGCCAGTTATTTTGCCAATCCGGTCGGGGCTGACCCTAACCTGGCTAATCATATTATGAACCTGTTTAATCCTAATGCAGCCATGCCTATGGGCTTATTTTACTGGGGGTTCTTTTTTGTGCTGGTAATTGCCTTTGCCTTCTTTTATACTATGGTGGTTTTTCAGCAGCAGGATTTGTCTGGCACCTTGCAGCGGCAGGGGGGGTTTGTCCCCGGGATTCGACCGGGAAAACATACCAAGGACTATCTTGACAGCGTTATAAAACGTATTACCTGGGCCGGTGCCCTCTTTCTAGCCGGAGTGGCGGTAATGCCATTTTTAGCTCGAGAGATTACCGATGTCCAGGTGATACAGTTATCCAGCTTTGGTATGCTCATTGTGGTTGGTGTGGTTCTGGATACCATGAAGCAGATGGAGGCACAACTGGTAATGCGGCGCTACGAAGGCTTTATCAAATAGCACGAGGCTGGTTCTTCTAAAAGGATTTTGGCAAAGTTGAAATAGGGGTAAAAGGTGTATATTATTTTTCTGGGTGCTCCCGGTGCCGGCAAAGGAACACAAGCAGCCGGAGTGGCACAGGAACTGAAACTGGTGCATATTGCTACTGGCGACCTGTTCCGGCAGGCACTAGAACAGGGGACCGAGTTAGCCATACAGGCCAGGTCTTATATGGAGAAGGGGAGGCTAGTCCCTGACGAGATAACGATACGAATGGTTTTAGAGCGTATATCGGCCCCAGACTCACAATCCGGGGTGATTTTTGATGGCTTTCCCAGGAATCTGAAACAGGCTGAGGCTTTGGATAAAGC
>Ga0209978_10000837_pt1 | contig 12187 bp, 11 predicted proteins | sample BentaG_FD_182805 | JGI IMG/M metagenome (GOLD analysis project Ga0209978, IMG submission 182805) | Deep subsurface microbial communities from South Atlantic Ocean to uncover new lineages of life (NeLLi) - Benguela_00093 metaG (SPAdes)... | ecosystem: Environmental > Aquatic > Marine > Oceanic >...
ATTACAATGTTGAGGTCGGTTTCGCCATTAAATCCTATGTATCCGATAGAGCCAGTGTAAATACCCCTCTGATTTGGCTCCAGCTCATCAATTATCTCCATAGCTCTGATTTTTGGCGCGCCTGTTATCGAGCCTCCCGGAAAACAGGCCTTTAAACAGTCGGTGTGGTCTTTGCCTTCTTTTAGCACTCCTTCCACTGTAGAAACTAGGTGGAAGACTGTGGGATGAGTCTCCAGGGTGATGAGCTCAAGCACTCTTACAGATCCGTATTCACAAACTCTTCCCAGATCATTTCTTTCCAGGTCAACTATCATTATCAACTCTGCCCTGTCCTTCTCGCTCTCCAAGAGTTCCCTGGCTAACCTCCTATCTTCGAGGCTATCTCTACCCCTCGGGCGCGTGCCTTTGATAGGACGAGTTTGGACCTTTCTTCCCGATATGCGCAAGAACCTTTCGGGAGAGGCACTTACTATAGTAACCTCAGGAAAATTTAAGAAACTTGCAAACGGTGCAGGATTAATTCGACGAAGTTGCTCGTATATAATGAAAGGCGAAGCCATCTGGGAGCAGCTAAATCTCTGGGAAAGGTTAACCTGAAAGATGTCTCCAGCCCTGATATACTCCCTGGCTCTCTCTACAGCATTGAGATAGGCTGACCGTGAAAAATTCGACATTATCTCTGGAATATCATACTGTTTCTTAACTGAAAAGTCTTCTCTGGAAGATTTCTTCAATATATCCAGCGCCTCCTCCAGGCGCAGCTTGGCTCTCCTTCTTCTCTTAGTCGGTTCTCTTTCCGGAAGACCCGAAGAAGAGATGAACAATCTGTTCGTTAAGTGGTCGAAGGATAGTACCAGGTCGTAAAAACCTAAATAACAGTCAGGAAGTTCTAAATCGTCGACGCTCTTTCTGGGCAATCTTTCAATAAAATGGCATAAGTCATAGCCAAAATAACCCACTGCTCCACCCAGAAAGGGAGAGTAGCCAGAAGAAGCTAACCTGTACCGCGAAATGAGCCTTTTGAGGACATCAAAAGGGTCTCCCGAGAATCTCTGAATGTGGCCTTCTTCACAAATTTCAATTTGTTCTCCCTTGCTCTTGAACACAAGAAAGGGCTCACTACCCATGAACGAATACCTATTGAAATCGCTTACGGAACCTCCGCTCTCGAGAAAGAAGCTGTAACGGCTATCCAGAAAGTACTGGAATAACTTATGTGGAGGAGATAGAGGAGGAATCTCTCCTATCCATTGTAAGGGCCCGACTAACTCCTTCACCTACTCACCTCCCAAAATAGCTGGCTCTAATATCATCGGAAACTCCTCTGGTCAACTTCACTACCTTTTCAGCAACCTCGACCGGTAGAGTTCCTGTCCCGCAACTGGGAGTAATCAATAAGTTCTCCAGAATCCTTTCCTTGCCTACGCCCTTACTGACTAAAAGTTTTAATCCATCTTCGAATCTCTTAATTAAGCTCTTTACTTCCTCTCCCATTACTCTGGATGATGCGGGCACAATACCCCAGGCTAAGTAGCGACCTCGACTCAAAAATTCTTTCAGCTTTTCTGGATACAGGCTGATAGTTTCCAGGTAATTATAAGCATCGAAACTTATAATGTCCACCTTTGTATCCATAAGAATTGACCAGTCTGTGTTTCCACAACAGTGTATCCCGGCAATGGCTCCCTCTAATTTAATAGAGTCGATGACCTGATTTAGATAATTTACTACTTCATCTCGGCCCAGCGAGACAAAAGCAGAACCAAAGGATGCGAGATAGGGCTCGTCTATAAAAATAACAATTTGAGGGAAGACCTCTCTCATTCTTGTAATCTGCCAGCGAGCTTTCATTCCGCAAGTCTTCACTACCGCATCCACAAGTTGCTGGTGATAGAGGATGGACTTTCTATTTTCGTCAGTAACAGTAAGCCCAAAACTAATAGGGCCAATAAGTTGTCCCTTGAGCGCCAGAATACCAGCTCCTCCTTCCTCCTTTGGGAGATTCTTTCTCATTTGTTCCATAAGGGAGTAGAAACCTGCTGCATACTCCTCGCCAATCTTGAAATAATCGACTCTGTTCTCTATTATTTTTTCATAGAACTTCTCTAACTCCCCAGTTATGTCTCCTTTTGTCTGGAAGTAGACCATCCCTTTCTTCTCATCTAAGACGAGGTAGGGCATCCCTTCGCTCACCTGTATATACATATTCTCCCGTAAATTAAGTTTGGGAAGTTGTGGCCAGGCCGGTATTTGGGGAAAACTCTCTAAGACTATCTCACAGGCCCTTTCAACGTCCTGGTGAGGTAGGCTGCCAATCGCTGTACACAATCCTTTGAATTCCATCCTCTAAACCTCCTAAATATTTCTCTCAAAGGGAGGATGTTCTACTTTTTTTCCCATTTTAAAAGTTCTGTAACTTTCCCCAGGGTCCCACCCTCTTTAATCTCCCTTCGAATCCTGTTTTCCTTCTCTAATACGTCCATTGCCCGATTGGTAATTTCAACTGCCCTCTTTTGAGGAATGACTACAACTCCGTCATCATCTCCAAAGACCCAGTCTCCCGGAAAGACCCTCACTCCGCCAACTTCCACCGGCACTCCCATTTCACCCATTCCTTTAGGCTCACCCGCTGTGGGCGTAATAATGCGAGCAAAAGCAGGAAACTCAAGCTTCCTGATTTCGTATACATCCCTAATCGCTCCATCAATTACAACTCCAGCTATTTTCTTTTCCAGGCAGCTGTTTGTAGCCAGCTCTCCCCAAACTGCAGGCCCAACTCCTCCTGCATCAATCACAATGACGCTCTCCTGTGGTGCTTCATCGATTGCTTCCACTGTCTTTGCCCAGTCTCCAGGATAGGTTCTCACTGTGAACGCAGGTCCAATCATCCTAAGCCCAAGACATACCGGACGAATGCCCTTCAGTTCACCCTGGCGATGCATAGCATCAGAGATATTTGGTGAAGAGACCTTGGAAAGCATCTCTCTTATATTCTCCTCAGAAACCCTCTTAAACAGTTCGCTTTTGATTTTAACCTTTTTCTCTATTGCCCTCTTAATTTCTGTAGTTGCCTTTTTGGCGTCCACGCTTTTAATAATCGCTCCTCCCACAATAATAATGTTTGCACCTGCCTCCACTGCTTCATGGGCGTTTTCGGAATTGACTCCTCCAGCAACACCGATCGGAACTCCTATCTTGCCCGCAATTGTTCTCACTCCTTCAAAAGATACTTTTCCCTCCATCTGCTCATCTATTGAGGTATGAAGACCTATGTAATCGGCACCCATCCTCTCAACCTCTTTTGCTCTTTCCAAGAGCGCGTCAACTTCTAAGAGGTCTACCATTATCTTTGCTCCGTAATGGCTTCCCGCCTCAATACACTCTCTTATTGTGGAGTTGGAAGCAAGCCCCAGAACAATCACCACATCTGCCCCTGACTTGGCAGCGCTCTCAACCTCAATCCTTCCCACATCCATTGTCTTCATATCAGCCACCAGTGTAGCCTTGGGAAACCTCTTTCTCAGCTCCCTCACCGCATCCAGCCCACTACTTTTAATAAGGGGTGTCCCTGCCTCAATCCAATCCGCTCCACCCTGTAAAGCCTCCCCGGCAAGTTTTAATGCCCTGGGCAAATCAATAAAATCCAATGCTACCTGAAGTATGGGTTTCATTCCTGTTCCCCCACTATCTGTAGAATCACTTCCCGCTTTCTGGGTCTGTTGTCAAAATCGACAAAGATAATCTGTTGCCATGTTCCCAAGATCAGCTCCCCTTTTTCGAAGGGGACTGTGAGAGAGGGTCCCAGAAGAGTTGCTCTCAGGTGGGAATGAGCATTCCTATCTAGATGGGTCTCATTGTGGAGATAACCTTTATCCTTGGGAACGAGTCGCTCGATGAGAGTGGAAAAATCTTCCACTAATGCCGGCTCATACTCCATAGTGGTTATCCCCGCTGTAGCTCCGGGAACAAAGATATTAACGAGGCCCTTTGCCAAACCACTCTCTTCTAAATTCCTCGCTACTCGCTCGGTAAGGTTGACAATATCCACATTCCCTTGAGTGGAAAAACGGATTTTTCTAGAAACTATTCTCATTCTTTCTTCTCGATTTGCCACTTGCAAGCAGCAAGTGTGTTTCTTAACAGCATTACCACTGTAAGGGGGCCGACTCCACCAGGCACAGGAGTAATATAGGAAGCTTTTTCCGCCGCTTCTTCGAACACAACATCGCCAACTGTCTTCATCTTGGGCTTTCCTTCACTATCGAGAACAGGCTTTCCTCTCTCGTCCAGAACTGGAACTCGATTTATACCCACATCGATTATAATTGCCCCCCGTTTAATCATATCTCCCTTGATCAATCCCGCCTTTCCCACGGCGACAATGAGGATCTCAGCATTTCTGCTATGGGAAGCCAAATCTCTAGTGGCAATATGGCAAACAGTGGGAGTAGCCGACTCGAGAACCGATGAAAGTAGAAAGAGAGTTATGGGTTTGCCTACAATCTCGCTATGTCCTACAACAGTTGCTTCTTTACCCTTTATATCCACGCCCGTACTCTTTAAAAGCTCCATAGCCGCCAGCGCCGTACAGGGAGCGAGTCTGGGATTTCCATATACCAGCATACCCATGTTGGAAGGGTTCATACCTTCAACATCTTTCGTGGGAGTAATGGCCATCTGCATCCTGCGAGCATTTATCTGTTGAGGAAGGGGCATTTCCAGAATAATACCAGTGACCTTATCATCTCTATTCAATTTCTCAACGAGTTTGAGAAGTTCTTCCTCACTTGTTGCTTCTGGCAATTCGTGGAGTTGATAATCGATCCCTACCTCTTCGCAATTTTTCCTCTGTTTCTTAACGTAGACTCTTGAGGCAGGATTCTCTCCAACCTGTATTGCCGTTAACAGGGGTACCACTTTATGTCTCTCTTTCAACTCTTCAACTTCACTCTTGATATCTTCCTTGAGCTTCGCTGCCAGAGATTTACCATCAATTATTTTTGCTGCCATGTTAATCCCCCAACAAAGAAATTTTCAGCTGATGTTTTCTATTTTATCTTCGGTCTCTTTCAATATTTCGTCCTTTATTTTTACTCTGTTCCTCACAAGGGAACCTATAGCCTTTTTCTTCTCTTCTATAAAGTCTCTATCTCCAATCACTTTTAGATTAATCTTTACATTGAACTCTGCTCCCTTCAAGGCGGCCTCCAATAATCCTGCAGCAACGCCCACATCGCTAACTAGCCTAACATTCCCTATCTCCACAAGCCTTCTTGCCAGACCCAGACCCTCCAAGCAAGAACGGGCCACTTCCAGAGGAACAATTAGTGCATCTTTACAGGCCTTTTCAATTGCTTTGGAACGCACTTCCCTCTCTTTATCAGTTATGCGGGGCAATTTATAAGCACTGGAAACCCTACCATAAACCCCAATATCTTCATCCACCAAGTCGGTCAATCTGTTACGCAAATCTTCGCTTCTGTTTAAAATTTTCTCTATCTCTTCTTCACTTTGCCTGTAATTCTCTTTTCCGAGAGTAAACTTGGAAACCATGCTCAGAAGCCCGACTCCCAGTGCAGCCACCAGAGCCACCACGCTTCCCCCTCCAGGTGTGGGAAGTTTGGCGGCCAAATCATCCAGATACTTTTCTAACCGTTCACTTCTATAATTTCCCATTACGCCTTACCTATAAATAGTTGCCAATCCAATCGCTCCGACCAAACGGAGTGGCTACCATCCTAGAACACTCATAAAAGGCTTCACCCTTGGGGGTTCCAGCCCCAAGGCTTATACGCTAACAAGCGAAACCGATTGCTGGGCCTCATAGACCGGCTGCCTCCAAGACTTTGGGGACTTTATTTCCCCAACCAAGCGGCATAATGTGAACGCCCTGGCAGAGACCTTTAAGTTCCTTGATTAGCCTCGCGGCAATTTCTATGCTCTTCTCTCCTCTTTTCTCTTTCTCCACCTTCTCTATCTCCTCAATAATCGATTCTGGAACACGTACTCCGCTAACGTTCTTATTCATATACCTTGCCATCCCTGCAGATTTCAAAAGAACAATTCCAGCCAGAACAGGAGCGCCAAAACCCTTCACCTTCTCCATAAACCGGGCAAACTTCTCAGGCTCGTAGACTGCCTGGGTCTGGAAGAATTGTGCTCCAGCTTCTAATTTCTTTTCCATCTTTATTATCTGAGGTTCTATAGGTTCGGCACCTGGATTTACCACTGCTCCCACAAAGAACTTTGGCGGTTCCCCTTCCAGCTTATTCCCTGTCATATCCTCTCCTTCCTGCAATTTTTTTACTGCCTCCAAGAGCTGTACCGAATCGAGGTCGAAAACGGGCTTTGCTGCTGGATCGTCACCCAATTTGGGATGGTCTCCCGTGAGAATGAGCAGGTTCTTAATTCCCAGAACATAAGCACTCAGGATGTCCGATTGGAGGGCAAGGCGATTGCGGTCACGACAGGTTATTTGAAAGACAGGTTCAAGACCCTCATCTATCAATAGATGGCAGGTAGCCAAGGAACCTAACTTCATAACCGAACTCTGCAGGTCAGTTACATTCACAGCCTCTACTCTGCCTTTAAAGAACTCAGCTTCAGAAAGGATATCTTTAGTATCTATACCCTTGGGTGGTCCTATCTCTGAAGTCACTACAAATTTACCCGATTTTAGAGCCTCAGAAAACACTGTCTTCCTCCTCTACCGTTCGGCAGAACTAAAGACCTGCGCTACGAATGAAGCGGATTGAAAATTCACTTGCCCTATATGAACTGCGAACAAAAGGTCCTGATGCCACAAACAGGAATCCCATCTTTTCCGCTACCTTTTTGTATTCTTCAAATTTGCCCGGAGGAACAAATCTACGAATTCCTAAATGCGAACCACTCGGTTGTAGATATTGTCCCATAGTGAGAATATCACAATCTATTCCTCTCAAATCTTCCATTACACTCAAAATCTCCTGCTCCTTCTCTCCTAAGCCGAGCATCAGGCTCGACTTAGTGTGGGTATCAGGCCGCAAAATCTTTACCAACTTCAGCAAGCCCAGAGACCGCCCATAAGATGCCCTGGGTCTCACCTTTCGATATAGAGATGGCACTGTCTCTAAGTTATGTCCGATAATGTCGGGCCTTGCCTCCAATACCTGCTCAATCGCTTCTCTGCTACCCCCGAAATCGGGTATAAGCACTTCAATAACTACCTCAGGATTTATCGAGCGAACCTCCATAATTGTAGAGAAAAATTGAGAAGCTCCTCCATCTGGCAAATCGTCACGGGTAACTGAGGTAATTACTACATGCTTCAAACCCAATTTCTTCACTGCCCGAGCTAACCTTTCGGGCTCTTTCTTGTCAACCGGTAAAGGGCTCCCTTTAGCCACAGCACAGAACCGACAGTTCCTTGTACAGATACTCCCTAAGATCATGAAAGTGGCTGTAGATTCACTGAAACATTCCCAGAGGTTTGGACAATGGGCTCCCTCACAGACAGTGTTCAAATCTAATCTGCGAAGTAGATTTCTCACCTCATATACTTGCTTTAGCCCTCTATTTTTGTCAGAGGGAGCAAGAGACAATTTCTTTATTATCCAGGGCGGAAACCTCTTTACCATCTTCCTCCATTTGCAGATTGAATACTTCTCCAAAGTGTTGTACCAGATGATGGCGAACGCTTCTGGTCTCGACTATCCTGCCCAATATCTGGCTGAGAGAAGTCACCATTCTACTTTCAAATCCACAGGGCCTAATTAATGAAAAATAGGAGAGGTCAGAATTTATATTGAGGGCAAAACCATGGAAGGTGACCCAGCCCTTTATACCAATTCCTATGGAGGCGACCTTTCTCCTTCCTACCCAAACTCCGGGAAAGTTTTCAATCCTTTGGGCATTTACTCCGTAAACTTCCAATGAACGGATGATTACTTCTTCGAGATTTCTTAAATACTTATGTATGTTTTTCCCATGGAACTTTAGATCGAGAATTGGATAGCTTACGAGCTGTCCGGGACAATGGAGAGTAACATCACCTCCCCTGTCGATTTCAAAAACTCTAATTCCTTTACTTTGGAGGAACTCTTCTGACACTAAGATGTTATCCCTTTCCCCTCTCCTTCCAATAGTCACAACTGGCTCATGCTCCAGTAGAATCAAAACATCATCAATTCTTCCTTCTCTTCTAAATTTATGGAGTCTCCTCTGTAAATCGTAAGCCTTCTCATAATCAACCAATCCCAGGTCCAGCACTCTACATTTAACTATCTTTTCCATGATTCTTATCTTCACTATTTCTTCCTCAAATCTATAGCTTCTCCATGAACGTCATGAGCTGCTTCAAATATTGCTTCACTCAAAGTGGGATGGGCGTGAATAATTCTTCCCAGATCCTTAGTGGTAACTCTCGCTTTAATAGCCACGCTGGCCTCACCTATTAATTCAGTAGCATCCGGACCGACTATGTGTACCCCTAATATCTCATCAGTTTTTCCATCTGCTACTATTTTCACCATCCCCACCCTCTCTCCCAGAATAGTTGCCCTGGCACTGGCCAAGAAGGGGAATCTTCCCACATCCACTTCATAACCCATCTCTTTTGCTCTCTCCTCATTGAGACCAACGCTGGCAACTTCAGGGATCGAATAGATGCAATTTGGAATAACCCTGTAGTCGATTTTCAATTGATTACCCGTCGCATTTTCACTAGCGACAATACCCTCAGCTGAAGCGACATGGGCAAGAAGAACTCCACCCACTACATCTCCAATCGCAAATATTCCTGGAAGATTTGTTTCCATCTTCTCATTTACCAATATCCTTCCCTTTTCTAAACCAATTCCTGTCTTCTCTAAAGCGAGTCCTTCTGTATAAGGCTTCCTACCTGTGGCAATCAGCACCTTCTGGGCAACCTTCTCCTCTCTTCCTCTGGGAGTCTCTATTACAGCTTTCTTTTTGCCATTGTGGGAAACGATTTCTTTAACTTTGACTCCTGTATTTACTTCTATTCCAGACCTGACTAACAATTTCTTCAGCTCTTCGGATATTTCTCCGTCTTCAGTGGGAATAATCCGTGGCAAGAGCTCAACTATTGTGACCTTACTTCCTAAGCTGTTAAATATAGAAGCAAATTCCACTCCAATAACCCCGCCTCCCACAATAATGATGGAAGACGGAACTTCCTCCAGTTCCAGAGCCTGGTCACTGGTTATCACGCCGCGTTCATCTATGGAGATTCCAGGAATCTGGGCAGGGATAGAGCCTGTGGCAATGATTAACTTTTTAGCCATAACTTTTTCTACTGAGCCATCATCTTTCTCTACCTCTATCTCAATCGATTTATCCTTAATTCTCTCAGTTAATCTTCCTTTTCCTTTTATCACGTCAATGCCATAGCTTTTGAATAGTTGAGCTATTCCATTAACCAGTTGTCTAATTATCCTTTCTTTTCTTTTAGATATTGTGGAGAAATCTACACTGACTTCTCCAGAATTGATTCCAAACTCGCCTCCCTTCTTAACTGAATTAAGAAGGCGTGCACTTGCCAGAAGCGTCTTTGTGGGTATACAGCCTCTATTCACACAGGTTCCTCCCAGTGCGTCCTTTTCAATCATTACTACTTTACCTCCCAGCTGGGAAGCCCTGATTGCCGCCACATAACCCCCTGGTCCGGCACCGATTATAGCGATGTCGTAATTTTCACCCGAGTCCATTATTTCTCCCTTTCTGTTTCGTAATTCACTGGTCGGGCACCGTTTATGGTGCCGTTCAATTCTTATAGCAGCAAAGCGCGAGCTTTGCCTTAGGCAAAAAATGACTCTGACCCCTTTTCTTTGACCCCTTTTCTTCTTAACTACCCAGTGTCAAGCTATGGGGCTTTATAAGTTTCGAATAGTCTTTTGCGGGTTGCACAGCTTTCATTCTATCGAGGTTTCCTCTCTTTTTCAACTCTTCATAAATAAGTGCCCAGCCACAATCACGCTCAGGATCGACCTCACATTTCCCTTCAGAACTCCCCCCACAAAAAATGACTCTGACCCCTTTTCTTTGACCCCTTTTCTTCTTAACTACCCAGTGCCAAGGTACGGGGCTTTATGAGTTTCGAGTAGTCTTTTGCGGGTTGTATGGCTTTGATTCTATCGAGGTTTCCTCTCTTCTTCAACTCTTCATAAATAAGTGCCCAACCGCAATCGCGTTCAGGATCGACCTCACATTTCCCTTCAGAACTCCCCCCACAAAAAATGACTCTGACCCCTTTTCTTTGACCCCTTTTCTTCTTAACTACCCAGTGTCAACGTACGGGGCTTTATAAGTTTCGAATAGTCTTTTGCGGGTTGCACAGCTTTCATTCTATCGAGGTTTCCTCTCTTTTTCAACTCTTCATAAATAAGTGCCCAGCCACAATCACGCTCAGGATCGACCTCACATTTCCCTTCAGAACTTCCCCCGCAAGGACCATTGAGCAATCCCTTTGAGCAGCGAGTAACAGGGCAGATCCCACCCGTTACTTCTAAAAGACAATCTCCACAAAGACTACACTTCTCCTCAAAATATCCTGCCCTCACCACTTCTCCGAGGAAAAGTGTGTTGCATCCCGGATAGACCGGTTTTTCCATCTTTATCCTCTCTGCGCTTTCCTTTACAGTCTGCACCCCGTTACCGCAAGCCATTACTAAAATGGCATCAGTTGAGGCAATCTTATCTTTATTTGCCTGGAAACTCTTCTTTACCTCCACGCTCTGGCAAGCTGGGTCTATAACTACCCAACCACTCACCTTCTTGCCTTGACCCTCCAATCTCTCTTTCATAGCTTTAACTTCTTCTTCACCGCCAACTTTACATACAGTCGCGCACTGTGCACAACCCACAATAAATATCTTCTTTTCATCCCTTAAAAACGAAAGGATGTCCTCGAATAGTTTCTGTTCCATTATTACCATTTTTTCCTCCCTTCTAAGGCAGAGTTTCGCCCTGCCATTACTCTTCTTCAATAATTCCAAGGACCTGTCCAGATTTTATCACTTCGCCCTCGGCAGCGGAAATTTTGCTTAAGATTCCAGAAGCGGGAGCCTCAACTTGAAAACTGGCTTTCTCGGTGGTAATCTCTACTAAATCTTCCCCTTTGGTTACTCTATCTCCCTCCTCGTGATGCCAGAAGGAGACAGTTGCCTCCTTTACTTCCTCACCCATATCTGGCAAAATTACTTCTTTCATTATTATCCCTCCAATGAGTAGTCTCCCCCTAGGTGTGATGTTTACAATTCTCTAAAGACAAGAATCTCTTAGAACAATCCCACTGTCTTTCCAGTCTTATCGATGTCGACTTTGGTGGCAGCTGGAACTGAGGGAAGCCCAGGCATAGTACTCATAGCCCCTAAGAGAGGATAGACGAATCCAGCTCCCACTGATGCCCGGATATCTCGAACGGGTATTCTGAAGTGGCGAGGCACACACTTTAAATTTGGGTCGTGGGAAAGAGATAGATGGGTCTTCGCCATGTTGATGGGCATCTTGCTATAACCTAATTCAGTATACAATTTAATCTTCTGTTCGGCCAGGGTAGCATAATCTACCCCATCTGCTCCATATATCTTCGTAGCTATTGTCTCAATCTTTTCTTTGATAGATGCATCGTCTGGATAGAGGAAGCGCATCTGGTGTGGTTTATCCACTGCGGCCACAACTGCTTCAGCCAATTGAATAGCACCTTCGCCCCCTTTAGCCCAACAATCTACAGGAACGGCACCTTCCGCACCTGCTTCCAGAGCCTTTTCCCTCACCAATTCTATCTCTTTGTCAGTATCTGAAGTAAACCTATTGATAGCCACTACTGCAGGAAGTCCATGGACATGTACATTCTCTATATGTTTGGCAAGATTTTCACATCCCTTTTCCAGAGCTTTCATGTTTTCTTTGGCAACCAACTTCTTATCTATCTCCACTCCCGGATGAACCTCAAATGCTCCACCATGCATTTTCAATGCCCTTATCGAAGCAACCAGTACAGCACAATCGAGTTCCAAACCGCTCTGCCTGCACTTAACGTTGATCAATTTCTCGAATCCACAGTCCGCGCCAAACCCACTTTCTGTAACCACATAATCGGCCAGCTTAAGCGCTACCATATCAGCCAGCGCCGAGTTATTCCCATGGGCCACGTTAGCAAAAGGTCCAGTATGATTTAAAACAG
>Ga0209978_10000838_pt1 | contig 12186 bp, 11 predicted proteins | sample BentaG_FD_182805 | JGI IMG/M metagenome (GOLD analysis project Ga0209978, IMG submission 182805) | Deep subsurface microbial communities from South Atlantic Ocean to uncover new lineages of life (NeLLi) - Benguela_00093 metaG (SPAdes)... | ecosystem: Environmental > Aquatic > Marine > Oceanic >...
AAGCAGTCTTGGAAATAGCTCGGGCTGCAAATATCAAAACCATGGAAAGACAGTTGGAGTTAAAAGAGCTAATCGAGGCCGAAGAAGCCTTTGTTACCAATTCCATACTGGAGCTTATGCCCTTGACCAAGTTTGAAGATAAGCCCATCGGCACAGGCAAACCCGGTCAGCTAACCAAAGAATTGCTGGCTGCCTATAGAAAACTCGTAGACGAAGCATTACAATAGACAAGGGAAGCCATGAATCCAAACGAAACAGGCGAGCTCCTTTTCGGAACAGCCGGTGTTCCTGTCAGTGCTAAACTCCGTTCCACAGAGGCTGGCATTGAGCGTATTGCAGAGCTTGGTCTCGGCTGCATGGAGGTGGAATTTGTCCAGGGGGTGAGAATGAGCCCTAAAGTTGCTGTGTCGGTGGGAGAATTAGCAGCAAGAAAGAAGGTAGCGCTCACTGCTCACGGACCTTACTTTATAAACCTGAATGCTGTGGAGCCGGAAAAAGTATACATGAGCAGAGAAAGGATACTGCAAACTGCTCGCATTGCTGCTCTTTTCGGCTCCAGAAGTATCACCTTCCATGCTGCCTTTTATCTCCAAAGTACACCCGCAGAGACCTATACCACGGTCAAAAGGCACCTAGAGGAGATAGTGAAAATCCTGAGGAACGAAGACAATAAGGTAACGATTTCCCCTGAAGTTACCGGAAAACCTTCTCAATTTGGCACCTTGGAGGAAATACTTCAGCTTAGTAGCGAGATAGAAGGAGTTGCCCCTTGCATTGATTTTTCTCATTGGCATGCCCGGACGGGAAAGGCTAATTCCTATCAAGAATTTCTCGATATCCTGGACCAGATTGAAGGGAAACTAGGCAGGCAAGCCTTAGATAATATGCACATCCATCTCGCCGGGATTGCTTACGGTAAGAAGGGAGAAATCAAGCATTTAATGCTCCCGGACTCAGATTTCCAATATGTGGAGCTACTTAAAGCCCTGAAGGAACGGAAGGCAAAAGGAGTAGTCATTTGCGAGAGCGTGCCTTATTTGGAAAATGATGCTCTACTCCTCCAGCAGACCTACCGGTCTCTCCACTAGCTAGGACCCCATGAAAATTTCGCTTCTCTCTTCTACATAGCTACAAAAGGGAATTTTGCGGTTAACTATAATTAAGGGACTTTGACCTGGTATTTGGCTTTGCCTTCTTCGTAGAGGTCACCGCCGTAGGTGTCGTTTACTACCGTAACGGGGAAGTCTTCTACTTCCAGACGGCGAAGGGCTTCAGCACCAAGTTCTTCATAGGCTACCACTTCTGCATTCTTGATGCTCCTAGAAATTATGGCCCCAGCACCCCCTATTGCCCCCAGGTAGACAGCCTTATGTTTCACCATAGCATCCTTCACCGCCTTTGACCGCAAGCCTTTACCAATCATTCCCTTCAGTCCCTCGGCCATTAAGCGGGGGGCATAAGCATCCATCCGACCACTGGTGGTGGGACCAGCTGAGCCGATCACTCTCCCCGGCCTGGCCGGGCTGGGACCCATATAGTATATGGTTGCTCCCTTGATATCGAAAGGCAGAGGCTTCCCCTGGTCCAGAGCCTCGACCATCCTTTTATGAGCGGCATCGCGGGCAACATAAACAACACCGCTGAGCAGGAGATTATCCCCGGCTTTGAGGTCTTTCAGGATTTCATCAGTCAAAGGAAGTGTAACTTTTTTAAACATAGCTCTCACCTATATTTACCATTACTCTTTGCTTCAAGCCCGATTTTTACCTCCAAGTCCCAAGTAGATTGCGGTAAGCTGCTTTTCCTTTACTTCGGGCCTGGTATAATCGGGAAGAAGCATGGGGGCCACTCTATCAGTTATAATCCCTGCCTCTTCGAGCTCTTTATGATATTTCTTTACGTGCTCCAAAGTTAGCTTTCCCTCTTTTACTTTTTCTTTGGCGAATATAGCAGCATTTCTACCGGCAATCCTGCCAAATACTACAAGATCCATGAGCGAATTGCCCATCAGCCTGTTTTCTCCATGCAACCCCCCTGTTACTTCCCCAGCAACATAAAGCCCGGCCACGGCAGTCTCGCATTCTGCATTATTCTTAAGGCCTCCATTCTGATAATGGAGTGTGGGATAGACCAACATGGGGGCTTTGGATATATCAATTCCTAAGCGATCGTATACCTTCCATTTCCCCACAAAAGCGGTTCGTACCCTTCCTTCACCGTGGAGGATATCAAGCATGGGGGAATCGAGCCAAATCCCTACCTTCTCAGTAGGAGTAGGAACACCCTTGCCGTCCAGGCACTCCTTGATAACTCGGGCTGATTCCACATCCCTGGGCTCGCGCTCATTAACAAATTTCTCCCCGTGGACATTTAAAATGTCCGACCCCTCTGATCGGAACCTCTCTGTAATGAGCCACCCCTCTATTTGTTCCGGGAAAACGACGCCCGTGGGGTGATATTGAACGGTATGCATGAAAGCCAAAGGCACACCTGCCCTATAGCCTAAAACAATACCGTCGGCAGTGGCACCGTAATGATTAGTGGTCATAAAACCCTGAACGTGGAGCCTTCCAGCACCACCCGTTGCCAAAATTACCGCCTTGGCTTTGGTAACAAGATACTCCTCAGTTTCCATGTTATAGAGTAAAGCTCCAGCACATTGCCCATGTTCATTGACGATAAGCTCTACTGCCGGGGAAAACTCCAGAACTTTGATATTAGTCCGGTTACGAGCTTCATCGCGCACAGTGCGCATTATTTCCAGTCCACTGAGGTCAGCACAGTAGTGCATCCTTTTTCTACAAGTTCCTCCACCATGCTTAGCCTCCAACCTGCCATCGGGTAACTGGGAGAACATAACTCCGAGATTCTCCAACCACTGGAGAGCATCGGGAGCTTGGTTGACAAAGGTAGCCACAATCTCAGGGTCGTTTTTAAAATGTCCTCCTCCCATCACATCCAGGTAGTGATAGTAAGGAGAATCCTTCTCTCCTTTTGAAGCAGCCTGAATCCCACCTTCAGCCATCATAGTATTAGCATCGCCGTGTCGAAGCTTGGTAGCCACAACAACCTGGGCACTGTTTTCCTCGGCGATAAGGGCGGCGATGGTGGCAGCTCCTCCACCCCCAATAACCAAGACATCGGTTTCATAGTCAGTCCTCGTGAGGTCCACCTTATCAGGATCAACCTTGCTCTTAGCTTCCAACAGGTCAACAAACTCGTGGGCTATTCTATAACCCTTATTTGGGCCAACTTTTATCTCTCTTCTCCCTTCCTCCTTATAATCAGGGTGATGTTTTAATATCTCCTGCCTTTCTTCCAGGGACATAAAGGGGAATTCCTCCCCCTTTCTTCTTTTCTCTATACGGGCAGGTCTGGTCTGTTCTACCTTCTTGATATAGGGCTCGAAGAAGTCTGGATATCCTAAGTAACTCATCTTGCCTCCTATAGATATCTTGTATCTTCTGGTTTCCAATCCTCCCCGGCGGCCATTGGCTCCGACTCCCGTTCTTGATACAACTTTTTCAGTTCATCCTCCTTCACATGCTTCAATTCGTCTAGAATTTGGTCATACCTTCCTTCGTTAACTGCTTTTACCATCTCGATTAAATGTTCTGCCCTGGGGAGAATATTAGCTCCGTAAATTCTTCGCCCAAGTTGGAACATATGATACTGAGCTAATTCCCCAAAGCAGCGGCTAGTGCATAACCCACATTGGATACAATCGAAACTAAGTTGAGCAGCCTCGGCGATATTCCCTTGTTTCAAGGCTGCGATGGCATCCATGACCTCTATTCCCTGTGGACAAGCTTTCGTACAGGCATTGCAGGCTACACAGCGAAATAGCTCAGGATATAATTTAAAAACCTCTTCAGGTGCGGAAGTTAAATCAGCAAATTCATACTGGGCCCGATTAGCAGGGAAAAAGGGTATTTGGGCCATATACATACCCGGCTCGACTGTCTTTTGGCAAGCAAGCGCTACCTGTAATTTATAATCGCCAGGCTTACGATAAACCGTACCGCAGGCGCCGCAGGTCCCTCCCCGACATCCACAACCCCGAATGAACTTATAGCCAGCATATTCCATGGCTTTCATAATGGTAAGACCTTCGGGAACTTCATAGCGCTTTCCCATGATATATATCGGAATCAGCTTAGCCGCTATTTGTTTCTTTTCCTTAACCGCTGTTTCTGCTGGATTTTTATTTTCCTCTTTGACGCTCATTCTTAACCCCCAATCGGTTAAAAGTTTTCACCTTAGGAAAGTAAGTTCTTTTCCCGCAGAAGTAATTCCGGGCTACCATAATTTAGCTCAAAATGACATACCTGAGGATCGAGCCCTAAGGCAAGAGCTAGAAGTTGAGTGAAATAAAATAACGACATCTCTTTAAATTCGTTATGTTTCTTCATCAATTCCTTCTGCCCCTGGCCCAAATTATAATCACATAAAGGGCAGGTGAGAACCAAGGCTTCTGCATCATGACTCAATGCTGAGTTTAAGATATCACGCGCATATTCAGAAATATCATCTGGATTGCTTATTATTTGATAAGACCCACAGCACCGCGTGGATTCAGGAAAATCAACAGGACTAGCTCCGAGAGCTTCAAGGAACTCTCGCAAGATGGTAGGGTTCTCTACATTATCTATAGCTACCTCCCTGGGACGAAGCAGGGTACACCCATAATAAGGGGCAACTTTTAATTCCCGGAGAGGAAGTTTCACCTTCTGAGCAAGAGCTCCCCATCCTATTTCATCTCTCAATACCTCTAAAAGATGAACTACTTTTACTTCCCCACCATAATCCATTTCCTCATCCATAAAGCTATTAAGAGTATCCCTTTTTTCCCCATTTTCCCTCATCAAAAGATTGGCTCTCTTTAAAGTATTAAAGCAGAAAGCACATAACGTAGCTAGCTTATCTTGCCCCTGTTCCTTCGCCCGGATGAGGTTGCGAACAGGTGCTACCTGATGGATTAAATCATCTTCAGCTAAAGAATAAACTGCGCCACAGCAGTTCCACCTGGGAATCTCCTCTAACTTAAATCCCAAAACTTCCATCGAAGCCACAGCAGGCTCCTCTAGATTCCTGGCCTTGGTTTTCAAGGTACATCCGGGATAATAAGCTAAGCTCATTTTTTTATTTCTTTAGCCGGTAAACTTCCTCAAGCCACTGACCATAGCTATTTGAGGAAGTTCGCAGCGTTCTTGTGGTGAAATATCTTCGGGGTGTATTTGGTCAATATTTTTCCTCAGAGTGAGAAGCCTTATTGCCTCCATCACCTTAGAGAGATCAAATCCTCTGGGGCAATTGACAGTACAGGCAAGACAAGAGGCACAAATCCAAACAGTTTTGGAATTGGCAATTTCCTCTTCCAACCCTAATCGTGCCAGCTCAATAATCTGGCGAGGGGAAAGGTCCATATTGGAAGCCACGGGACAATTTCCGGAACACATACCACATTGGTAACATAACTGAAGGTTTTGCCCACTGAGCTCCTTAACTTTTCTTACAAACTCACGGCGTAGCCTTTTGGGCGAAATGGTTACAGACATCCTCTTATCACTCCTTCAATTGCCTTACAGAATTGCCTCTTCATGGCGAGAACACCAGCACTGCATGTTGACAGCCACAGGCATGCTGGCAATGTGGCAAGGAAAGCTTTCAACGTGAACTGCCAAGGCGGTAACTGTGCCACCATAGCCCATAGCACCGATGCCCAGATTGTTAACTCTTTCCAGAATTTCCCTCTCTAAATCAGCAACCTCAAGATCAGGGCTTGGTTCGCCAACTTTGCGTAACAACGCCTTCTTAGCCATAAACATGGTCTTGTCCGTCGTCCCACCGATGCCAACACCAATGATAACCGGTGGACAGGGGTTGCTACCAACCTCGTCAACAAGATTAACGACAAAATCTATCACCCCCTGGCGTCCCCTAGCCGGAGTTAGAACAGTCAGGCGAGAACAATTTTCTGAGCCACCTCCCTTGGGCAAGACGCTGATTTTCAGCCTGTCTCCAGGAACTATATCAGTATGAATCATAGCTGGTGCGTTATCTTTGGTGTTTACCCTGGCAAAACAAGGCTGACTCACTATGGATTTACGCAAATAGCCCTTATCATACCCCTGGCGCACCCCTTCGTTGACTGCTGTATAAAGGTCTCCATTGGTTATGTGCACTTCCTGACCTAGCTCCAACATGACCACGGCGGCACCGGTGTCCTGGCAAAGAGGAATTTGTTCCTCGCCAGCAATGTTTGCATTTTCCAAGATTTTATCCAGCACATTACGGCAAACAGGAGATTTTTCTTTTTCTTTTGCTTGCCTCAATGCAATTATCACATCTGGGGACAAATAATGGCAAGAATGCTCAAATAAACGACCTATGGTGTTCGTTACGTCACCAGCTTTGATTTCCTTCATCTTTCTTTGCCGGCTTATCCTGGCTTCCTGATGCTGGCTGCGTTGGATGTTACGTTTCTATCCCATTACCTTCGGCACAGTAAGGCTAGCATCCATCAGGAACAGGATTTTTGCCTCTTCTCCCTTCTTTTCAATTGCTCTATCTAGCGCCTCCTGAACTTCGTGACAAGGTTTGATAAATACTTGTTCCATATCTTGTTCCGCAAGCCCGGTTACTCCCCAGATTTCTGCCCGGGTGGCAATCTCAGCCATTTTAGCAGCTTTATGATAACCCAGTTTATAGCCTCGCTCAATTCTTTGCAGAGCTTCTTGAGGAGTTTTACTGCTGGCCAAGAGATTAAAGTATGCCTCTTCTCCTATACCAGACCTGCACTCAGAGACGAGTATAAGAATGCCTCCCCCCTTTAGAGCCAGTTTCCCATTATCAAGCGCCTTTTGCGATTGATACAAATCCACGTCGGAGGGATAACCGGCGACAACAACAACAATATCTGCTTTTTCCTTGATATCTACACAATAAACTTCGTGAGCTTTCTCTATAGCCATCAGAAATGAATCATGAATATGCCCTGATGTACAATGGTAAATCCTTTTTTCGCCGTCGAGAACAGTCTGGATGGAAAATATTTCCTTTCCTTCTATCGTCTTGAGTGCATCAACCATATCTTCATGAACCGGATTGCCGTCCAAAACCAGCGTCTGTGCATGGGGACTAAGGGCATGCTTATGGTTTTGCTCTATTGTCTTATAAGACGCAATGCCGGGGAGAAATGATTTCCTGCCTCCAGTATAGCCAGCGAAATAATGAGGCTCTACTGAACCAATAGTTACCAACTTATGTGCTTCTACACCTATCTTATTTACGTACATCTCGGTACCAGTGGATGAAATCCCCAGATATACCATGTCTTCATCTTTGCGAGCATCGTGGACATAGATTCTGTCGTTTAGCAAGTTGTGGTAATTTCCGAAGATAAACTTGAATTCCTCTTCAGTTGGTGCACGATGAATTCCGGTGGCAATGATAAATCTTGTATTCTTATCCTTGGTTTTAGGGTAAATTACTTCTAGTATTTTTGCTGTAGGAGTGGGTCTGGTGTAATCATTAACAATGAAAAGCAAATCTTCAGCATCGGCAATAAACTCATCAAAACTCCTGGAGTTAATGGGTTGCTCAATTCCCTTGCGGATGGTCCTTGTTTCATCGCCAACAGAAACAACGTTTGGTTCAACTATGCCGGCAACCCTGTTTTGCTCAATTTCAACATCTACCTTTTCCTTTCCGTAAGGGATTCCTATTTTCATAGCTAATTTCGTCTCCCTTTTTAGTCCCTATCAGTGGAGATAGCTCAACACTAATGACTCCCGTCTGTTTCGCTGCCTCCCACTCCCTATAATTTGCTTTTTATGAAATTCAGCCTCTCGATTTTCATATTGGCCCCAAGGACGCTATTTCACTCACAAAACTATCCACCGTACTCTTAAGTTTTTGGGTCTCACCAGTGGCAAAATGTTCCAACTTAAGCCTTTGTGACGCAACACCAACTATATCAAGCAATCTCCCAACCAATGCACACCTCTCTTGAGCCCTATAGTTTCCATCGTGTTCACACTCATCAAGCGGGCAACAAGCAATCATCACTCCCCATGCGCCCTGGTAAAATACGTCCAATATCAATCCTGGGTCAATACGGCCAGCACACACAGTCACGATGACCTCAGATGTATTTTCTGTCTCCGCCAGTTCCATCCGAGACAGTCGAAGCCCAGGGTATATTGACCAATCACAACAAAATATTATTACTTTGGGGATTCCATTCATGCTTCTGAGGAAGCTCTCAATTTTGGCAGAGAGTTCTTTTCTTGATATTCCAAATCCCTCCCTTTGCGACATGGCTCCAACAGGACACTCCGCTACACACACACCGCAACCCTTACACTTAACCTTATCGACCAGGACTTTCATATTCTCCACATCCATAGAAAGTGCTTCAGATTTACATACTGAGACACATCTTCCACAGGCTATACATAGTTTTTCGTCGTTAATAACGGTGGTGCCTTGCACATCGAAGCCAGATTCCATAAGGTCAGCTCGGGCATCGGTAAAGATATCAGCAGGCGAAACTTTTGCTGAACAGCTTTTGCTACAATTCTTGCAGTAAAAGCATTCAAAGAGCTTTTCCGCAACATATTCAGACGGTTCAACTTCGCCCGTGAGGAGCCCATAAGCAAGCAACAACCTCCCCCTGGGCGTATCAATTTCCCAATTGGACACCTTATATAGAGGGCAATGTTCATAACAATAGCCACACCTTATACATATATTTAGTTCGTTTCCCCACTTATTTAGTCTGCTAAATTCCATTTTTCCCTAGCTTATCCAAGACTTCCAAGCAAGAAGAAGCACCGGCTCTTGGGGGATTCGATTTCCGTTTTTATTTATAGCTCCACCGGGTACCTGAGTTTAGTTGCTGTAACCCAGTCATCCGGTGCGTCCATCAATTTATGAGGATTCAAGATATTGTTGGGGTCAAGAGCCACTTTTATCGCTTTCATCATTTGCAGTGAATCTGCCTTTTCTTTTTTCCAAGAGGGCGCTTTAGAAATGGCAATACCGTGTTCCCCCGAGGTTGTCCCCCCCACACTTCGGACATAATCATATACCTCCTCAACTGCCCGCCTGGCATTTTCCCATTGCTCTTTCCTGGTAACTTCCATCAATATCTTTGTATGTAGCAATCCTATACCACAATGCCCATAAGCATTCATCACTACGTGATTGCGTTCTCCGATTTCGTGAATCTTGCGGGCACATTCCGCTATCTTCGAGCTAGGGACAGCCATGTCATCAGCTAACGATGTGCAGACAAATCCATCCCTATATCTTGAGAGCGCAGCAAAAAGTTTTTTCCTCCCGCTATAGATTCGCTCCATTTCCTTAGCATCGCTGCCCATTTCAATTCCAAAGGCATTATGTTTCTCACATATCTCTTTGATGGTTTCCATATCGTAGTCCACAGCTTCTTTTAATCGTCCATCACACTCATATACCACAATCGCTTCCACCTGGGGAAGATTCATGTTAAGAGTCTTGTTAAGAGCGGTGATGGCTATATCGTCTACAAGCTCAAGCAACGAGGGCGTTACTTCAGATGCCACGATGTCTGATATTGTCTCACCCGCATCTTCTAGTTTATCGAACTTTGCCATTCCCATAGCTCTAAATTCAGGCAGATGTCTGAGCAAAATCGTCGCTTCTACAATTATGCCCAGAGTGCCTTCAGAGCCAACCATAAGCCTATCAAGCTGATAACCCGATGCCTGAGCGCGTGTATCGGCACCAAGAGTGACTAAATCTCCATTTGCCAGAACAACCCTCATCCCTAAGACATAGTCCCGCATTGTTCCGTACTTTATCGCCCTTACCCCAGAGCCATTGTTGGCAATGGTGCCACCAATGGTGGCAATTCTACCCGACTCTGGAGCCGAAGGAAACCAAAGACCATAGGGCTGAAGCGCCCTGTTCAAATCATCGCAGACCACTCCCGGCTCAACTTTACACAGTATATCTCGGGGTCTTATCGCCAGGATTCGGTTCATTCTCTTCAAATCCATTACAATACCACCATCTATGGGAACAGTGTGTCCCGAAGCGCCGGAACCGGCACCTCGGGCGATAACAGGTATTAACCCGGCATTGGCATAGCGTACAATCTCCTGCACTGCCTCTACTGTTTCGGGTCTGACGACAACCGAAGGATTGGCTTCATGAACCGAGGAGTCAGAGCCATAGACGTAAAGATCGGCAATATTATCTCTGACACCTTTCTCCCCTACGATCTCCCTCAATCTTTCAACGTCTATCTTCATCTCTACCTCCTCCTATATCGTTATTTTTCTTCCCTTTGCGCTAAATATATGTGTGCCTCTTTATCATCTCCGATGAGAATATTGGAATTTCTCACGCCTGCTTATTTTCGGAAATTGATTTTTTCTCTAATTCCCCTTCACCTTGCCAGCTTTAACTTGAGCAATAAGTTCATCCTCCTTGTTCACCTCCTCAAGGGTCTTGGGGGCATGGGGTGGCTTCCAATCATTCGGGATGGTCTTATCCATACCATATTTATATTTTAAGAAGCGTGCACCAGTGGTAGGGTAAAGAGCATAAATAAGGACATCCTGGATATTCTTAGCAAATTCTTTTGATTCTTCCTTAGCTTTTTCCAGTTCTGGCTCGAGCAGGTCTGCCGGCCGACAGGTGATAGGTACCTTATCTTTAAGAATAGTCTTCTGGACGTCTGGGGCAACTTGAGCTGGTGGCTTGCCATATCCCCCAGATATATATTCCTTCGCCTCCTTGGAGACAAGCTTATAGCGCCCTATTAGGACATTCTGCACTGCCTGGGCACCAACAATCTGGCTCGTAGGTGTAACTAAAGGTGGATAACCAAATTCTGCCCTGACTCTAGCAGTTTCCTGTCGCACCTCGGCCAGTTTATCCAAAGCATTCATTTGTTTGAGCTGCGCCACCAGGTTCGTGGTCATGCCACCAGGAATTTGATGCACCAGAGCTCCGGTATCGATGACCGACATTGCCGATGTATCTAGGAAATCTTTGTATTTAGGGGCGATCTGCTCCAACATTTGAGCACACTTGAATAGTTGTTCAATGTCAAGCCCTGTATCCCTGTCTGTGCCATATAGAGCAACTACCAGAGGCTCAATAGCTGGCTGTGAGGAGCGTAAAGCAAAGGGAGACAAGGCAGTATCGATGATGTCGACTCCGGCCTCAATGGCCTTCAGCACCGACATAGAACCCTGTCCACTGGTGTAGTGAGTATGCAACTCAACAGGTATTTTCAAGTTTTCCTTAAGAGCCTTGATTAGCTCATAGGAATCATAAGGGGAGATAAGCCCAGCCTGATCCTTAATACATATGGAATCAGCTCCCATGTCCTGGAGAATAAGAGCTTTTTTGACATAGTATTCCAGATAGTAGACCGGTCCGCCCATTCTTGGCTGGGTGAGCGAGTAACATATAGCCCCTTGATAATGTTTGCCACATTTCTTAATTGCCATAGCAGCACGTTCGTGATTACGCTCGTCATTCACAGCGTCGAAAACACGGAAAATATCAATGCCAACCTCAGCAGCCTGTTCAACAAAGGCATCAACCAAATCATCAGGATGGTTTCGATAAGCGACTAAATTCTGTCCCCGTAAAAGCATCTGTAGTGGAGTATCAGGCATGAGTTTCCTTAATTTGCGAGGCCTATCCCAGGGGTCTTCACCCAAAAAGCGGTGAGCTACGTCAAATGTTGCCCCACCCCAAACCTCCATAGAATAGAAGCCACATTTATTCATTTCAGGGGCCATCCACTCCATATCTTCCGCTCGCATCCTCGTAGCCAATGCGCACTGATGGGCATCACGAAAGGTAGTGTCACAAATTCTGACCGGGTTTTTGGCTTTCGCCCTCGCCCTCACCTTATCAGTGGTTAAATCTCTGACTAAGATGGGACCTTTTCTTAGTTCATTCACGCATTATCTCCTTTCCGTCATTACGAGCCTTTACTGCTCGGCATTCTGAGCGCAACCAGAAATTCAGACCTTTGCCAAACTCTTTGTCTCGTTTAGAGCTTCAGCTCGGTATAGCAGTCCAACGTTGTCACCTGAGAACAATTCTTAGTTGCCCGAGCGTTCGCATTATCTCTTCACGCCCAGAATACTCCTCAAGGTGGAGACCGCCACCGGC
>Ga0209978_10000839_pt1 | contig 12175 bp, 7 predicted proteins | sample BentaG_FD_182805 | JGI IMG/M metagenome (GOLD analysis project Ga0209978, IMG submission 182805) | Deep subsurface microbial communities from South Atlantic Ocean to uncover new lineages of life (NeLLi) - Benguela_00093 metaG (SPAdes)... | ecosystem: Environmental > Aquatic > Marine > Oceanic >...
CTCAAGTCAAGGAGCTGGACCACTGCATGATTATGTAAGAGTGCCATTTGAAAGAATATTTTGTCCAATACGGACGGGTTGGGGTTTAACTGAGACTTCTCCAGTAGTTACATCAACTCCGTTTTGGGGACCTAACAAATTAGGGAAAATTGGTTTACCAATTCCTGGAACTGATGTTGTTATTTTTGATGCGGAAAATTTTGATTTAGGACCTATATGCGATGGTACGCCTGAAAAAAATAATTTTGGAGTAGAACACACTGGTGAGATGTGTGTAGCAGGACCACAGGTTATGCTTGGATATAAAGGAGAACAGAAAGAACAAGAAGATAACATAAAGATGTGGAATGGAAAAAGATGGCTTCTAACAGGGGATATAGGATTTATGGATGAGGATGGATTTTTGGAGATTCGCGATAGAAAGAAATCGCTAATAAAAGTAGCAGGTCATTCAGTCTTTCCAAAAGAAGTTGAACAGATTATGGGCCTTAATCCCTATGTAAACGAAGTTGCAGTTGCAGGACTTCCAGAAGAGCGACGGGGAGAGGCTGTAAAAGCATGGGTCACCTTAAAACCTGAGTATAAAGAGGGTAAGGATGTAACAAGTGAACAATTAAAAAAATGGTGCGAAGAGAACATGGCTCGGTGGAAATGTCCATCCTATATTGAATTTATTGATGTATTGCCTGTGACAACAACTGGTAAAGTACAAAGACGACTACTTCAAGAAAATGATATGACTAAGTTGAAAGAAGGAAAAGAAATAAAAGGTTGATAGATTTAAGCTAATTAATTCTAATATTTTCTATAAAAGCTTTCTTCAACTGTAATTTTCTCTTCTGTCATCTTCTCAAATTATTTTTTTAAGTCTACTCAACTAATCGTTTGTTTTACAGTTTGCATACGGTCAAGTAGATATAAATGTACTAATATCATATCTGATAGTTTTAGCGAAAAAGGAAGCTCATTGGCAAGTTCGGATTATATATAGATGTAAGTTAATATATTTTTTTTATTGAGTTTTTCATATAGAGTATAACATTAAGTTTTAATAATTTTTTATTATCTCCCATTCTTACGGGATTTTCTTAACATTGGACATTAAAAATCAAGTTCGGTATATTATCATAAAGGACAGTAATAGAAAATTAAAATTTGAAATGGAATATGGTATTTATATCGAACTAATACAAAAAAAAATACAAAAGTTTTAAATATGATCTTAACTAACATTTTCTTTAATAGCTTCTGCTATATTTAAAATAAAAAAGTGTATTTAAAAATGAAAAAAAAAATGAAAAAAAGTATTTTTTTGACAACAATATTCATTATTTCAGCGATGACTCCATTATTATCTACAGCTATTGCAGAAGAACCAGAGACTTCTCAAGCAGGTACTAATAGTTTTATATACGGTTGGGGTAATGTCCTAACTAATTGGGATCCAGCGATTGCAACTGCAAGTGAATTAACGCAAATGATTCGTCATACACAGGAAATGATGATTTGGACAGATCACAGTGGAGCTGCAAGGCCATTCCTAGCAACAAGCTGGCAAACTCATGGTAGACTAGATGAAGTGTCATCTGGTGGTCCAAATACTGGAGGCATAAAGGCCATTACATATAATCTAAGACAAGGTGTTACATTCCAAGATGGATCAGAGTGGAACGCGACAGTACTTAAGTGGAACATAGAACGAAACCAGTATATATCTGGTTATGTCGATCCGCAATGGAAGGCATTTCATTGGTTTAACCCCTCAACTCAAGCGGCAAGGTTTACACCAAGTTGGAATTTGTCCTGGTATCAATATGATCTTTTCGGATTAGGCGATTTTATCCCTGTAATCAACAAAACGGAGATCATTAGTAACTACGTTGTGAATATTACTCTCAATACATGGGCAGAACCTGTAAATTCTGTCGCGATGAATACTCGAGTAATATCAATGCAAGCTTATTATCCATGGACTAACATAACTATGATTGGGTGGGGTCAAAACCCTGCATTCCCTCAAGACGATCCTGCAACTTATCCAGGACACATGATAGGTACTGGTCCATACATTTTTGAGTTTGCTGATCCGACGGTCACTCAGACGCTTAAAGCAAATAAGAACTATGAGTATTGGAATCGGACAGCGCTTGAAGCAGATGGTTTATTTAGCCCAACAGAATTTTATATTCGAATGTTTGCAGATGCGGGTGCACGCACTAATGCTTTATTAGCTGGTGAAATTGACTCTTGTGGACATATTCTTCAAGTACCTATATCTGATCTACCTGCAGTCATAGCGGATCCGCTACTTAATTTCTATCCAACCATATTTGACCCAAGTATTGATTGCATGACTTATTTGAATACGGAAGGGCTTGACGCACCTATCGTAGGAGGTACATATGACGGACAAACGCCCCGAGAAGTATTCCCAGATAATTTTGCAACCGTAATTGGACAACCAAATGGAACTGAATTACCAGGGGGAGTAAATAGGACCGTACGGAGAGCACTTAGTTATGCATATGATTACGTAGCATATACTACAGAGGCTTATGCAACAGGAGTTGGAATAATTACTACTACTCCATATGGTATGGGAAGTATATGGCGTAACGATGCTATAACCGCTCCATATTATGATCTAACGATAGCTCGCGAGATTCTATTAAGTGATCCGTATTATGCTGCACAATGCGCCGCCAGAGGCTTAGGTTTAGCAAACGATACTGACACTTGGAAAGCAGTAGGGCTTGGAGGGAATCCTATACAAACCTATTCGATGTTAAGAAGCGAAACTTCATATAAAGAACCATTTATGAGAGAAGCTTTGGCTTCACTTGGGTTTGGTTTGACAGTTAGAGTTGTTGAATTTGTTTGGCAAGATTGGGTTGCCACAGGGAAAGCCGTGATGTTTGACATGTTTACTTATATATGGATTAACGATGTAGTTGATCCGATTTATTATATGTCTTTACTATATAAGTCTACATCAAGGAGGATTCCAAACTTTTTATACAACTACGCTCACTTAACTAATGATTCAATTGACGGCTGGTTAACAAATATTCCATTTTCAGGAGCTGGCAAACAGGCAATGTATGACGAAATGGCTGATTCCTTACTGAACTACCATGCCCCATGGCTTTATTGTGGTCAATACCAATTTGGTCTAGCTGTTAACTCGGGATGGGAAGTTACCACAGAATCACAGCAATTTCCAGGTCCAACAGGAATGGGTGTTTTTGCTGCATGGATTGGTGGATCGCGGGAAACAGTAAGCCCTCCTTCTGCTCCTGAAGCTCCAGAGGATATGACGGTTGTTATTGTGGTTGTAGTTTCAATTTCTGTGGCTGCATTAGTCGTGATTGCATATGTCTATATGAAAAAACGCAAATAGATATCTTAAATTTTAAATCTTTTTTTTTTATTTTATTATTTAGAAGCACTATTTTTGATTAGAAGTGAGGATAGTTAAACTTGAAAGAGTAATTATCTAACTCAAAGATTTGATAGCCAAGTTAAATCGTGTTTTTCTATAAAAGAAGCTATAAAAAGAAAATGGTGTCTTAGCATTATTTTATCTACTAAGTTCACTAAATTCCCTAATTTCCTTTCTTTTGATACGTTCTTTCTTTAATTTCATACTACTTAATGATCCAGAGAGAACAGTTAAAATCAAAATTAATATGTTTATCCAACCTTCTCCACTTCCAAATTGTAAAATTAACGGTTCAATCGAAACACCAAACATAATTGTGTAAAAGAAAAATCCGAGAGCGATAAGGAACGGTACTAACCAAATAGATGCTTTGATTCCATATTGTGGGATATCTTCCTTAAATGTTAACGCAAAACAGACTAAAAATAATAAGACTATGGTTAAACCTTGAGATGTAAAACTATAGATGAAGGTACCTGTTATTATGGAAATAGGTAAATAAATTAGGGTCCAATAAATGTCCAAAATGAAGATTATCAAACCCGGAATTAAAATCAATAAAATGGTTGAGGAATGCCAATCTATAATACTAAATACAATTATTAAACTTGTTATTGCTATTAAAATTAAAACAAATATTAGCGGTTCAAGGTTTGGCGAAATAAACGTTGTATACGCCCAAAAAAGGATGGTTCTATCCATATCGACATAAGAAATCCAATTTCCGTATTGATTAAACATCATCGTATTAGCGATGATACCGTAAAATCCTAGCATTATTGCAACATAACCTAGAATAATCCCGCCCTGTCGACCCCAGTCAATGTAAATTCTTTTATTCTGGATTTCTCCAGAATCTACCTGCACTTTTTTCTCTTTTCTCAGCATTTTATCAAATTTTTTCAGCATACAATTTCACTCTGTTCGTTTTTTAATTTTTAGTATATAAAAGTAATAAATTTTTACTATCCTTTTATTTCTTTTCCTTTTTTCAAATTGGATAATTCTTTTTCTTAATTAATATAAACTTTTTAATACCCTCCAAAATTTATCCTATTCATAAAACCAAATTGGAACTTCAAAGATTATATAAAATTAATGGACACTTGCCCACTTAAGATGCCAAATCATATAAAAGAGTAGGCACTCATAATAAATTTGGAAAATTTTGAAATGGAAATCAAAAGTTTTATATAAAATAGCGATTTAAAATTATACTAGTAAACAGAAAACGAATTTTTAATATTTATACTGATTCCTATAAATTATTAATAAGGAATATAGTTATGACTCCCGAATATAAGGCCACTAGAGCTCGAAGTGAAGATAAAAAAGCGAAACAGTTTGAAAGGATTTTAGAAGCGGGTATGGAACTATTTTTAAAAAAAGGGCCTGAGGGTTTCAGCATGCGAAATTTAGCGGATATGCTTGGTATGACTAAAAATAATTTGTATAATTATATTGAAAGCAAAAGAGAGCTCTGGATTGCGATTCGCAATAATTTTTATAATCAATTTAAGGTTGAGAATTTAGAGATTGTAAAGGAGCACAAAGGATCTACTAGCGATTTACTATTTAAGCTGTTTAAGCATTTTTTAGATTTTGCTGAAAGAGATTATGACAAGTTTAAAATGATGTTCAATGTAATTGAAGCTCCTCCCTCCAATAAGATCGGTCCAATTGAAAAAACTTATAAAGAATTTAGGTTATTGGAGGGTAATACAAAGCTTATACAAGAAGCTATAGATAAGGGTGAAATAAAAGGTAATTTAGCACCTATTCTTTCGCTGATTTCTTATAGCTTAATTATGGGGGTGGCCTATGTAGATATGAATAGAAACATAGATTATGGAAACCCAGTTTGGGAAACTATTCAATTAAGTCAAATGGATATCAGTAATGAGACGTTTAAAGAATGTGCTTTAAAAGTGCTAAGATTAATATTTGATAATGAAATATGATAACAATATATAAAAAAGATTAGAATGTAATAGGTGGATTATTATAGTTCGCACAAAGAATATGATTACTTATATGATCAAAAGACTACTTTTGATAATTCCAATGTTGTTTTTGATTTTATTAGTAACTTTTGTCATATCAACTTTTATGTCGCAAAATGCGAGATTAAATCAAATGGAAGGTCTGGTAGAGTGGGAATACATATTAGCTGAACGCGAAAGAATGGGTTATTATGACCCATGGTATGTAAAACTAGGCAAATATTTTGATAATTTTTTTAGAGGCGATTGGGGCACTTCTTACATAGTTGCTTCTGGGATGCCCGTCACTACATTAATTGCAAAAATCTTTCCTAAAACAATTGAGTTAGTAATACTTCCAATCATATTAATTCCTATACTTTCTGTAAAATTGGGAGTTACGTCAGCAAAAAATAGAAATAATTGGAAAGACACAATTGTTAGGGGTATCATGATGCTTGGTGTGTGTATTCCCGTATTTTGGCTGGCAACCCTAGTCCAATACTTTGTTGGTACTAGTCTATTCAATTTTACATACGGAACCTTTAATTTAGATATAACGAGTCCAAATTCTATCTCTATGAGATATCCTAATTCTGCCTGGCCTTTTAGTACAGGATTTCGACTTATTGACGCCTTTTTATTTAATGATCAAGTGCTTCTCCAAGATACCATAATACATATGGTTCTTCCAGCTCTTTGTATGACCGTTATTGCTTTAGCGGGCATTACAAGACAAACTCGAGCAAGCATGTTAGATGTAATGCAGAAAGACTATGTAAGAACGGCCAGAGCTAAGGGAGTTTCAGAAACAGATGTTATCAACAAACATTCTCTGCGGAATGCCCTAATCCCCACAAGTACCGCGATTGTTGCTAATACTGCTGCCCTCTTAACTGGCTCGCTTTTTGTTGAAATGTCATTTAATTATACAGGTATGGGATATTTTATGGTCTCGGCAATAAGATTGGGAGATTATGTTGTTGTAAATGGAATTTTAGTTTTTAATGCTATAATTATCCTATCTGGGACTTTAGCCGCAGATATATTGTATACGATAATTGATCCGAGAATAGTATATACTTAGAAGAGGAAATGAGAGTGGAACAAAAAACTGATAATATAATAATTAAGACTGATGCTATTCAAAAAAAATTTGAATTAACTAAAGAAGCGGTTTTTAGACATATTAAATTTTTTTTAATTCCTGGTTGGCGTGATCCGGAGTTTTCATCAAAGGAATATGAAATTGATAAGATAAAATCTAAAAGGAGATTATTCAGACGACTATTGACTCCTTTAACTATTGTCGGATTAGGTTTGATCTTGTTTATAACTTTTTTAGCCGTATATGCTCCTTGGTTAACGCCTTTCACATTAGATCAAGCAACAGACGGTGGTATTTCTGGAACTCTTCCATTTTTAGCTCCTCCAACACCAGGTCATCCGTTAGGGACAACGAAATTTGGTTATGATCTCTTGGCAAGAGTGATTTGGGGTTGTAGAACAGCAATAGTTTTTGGATTTATTACTATTATAATTGCTTCATTTGGAGGAATTGCTGTTGGAACTTTTTCAGGTTATTATGGAGGAAGAATTGATTCCATTACAATGCGAATCATAGATTTCGTTTTAGTCTTTCCAGCCATGATATTGGTTATTATTGTTGTCCAACTATCGCCAACACGAAATCTACTGACGATTCTATCAATATTTGGGATGTTCGCCATTCCATGGTATTCACGTTTGATGCGTTCCTCTGTTTTACAGGTGAAACAAGAGCTATATATAGAAGCAGCAAAAACAGGAGGAGCAAGTAATTTTAAAATAATGTTCAAGCATGTATTTTCAAACGCGATTTCTCCCGTTCTGATTAGTTTTTTTGGAGGCGTAGGTGCCGCAATTTTGGCTTTCTCAGGAATTGCCTTTCTAGGGTTTGGTGATGATGCCTTACCAGATTGGGGAACTGATATAAATTATGCTAGAGCTCGAATTTCCGCCATTCACGCAGCGATATGGCCAGGATTGTTTATCCTCATTGCAGTTTTGGGATTTATGCTATTGGGGGATGGATTGAGGGATGCGTTAGATCCTCGATTACAAAAAAAGAATAGGTGAGAAATCGTGCTTAACTTGTTTTTTCAATATGTTTATTTCGCTAATTATGGACAAATATTAATTGAATCCATTGCGTGTGTAATCTTCGTATATTTTTTAGCCGGGCTAACCTATAAGTATTTCATAGATAAGGCTGATGAAGTCCAAAGATTAAAAACTGCGTTAAGTTTTTTGGTAAGTATATTAATAGCCTTTGGAATTAGCTTATTAATAATGTTTGCTGTAGCTTATATTGGTTGGTTTGTAGTATTTTTCCAGTTTTTGACAAAAGTCTATTTCAATTTTGCCTTAATGGTCACAATTCTCTTTCCATTATTTAAGATGTTTTTAGCTAGATTTAGCAGAAATGAATCGTTTTTGAGTTCGCCAGAAAATAAAAAGAGTTTCACAAGAAGATTTTTATTTCTGTTACTTTTATCATGGACAGCATTTTTAATGTTTTTGATATTTGATTTGTTTGGTATCCCAATGGGAGAATTGATTCCATTAGATCCCCTAAATCCAAATTTCGATCCATTTTTACTCGGATTCGAGTGGACTTTTGTAATGTTGATTATAGATATTATTATTACAAGATTGGTTATTTCTATCATATCTATAGACAAACGACCACCAAAAAATGCCTTAAAAAGCTCAACATTAGCTGCAGCTATCTCGGCTTTCGTTTTGTGGTCTTTTCAGTTACTAATCTTTGAAATAATTCTCTCCAGGGTATTAAAAATTACTTTATTTGAGCAGGATATTCGTGTTTTAGCTATTGGCGTTTCGTTATTATATTTTTTAAGTTTATACGGATTTTTGAGGTTTAAGTATCTTCCTAAAGCTATGGAAGCTGATAAAGGGCTGATCCAATCTACCGATGCTTTGGTTATTAAAGAAAGTAATGTAATTTTAAATGTTGAGGACCTTAGGACATATTTTTATACAGAAGAGGGGGTCGTTCATGCTGTTGAGGGTGTTTCGTTTAAAATAAATGAAGGAGAAGTATTGGGCTTAGTAGGAGAGACTGGATGTGGTAAATCAGTCACTGCATTATCAATTCTTCAATTAATTCAGTCACCAGGCGAAATTTTAAGCGGTAAAGTTGAATTCAGGGGTGAGGATTTATTAAAGGTTTCGACAACTGAAATGCTCGCTTATCGAGGCGATAAAATAACTATGATATTTCAGGATCCTCTCAACTCACTCAATCCTGTTTTTACTGTAGGAAAACAAATTTCGGAAGTATATCTTCTACATAAGAAAAAAGAACTCCTCATTGAAGCTTCAAAACATAAGAACAGAAGCACATTTGGAGTAGCTCGTGAATGGAGTAAACAGCTTCTTAAAGACTTGAATATCCCTTCTCCAGAGAATATTATAGATAGATATCCACATGAATTAAGTGGAGGCATGAGACAACGGATTCAAATAGCAATGGGGATAGCAGGCAGTCCTAAGTTATTGATTGCAGATGAGCCCACCACTGCCTTAGATGTAACTGTACAAAACCAAATATTAAAATTATTGAAAGATTTAAAGAAAAAGTATAATACATCGATCCTTTTTATAACCCACGATTTGGGTATTATTTCAAAAATGTGTGACCGGGTAGCAGTAATGTACACTGGATCGATAGTTGAATATGGATCAACAAAACAAATCTTCACAAATCCATATCACCCGTATACAAAAGGACTTTTATCCGCTGTTCCAATCGAGGGGGAAGAAAAAGAATTATTGATTATTCCTGGAATGGTTCCTAATTTAATCTATCCTCCCTCAGGGTGTCGTTTTCACCCAAGATGTCCAAAGCGATTCCAACCTTGTGACTCTGAACTACCAATAAGCATTGAAGTCGCACCGAACTACTTCGTGAATTGCCATCTGTATGATCCTAAATTTAATAAAACTGAAGAGGTATCCACCTCCTAATACTCTTAAAATTAAAAATATAGAATGTTAATAAAATGCCAGATTTGGTGAGAAAGATGAGAAAACCGTCAAAAGACACAATCAATTGGATAGTTTTTGTAATTAGCGGAGTTGCGTTAGTTTTCACTATTATTGGAGTTTCTGTGGGAACTATTCCTTCATTTCTTGGAGTTTTGGATAATATTACTATAGGGTCCATGATTTTAGCAATATTAAGTCCCATCGTAATTATTTTGCTACAAGGAGTGATTCCAATTATGATGGTCATTAGAAGAAAAGAGCAGAGTAAGCAAATTGTTAGCATTAATGCTAACAAAACATCAGATCTGGAGAAAAAGATGAGAAAACCGTCAAAAGACACAATTAATTGGATAATTTTAGTAATCAGCGGAATTTCGTTAGTTTTCACTATTATTGGAGTATCTGTGGGATTTATTCCTTCGATTCTTGCAGTTTTGTTTTTTAATTTTAGCATAGAGTCCATGATTTTAGCAATATTAACCCCCATCTTAATTATTTTGTTACAAGGAGTGATTCCAATTCTGATGGTCATGGCCATTAGAAAAAAAGAGCAGAGCAAGCATTTTTTTAACATAAATGATAATATTATTATCTTATCACTTGCTAACTTTTTTCTTATTTGGTTTAGTGGTGTACTGGCTTTTGCACGACAATTAATACCTATAACAGGGCTATTACTGCTTCTAGCCCCTCTTATAACATTAATAGCAAGTACATTCTTTAAAGACTACAAATTTCCTCGTAAGTTTAGAAATGAAATCATATTTGATGTTTTAGACACCATCTTCATAGTGTTTGTTGGAATCCCCTCATTATTAGATTTTTTCTTTATCGATATAACAAGTTATTTGGCAATATTAAGTCCCATCGTAATTATTTTGCTACAAGGATTGATTCCAATTATGATGTTCATGCTCATTAAAAAAAAAAAGCAGAGCAAGCATTTTGTTAACATGAACTTTACGAGCTTTATCTTATCAACTGTTAACTTTTTGTTTATTTTGTTTAGTGGTATACTAGCTTTTGCACGACAATTAATACCTATAGCGGGGCTACTACTGTTTCTAGCTCCTCTTATAACATTTATAGCAAGTAATTTCTTTAAAGACTACAAATTCCCTCGTAAGTTTAAAACTGATATCTTATTTAATGTTTTAGACGCCATCTTCATAGTGTTTGTTGTAATCCCTTTATTTTTAAATTTTTTATTTATCGATATAACAGGTTATTTGGCAATTATGGTTGTCATTTTAACTTTTTTAGGGTTTGAATTATTATTATTTGCCCCTAGTTTTTTAGTAGCATTTTTTGTAATTAATTTAGACGATCGATCGCAATTACTTAAGAGAAAATATTGGCTCTATCTAATTGCTGCCATAGTAGGCACAATAATTGCAGATTTAATTCCAGTAGAGGTGACTATTGCTCCACTTACTAAGGAGATAACAATAAATGTAGTGCCTAACATAGTAATTGCTGCTCTAATAACTTTGATAAGTTCATTTGTTCTAAAGTTTATCTATTATAAAAGAATTCCATATGGAGAAATTCGAGAATTAACTCAACTAGAACAGGGGAAGGTGTTACTTCAAATTAACAATCTTAAAGTTTATTATCCTTTAATGGGAGGAGTACTAAAAAGACAGATTGGAGCGGTTAAAGCGGTTGATGGCGTGAATTTAAATATAAAAACGGGAGAAACTGTTGGTTTAGTAGGGGAAAGCGGGTGTGGTAAAACCACGCTGGCAAAAGCTATTCTTGGATTAGTAGATATAGAAGAAGGTGAGATATTATTTAATGACATTGCTATCGATGAGAGCTATTCTAATTATCTGAGACAAAAAATACAAATTGTATTCCAGGATCCCGATGCTTCTCTAAATCCGCGTATGAAGGTTGTTGATATTATTTCCGAGCCGTTAAAAAACATTTTAGGTATAACCAAGAAAACAGAACTTAGGAAACACGTTCTCAAATTGTTAGAGGAGGTCTCCATGAAGCGGGAGCACTTAGATCGCTATCCTCACGAGTTTTCTGGAGGTCAGAAGCAAAGAATAGTAATCGCCAGAGCCTTAGCATGTAACCCTGAGTTAATTATATTAGACGAACCAACATCCGCTCTTGATGTTTCTGTTCAAGCTCAAATTCTTAATCTGTTGAAAAATTTGCAGCAGCATTATCACTATGGTTTTTTATTCATTACTCATAATTTAGGAGTCGTGAACCATATAGCAAATCAAATTGCAGTAATGTATCTTGGACGTATTGTTGAATTAGGAACAAAAAATCAAATTTTTTCCAGACCAACTCATCCTTATACACAAGCGCTTCTAAAATCTCGAATTAAAATAGATCCTGACAGCCAAGACATAAAATATGTAATAGATGGTGAAGTACCAAGCCCCATCAATCCTCCACAGGGGTGCCATTTCAATCCTCGATGTGTTTCTGATGCTCGGACTAAAGAATGCGAATTTGATAGCCCTCATAAAATGGAAATTGAGGAGAATCATTATATCTGGTGCGTGAATCCCCCTAAAGAACATAGTTAAGGTTTAAAGAAGATATATTCCTAAAATGCTTAAAAATTTTAATTTCTTTAATTTGTTATAGATATCATGGGTCGTTATACCAAAGCTAAGTTTAAAACTTACAAGTCAGACGGAGCTCCTTTTTTTTTCTATATAGATGTCGTCCC
>Ga0209978_10000841_pt1 | contig 12168 bp, 13 predicted proteins | sample BentaG_FD_182805 | JGI IMG/M metagenome (GOLD analysis project Ga0209978, IMG submission 182805) | Deep subsurface microbial communities from South Atlantic Ocean to uncover new lineages of life (NeLLi) - Benguela_00093 metaG (SPAdes)... | ecosystem: Environmental > Aquatic > Marine > Oceanic >...
AGAAGCAGAATTCTCACTGCCCTTCGAATGAAACGTAAAGAATACTTTCAGAGTATAAGCTCGCTTATGTCGTATGTGGCAACGCATACGACCGTATCAGCACCTCCATAATAGATAAGGAGTTTGTCATCGATCAGAATCGACCCACAACTAAAAACAACATTGGGAACCCTTCCAAAACGCTCATAGTCCGCTACGGGCTCCAAAATTGGGTTTTCAGAACGGTACAGAACTCGTTCAGGATCATCCTTATCAAGAAGGATAGCACCAAGGCAGTATATTTGCTCAAAGTTTACACCGTGATATATGAATAGCAAGCCTTCGCTGATCTCTATTGGTGGACCAGCTGCACCTACTTTCCAGCAGTCCCACTTCTTCAACCTAGGTCCTATTATTGCCTTTATGTCAAACCAGTTCTGGAGGTCCTTGGAATATGCGATACAAATGTCTGGATCAATTCGATGAAACATAACATAGTGTCCACCAACTTTGCGAGGGAGAATCACTGCATCCTTATTTCGAACACCTTTGAATGGTGTCAATTTTTCACCCCAATTCCATCGCTTATTAAGCAGATCATCTGTTGCAATGGACGTTAAGGCGATCTGATGTGTGCTTGAAAAAAAAAGATCATGTAACGCTGTGTACGCCATGATACATTGTTTATCCAGCACGGTTAATCGAGGGTCCTCACAGCCACCCTTTTCAGCATTGTTTGTTGGCTCGAAGACAGGAGACGATAATCGTTCTTCAATGTGATAACCATCTGACGAAGAGGCGTATCCAAGTCGAGACACTCCATCGTTGCCGACAGCACGATATAGAATGTGGATCCGCCCACCTATGTGGAGAGCCGCGGCATTAAAAACTGCGCGAGCTTCCCAGGCATTTTCCACGATCGGCTTAAGAATAGGGTTCTCTCGAAATCTCTTCATTAGTGGTCTTCCTATTGGTCATCTTGGAGGCATGTGACTTTTTTGGTTTGTGAATGGAGACTATGGATTTAAGAGTTGTGTCATACACAGACGTTGCTTCTTAACTCCTAAATGTGGGTATTCCAACGAGTTCATCCAAGATCTTCCTTATTGTCAGCATTCCTACCAAGTATCCTTTTTCATCTACTACTGGCAGATGCCGTATGGAATGTAAAACCATGAGTCTTCTAGCCTTCGCAAATGAATCCTCTTTCTTCACTGTCAAGACGTTTTTTGACATTACCTCTTTTAAATGCGTGTCTAGGGGCACCTTTTTAGCGACGATTCTCAGGATATCTCGTTCTGTGAATATTCCCTTACATTTTCTTCCATCATCTATTATCACCAGTGCCTCAGCATGTTTTTTGAAGAGTAACTTGACTGCATCTTCAATTGTCGTCTCCTCCTTTGTTATAACCACGTTTTCCGCCATCAGATCTTGAACCTTCAACTTTTGTGGACCACCACGACCATTTCTAAGCTGTTTTGCACATTGTTAACCTCACTAATCTCCTTCAACTTCCTTTAGAGGTCTATTCATTATACTTAGCCGACAAACTAAAGGTTTCCTATTCCGTCGTTTAGAAGAGATAGATCTTGAGAATCTGACTGATTCGCACAAGAGCCTCGTAATATGCCAATCATTGGCTTACTCACTTAGAGTTTCTAGTTCGAGTGAAGCAAGAAGATAAGATATTGTAGCTTCAGCTCCTTGGTTCAAGTTCAATCCGTGAGGAGTTACCCCGTCATAGCAAGCACCAGTGTTAGGGTCACAAACCATTACATTCTTAGAGTTTTTTCCTAAGAACCAGTCAAATGCAGTGTGGGCTACTCTTTGATACCGCTTCTCTTTAGTTGCTCTAAAGCCAGTCACAGCTGCTTCTACCATACACGACGCCTCAATTGGTTGTTGATCGTACAAAGCTCTATGAGCATCCCTCTTATACCATCCTTTGTTGCCAATTGGGACAAATCTATCATCAATTACCTGGAGTTTCACTAGAAAGTCAAGACTCTTCCTAGCGATCTGAAGATATCTGTCATCTCCAACAATATCATATGCTCTAAAAAGGGCTTGTGATAAACGCCCGTTAGCATAGGTTAAGTATGGCTCAAACCAGCACCAATCAGCAGAGGAAAAATACTGATAGCCTTGTATGAGTTGATTAGTCAAAGACACGATGTTCTTAGGGAGATTCTGGTCATGACAAAAAGCCTCATAATAATGGCAAAGACCCAGAATCGTAAAAGCTTTAGTCCTAAGACTCTTGAAGTTGGATATATGTTGAAAGCCTTTGTCAAAGATCTCCTTCGACGTGCATTTAATGCCTTCAGAAAAACCAGTTGAAATCGCAACCCCGCAAGCCCAGAGAGCTCGTCCCATGCACTCTTCTGATCCCACATCATCGAGGAAACCGCGGTCAAAACTGAGTAGATTGTGGAATTTGCCATCGGGTCTCTGCATATGAAATAAAAAACTCAAATATGTGTTGACCAGCCTTCTTGCATCGGAATCGTTATGAAGCTGAAGGAATCTCATGCATGCAATAAGTGCTCGCGCGTTGTCGTCTACAGTGTAGCCTTCTTTTCTATTTGGAATCGAGAATTTGGTATGCTGTAGTATACCTGTATCGTCCGTCAGAGCCTTCAGACTATCTAACTTGATAGTTGGGTTAATGACTTTCACCTCTTACTCTTCAAGGAGACGGTTGAACAACTTTGCATATTCTTCTGCAACTTTCGGCCAAGTGAAGTTTCTACTGTAAGCATAAGCTTTCTTCTCCAAGCTGAGCCTTAGTTCTTTATCTTCTAAAAGTCTGTCTATGCATTCAGCGATTGAGTCAGGGTTTCTAAACTTGCACAGTAATCCGCGTCCCTCTGCTAAAGCCTCTTCAGCGTGAAGGTATGGAGTCGATATTATGGCCTTGCCTGTTCCCAGAGCATATGCAAGTGTTCCGCTGCTTATCTGATTCCGGTCAACGTATGGAGTAATATAGATATCTGTTGCTTGCAGATACCTAATTAGTTGCCTTTTTGAGAGAAAGCGATTGTGAAACCTCACATGCTTCCATAATCGGAGTTCATCAACTAGTTTCATCAACCTCCTCCGATAACGTTCACCCATAGTCTTCCTAACCTCAGGGTGGGTCTCTCCGATCACGAGGTAGAGAATTCTCGGGTCTTTCTCAACAAACGAAGGGAGAGAGCGAATAGCATATTCGATGCCCTTACCGCGACTTATCAACCCAAAGGTAGACAAGACTATTCTTCCTCTCATGCCAAGGGTAGCCTTGGGCTTTTCACTAGTGACTAATGGGACATCGGGACAACCATGGGGAATAATGCTGATTTTTTCACGGTGGGTGTCGGAGTTCTTTAACAGTCTTATAGCTGTTCTCGTCATAACAATGATTGAGGCACTATGGTGTACGATGTTTCGTAAGACTTTTTGAGCCGTCGATCCAAAGTTTGGCACGATAGTGTGGAGTGTAGTTACTACTGGTTTCTGAATACCCTCGAAAAAAGAGTTGATGTATTCTCCCCACTCTCCTCCAAAAAGTCCAAATTCGTGTTGGAGGTTCACCAGATTAATTCTGGATAGATTAATGTAGCGAGCAGCTTGGATGTAGTCGTCTACGGAGCTCCGTTCAATTTGGAATCTAACTTTCCGATCATAGTTGTAGATTGCTCCGTCCTCATTTATGGCGACAACTCTTGGCGGTCTGAATTCTTGAAGCTTCTCTATGGCATCGACCAAATCTTTTGTGAAGTTTGCTATGCCACACTCTCTCGGGGGATAGGTGCTTAGGTAAGCTATCCTTTTCGCGTTGACACTGAAAGCAGATTGTTTTTTTGTCACTTTGAAGTGTCACCTTCTCGTGTGTGCACGTCTAGATTCTTGACTATTGTCGCTCCAATTATGGTTCCGCTTGGTATTAATATCTCCTTTTTTCCATCCTTTGTTCGCAGAATTGTGTGCATCAGTTTTATTTCCTTCACGAATCCTGTTTGGCCAGACAGGGTAACCATGTCACCATGTTTGAAAGGTCTGGAGATGACCAGAAACATGCCTGCAACCGCATGGGTTAAGACTGTCTGGGTTGCAAAACCTACTACTAATCCCCCGAAAAAGACCCTAAAGTCAAAGCAGCCGAATGGCTTATTCCAAAGATTGAGGTCATTAGCGACAGGAGGACAGCGATTCCGCCTATCTTTGAGATCGTCCTGATGGCAGAAGCGGTAGGGTGGTTGGACACCTCCCTCACACTATGATATATCACATTGCCTATTGCACCTACTACTTTGTAGCCAAATGAGAGAACGATTATGGCGTTGATGTATGGAATATATTGTGCATATGACTGCGCGCGCACATTTTCAGTCGTTTCAGAACAAAACTGACTTTTGTCTTTACGTACCTGTGTTTGTCTAGTTTTTTCCGTCTGTTCACTTCTCTGTTCTGAACAAGTTCACATCTGTTCTTATGAAACTATGGTCTTTTTCATGTTGGTCAACCGTTGATTTTCGGTTGATCTTTGATTTGCAGGCAGTGTTCATAGGTGTTCAGAGAAAGAAGCCCATTTTAGGCTGTCCATGTTCATCTCTCTGAACCTCCAAAACCACTAGGTTGAGCAAACCTTTTTTCCCTAGTTGAGTGCTGAAATTTCCAGTTTCTCCGGTTTTTGGGGTTTGATAGCTTTTTGACAGCTTTTTTGATAGCTTTTCCCATTGTTTAACCATCAACCTAGAGATGCGCGCATCGAGTAGATATGGCTGTTTTATACGAAAAGAATTAATTCATTGTGATCATTGTTTTACAAACAAACCGAATGTCCTAGTTGGTTTTAGATGGTTAAAATAAGCATCATAGGCGCCGGTAGCATGGCATGGTCGGCAAATTTGATTAAGGATATCTGTTTGACAAAAAGTCTTTGGGGCAGTACAATCTCGCTAGTTGATATTGATAGGAAACGTCTTGATGTGATATACGGTTTAGCCAAAAGATACGTAGCTGAGGTTAAAGCAGATCTAAGGTTTGAGAGAACTATGGATAGAAAAGAGGCGTTAGAAGACTCTGATTTTGTATTTAACACCGCTTTAGCTGGTGGACATAGCAATTATGAGATCCAGCGCAAAGTTGCAGAAAAACATGGATATTACAGAGGTATAGATAGCGTAGACTACAATATGGTCTCGGATTACTATACTATAGGAGGTTACAATCAACTCAAGTTATTCATGGACATCGCTAGAGATATGGAAGACATCTGCCCTGAGGCATGGTTGTTTCAAACTGCAAACCCAGTTTTCGAAGGCAGCACCCTTCTAACAAGAGAGACCAAATTAAACGTGATAGGTCTTTGCCATGGACATTTCGGATTTAGGAAAATGGCAAAGACGATTGGACTTTCCCCTAAAGGCGTTAAAGTTCAATCTATAGGTTTCAACCACTGCATCTGGATGACTTCCCTACTCTATGAGGATGAGGATGCCTATCCACTGTTAGATGAGTGGATAGAAAATAAGTCAGAGATTTATTGGAAGAATTGGGATCCTGACTACGATGATGAGCAGATGTCCCCGGCTGCTATAGATATGTACAAGAGGTTTGGGTTATTTCCTATCGGAGACACTGCAAGAAGTGGTGGTTGGAAGTATCACACAAATCTTGAAACCAAGAAGCGATGGTATGGCCCAGTAGGTGGGTTTGATTCAGAGATTGGTTGGCCTCGTTATCTGGAGGATCTTAGGAAAGAGATGGACAAAATGTTTAGGGTCTATAACAATCAATCGATTCCAGTAAAAAATGTATTTCCACCATTCATGAGTGGAGAACAGCATATACCTATCGTTGATGCTATCGTTAACGATAAAGAGAGTATGTTTCAAGTTAACATCCCTAACAAAGGCGTGATCAGTGGTATACCTGATGATGTGGTCGTAGAAGTTCCAGCTATCCTGAGCAGAAGAGGTGTCCGAAGGATACATGTCGGTGAATTACCGAAACCTTTGATGTTACATGTAATGATCCCTCGGATGTTGAGGATGGAGTGGGCGCTGGAAGGGTTCTTGAAAGGAGGTAAAGACTTGTTACTTGAATGGCTCTTGAATGATCCAAGAACAAAATCTCTCGAGCAAGCTGAAGCTGTAATCAAAGATATCTTAGCATTGCCTTTTAACAAAGAGATGGCAGAACATTACAAATGAGCGCGCGCGAAATCATGAAGACAACGGCGCTCCTGCACAAGGGCATTCGAAAAGAGCCGACGTTGCTTCCAGCTGGGCAGGTGTTGCGGATGGCCACAATTGAAGATGCCAAAGCGCTTCTATGGGAAAAAGAGATAGGCTCAATCGGGGTCGGTAAAGACGCCGATCTAGTAATAGTTGATTTTAAGAAGCCTCATCTGCGATCACTTTTTAATGAAGTAAGCCATATCGTTTACTCAGCAAAAGCGGCAGATGTGGACACGGTTCTTGTCAATGGCAAAATTGTTATGGAAAATCGTAGAGTCACGACAGTGAATGTTGAGAAGATTTTAGACAATGCAGAAACAACCAAACAAAAAACTGTTGACAAGACTGCAAAACGAAAGATAGTTTCACTTATTTAACACAACAACCTTCAAGCATCTCTTGGTTTTCGCGGCGGTTTGAAACGCTTCTGCAGCACGATTTAACGGGAAACGATGAGTTATCAGGTCTCTTGCTCGAATTCGCCCCGAAATGATCAGTTGTAAAGCTATTCTAGTTTCCACATGAGATGTGGAATAAGACGGAATCACAGTGATTTCCGAAAAGAACAGTCGATGGGGACTGACACGAGCATATTCGTTTGGTCGAGTTGGCGCGAAAAGACACACGGTTCCGCCTCTTCGACAAATTCTCATTCCGTCAGTTAGTGCCTTTTTTACTGGTGCTGTAACAATAACCACATCAGCGCCTCTTCCATCTGTGACTCCTTTAACGACTTCGCTGAGGTTCTCCAACTTAGAATTTACCGCTAAATCAGCTTCAAATTTTTCAGCCATCTTAAGCCTATAATCGATTAAGTCAATGACAATTATTTTGCTTGCACCAGCCATCTTCGAAAGTAGAAGATGAAGAATTCCCGATGGTCCAGCGCCTATTATGGCAACTGTATCCCCAGTTTGAATGCCCAGCTTGTTTTGAGCACGAATGCAGCAGGCAGTGGGTTCAATTAAGGTGGCTTCCTCAAAAGAAACCTTCTCTGGAATCTTAAACGTGTCCTTCTGCAGGTTTTCCGCTGGAACCCTAAAGTACTCGGCAAACCCGCCAGGATGAATATGGGTTTGTCCAAACTGCGCGCACATTGTGTAGTCGCCGTGAATGCAGTAGTGACAGGTTAAGCAGGCAACGTGATGATGTACAAAAACGCGGTCTCCAGGCTTAAAGGCTTTAACTTTCCGTCCGGTTTCCGCCACTACACCTGTGGGTTCATGTCCAAGAACCAGCGGCGCTCGACTTCTGAGATACCAATCCATGAGGTCGGAGCCGCAAAGTCCACAGGCTTTCATTTCCACAACGATCTCGTCTGGTCCAGGCTTAGGTTTAGACACATCTTCAACGCGTATGTCGTCAAGATTATAGTAAACCGCGGCTTTCATTTCTGTTCAACGGTGTTTAAGGATGTACGTCACTTAAGATTTTCTAACCTTGTTTTTCTCTCCTTATCTTTACGAAAAATAGGGCTATTCCCAAGAAAACTAGGAGCGAAGAAACAAGGAAAGCGTTTACGTAGGCATCGCGGGTTGGGATCTTCAATATTTCTGTTTGGAAATCTGCGAAAGGTCCACCTATTAGAAAGCCTGCGGGTCCCCAGCTTAGCGCCATCACCGTGTTGTATCGGCTCAGCAGTCGGCCTCTTTTGTGTTCTGGGATAATGTCGCCGGCAAAGGCGAATCCAACCGTTCGGATGGTCATGAAGGAAAGACCGTTTAACCCGTATATTATTGCCATTAAACCGACGTTCGCCACGAATCCATAGAGAATAGGAATTATCGCTGTAAGGATGAGTCCGCCTAGGATAACTTTAACTCTTCCGATTCTGTCTGATAGTTTTCCAAAGGCAACGCTGGCTGTCATTCCGCCGACTGTCCATGCTGCGACAATGAGGCTCACTTCCACGTCGCTTGCTGCTAATCCTCCCTTCAGCTGCAGGAAAAACAGGAATATCTGGTTGATAGAGGCTGCACCCAAAACCACGATGGTTAAAGAAACTAGAAACCAGAAGAGTGTTTTTTCGTTGGAAGATTGAATCCTTTTTTTCCTGTTTGATGTCGGCATAGCTTTCTGGCTTTCTCTCTGGGGATTCCGGGCTAGTCGTGTTTGCCTGTCGATAGATTTGGAAGCTTGCCACATTATAGATGTGCTAACAAAAAGCATGACTACTACAACGTAGAATATTGTTCCGTCTTCGAAGCCTGCGCCTCCGCTGTAAAGAAAGCCAGCGATTAACACTCCAGACATTCGCCCAACAGAGGCTAGAAAGTTAAAGGCGCCGACGAGTCCTCCCCTTGTTCTAGTTATTGTTATGTCTGTGAGCAAAGCCGCCCAGCCTAGATCTGACATAGACCAGAAAAACTCCAATAGCGAAAGCCCAAAAATGATAGCTAATCCAGCGTCTACATTTCTTCCAGCGTCTAGCAAAGACCTGTGAACCAGAAAAACAATGATGTACGCGAACCCAGCTATCAAAGTTCCAACAACAATCAGCTTTGACCGCAACCGATAACGATCTGAAATTCTACCCCACAGCAGGTTTTGTCCCACAGCTGACGCTAGCATTGTGAATGTCCCAAGCCCAGCTGTTGTGGTAACGTTGCCCAAAAGCGAAAACAGATAGATGTACATGAAAGAGTAGAATATGCCCCGCCTCATGAAGGATAAGAACTGAAAAGACCCTAAACCGAAAAACGTGCTTTTCCCGATTGATTGTTCCGAAGTGTCTTTCATGAACATTCAGCCTTGATTAGCCACATAAGGTAGCATTCAGCTCTAAAACATTTCTTCATTAGCCATTTATACAACCATGTGTAACACAAACTGTCAAGGGGATGTGCCCATATGGCTTGGATAAAATGCATTGAAGAGAAAGAAGCTTCGGGCAAATTGAAAGAACACTACAAGCATATTAAGAGGACAAGAGGCAAAATAGCCAACATCCTTAAAGTTCAAAGCCTAAACCCAGACGCCCTAAAGGCTCACTTAGACCTCTACTTAGCGATTATGTTCGGAAAATCGGGCTTAACCAGAATTCAAAGAGAAATGATAGCAACCGTTGTTTCCGCCACAAACAACTGCGACTATTGCACAACACACCATGGAGAAGCTCTGCTCCGGCTCACAAAGAACGCTGAGTTAGTTAGGCAAATAAAAGATGATTTCAACAAGGTCAGCCTCGCACTTAAAGACCATGCAATGTTGAAATACGCTGTTGAGCTGACCACAAACCCAGGCGAGTTACATCTGAAAGACGTAGAAGAACTTCGCCAAGCAGGGTTCAACGACACCGACATTCTCAACATTAACCTCATAACAAGCTACTTCAACTTCGTAAACCGCATAGCCTTAGGATTAGGCATAAAATTCAGCGAAGAAGAAGCCAAAGGCTACAAATACTAGCATCATAGTAATTATCGCGCCCCTGTTTTTTATAGGCAAAGAGCGATTCGCAACTTTTGCAGAGTTATTTAAACTTTGCTCCACTATAGATTTAAATCACGTAAGGAAGATTATGAGTGATTACGATGGCCAAACAAAAAATTGTCATATGGATGGGGTCCTCCAGCGACACCCCGTTTGCACATCGTATTGGAGACTTTGTTGAAGCAGAAAGGTTTTCCGTGCAATGCGAGTACCGCGTGAGTTCAGCGCATAAAACTCCAGGAAAACTGCTAAAGGAATTGAAGGTTTACGAGCAGTCCGGCGACAACATTGTCTATATTACAGTAGCCGGCTTATCGGATGCTCTCTCAGGCGTGGTGGCAGGCTTTTCCATTTTTCCAGTTGTTGCGTGTTCTCCGGATGCTGAAAAACATGGTTGGTCAAAGGTTTTCTCTTCGGTGATGACACCGAGAGGCGTAACTGTCTCTTACGTTGTAAAACCAGAAAACGCGGGCTTAATGGCTGTTAAGATTCTTGCTTTGTCAAATCCTTCGCTTTGCGGGGAAATCGAAAGGTTCATGCAAAAAATGAAGAAGACTGTTGATGAGGCAGATGAACAATTGAGGAAAAAAGAGGTTTTTGAGCTCCACAGAGAGCATATTGAGGCGGAATAATGCACTGCGAAGTTGTTTTAGAGACTAATCTTCCTGTTCCGCTGTTTAAACGAGGAAAAGTGAGAGATGTCTACGACCGAAAAGACAAACTTTTGATCGTTTCCACCGACAGAATCTCAGCCTTCGATGTCGTTTTGCCAAACGGTATTCCCTGTAAAGGCGAAGCCCTCAACAGACTTTCCGTCTACTGGTTCAAGGAAACAGAGAGTATCGTTCAAAATCACCTCTTAGAAGTTATGGATTCACGAACAGTTCTCGTAAGAAAAGCCAGTCCCATCAAAATTGAATTCGTAGTGAGAGGCTACCTCTACGGCTCCCTATGGAAAAAATATGTTAACGAAAAAGTAGCTGATTTGCCTTCTGGCTTAAGAAAGGCTGAGCGTCTTCCAAACCCTATTCTTACACCTACAACTAAGGCTGAAGTAGGCCACGATGTCGAAATAAAAAAAGAAGATATCCTCAAAAAGATTGGAAAGGAGACCGCTGACGAAATTGAAGAGATTTGCTTAAAGATTTATGAAAGAGCCTCAAAGAAAGCTGAAGCCAACGGAATAATTATCGCGGACACCAAACTAGAGTTCGGCTTCTGCGGTAACGAGTTGATTCTCATTGATGAACTGCTTACACCGGACTCGTCGCGTTTTTGGCCCGTTGAAAAGTACAAGGTCGGTGGGAACCAATTCAGCTTTGACAAGCAATACGTTAGAGATTATTTAGAGAGCATAAACTGGAACAAACAGCCGCCAGCGCCAACCTTACCCGAACACATTGTTCTTGAAACATCAAAAAAATACATTGAAGCCTACGAAAGACTAACTGGCAGAAAGTTTTGACACATAAACGTCAAAAACCTCTAAATAGAAAGTGTTAAATTTGCTATTAATTGTCTAAGAAAAGGTGAAACAACATGGTCATTGCGAGAGAAGAGATGCAGGAGATAGCCAAGTCGTACAGAGAACCAGTTGGGCTCAATCTAGGCTCCCATTCCGCCCTCGACGCATGGCAGGGACAGAGAAACTACGGCTTAAGAAGCATAATCTACACAACACAAGCTAGAGCCCGCATTTACTTGCAGAATCCAATGGCTGGAAAACCCGGCGAGGCCATAGAAGAGCTGCCACGTCGAGTTAGAGAAGACGTAATCGTAGCTAGTGACCCAAAAGACATTAGGAAAGATGGAAAGTGGAGAAGCGCCATACTCGTTCTCAATGAGTACCAAGACATAGTAAAGTATGTTGACGATTTAATCAATTTAGAATGCCTGCAAATTCCCAACAGAGCATTTTCCGTTTACGTCGGCGGAGACGAGTACTGCAGCGTTATCGAAAACAAGTTTGCGGTTCCTATTCTGGGTTCAAGAAAAGCGCTGAAAATCGAGAATAGAGGAGAAATTGAGAAAGACTACTACTGGTTTTCAGAAAAGGCTGGAATCCCCTATCCCAAATCTTACGAGTATGAAGTTCACTCCGGCGGAATAAGATTCAAAGAGCCTATCGACGAGCCTATGCTACTCAAGGCGGAACATGCACACCGCGCCTTTGAAAGAGAATTCATCTTTGCCGCTGATTCCCAAGACCTTGAAGAAAAGGTTCAGAGAGAAATGGAAGCTGGAAACCTCACAAAAGAAGGCCTAGAAGACGGCCGAGTGGAACAGATTGTTTTAGGTCCTCACGCCAACTTTAACTTCTTCTTCTCACCGCTTGACGCCAAAGAAGAATGGGGAGATGTAGACGACTGGTACGCCAAACTATACCAGGTAAGCCTTGAGGAAGCCCGAACTTGCCTAGCAAACCAGTTCCTGTCAATCGACGAACGAAGAGAAACCATACTAGACGGCCTAAAAAGGCTACCCATAGAGGTCCAGCAAAAACTCAAAAAGGTCCCCTCCTTCGAGG
>Ga0209978_10000842_pt1 | contig 12144 bp, 10 predicted proteins | sample BentaG_FD_182805 | JGI IMG/M metagenome (GOLD analysis project Ga0209978, IMG submission 182805) | Deep subsurface microbial communities from South Atlantic Ocean to uncover new lineages of life (NeLLi) - Benguela_00093 metaG (SPAdes)... | ecosystem: Environmental > Aquatic > Marine > Oceanic >...
CATAAACACGGTTACACGGATTTCAAATGGGTTGAGCCGGAAAAAATCGTCGTCTCCCAATGGGTGCGGATGAAATGCATGTTCGGGTGTGGGGAATACGGCAGAACAGCCTCCTGCCCTCCAAACCTGCCTTCAGTTCCTGAATGCGAAAGATTTTTCCGCGAATACAGTGAGGCGGTTATCTTTCATTTCGAAAAAAAAGTGGCTAAGCCTGAAGACCGCTATGCGTGGACGAGAAAGGTCAACGCAAAACTTTCAAAGCTGGAGCGAGAGGTCTTTCTTTCGGGCTACGAGAGGGCCTTCCTCCTGTTCATGGATAGCTGCGGCATATGCGGTGAGTGCCCGGCGGGATCAAAGGAGAAGTGCAAAGAACCGAGATTGGCGCGGCCCTCTCCTGAGGCAATGGCCGTGGATGTCTATGCTACCGTCAGACAGGTTGGTTATCCCATTGAGGTTCTCTCAGATTATTCACAGAAGATGAATCGTTATGCCTTCTTGATGATCCAATAGGTGACATTATATCTATAAATAAATTCCTCAAGTCTCGTAATAAATGAAGAAGGGTAACACGAAATCATAACCTATCATATTGAAGTAGGTGTCATCGCGGAATAGAAAGGAGGAGAACATGACCGAAAAACGCCAAAGCGGGGACGAAGGGTTCACCATTGTGGCTAAAGTGATCCGCCAAGAGGGCCACTGTGAGGCCGACCACCAGGTGGGCGACGAGGTCATCTTCGATGGCCAGACCGTTCAGGGAAAGATATGCATCAGTGCCCTTTACAGTTTCTTACCCAAAGTGTTCGCCATGCGCTATGGGGCGAAGTTCCCATGGCTGGATGACCCAGACGTTGCGACCCACGCCTGTCCCGATGCTTGGAATCCCGTTGTCTTTGAGATCCGTCGTGTGCGCAGATAATTAATAGGGGATAGGGGTCAGCACAATTAATTTCATTGGTGCCCAGGGCCGGGATCGAACCGGCACGGTGGAACCCACCGAGGGATTTTAAGTCCCTTGCGTCTACCAATTCCGCCACCCGGGCACTTTTGACAGCATAATAGCCAAAACCCGCCCTCATGTCAACTTCATCCTTTCCCGGGTTGGTTCTTGCCGTGAATTTGGATGGAGGATTTGTAAACGAGGGTTTCCGAGAAAAATTTTACTTTACAAAAATCGTGAATGCACTAATATTCGATTTGACCTTGAACAAATCGAAACCAAGGAGGTACAGTACGATGCGCAGCGGAATCATCATTTTTCTAACGACCCTATTTCTTGCTTCTAATGCTCTAGCCCAACAATGCATTAACTGCCACAAGAAGGTCACACCTAATATCGTCTCCGACTGGCAATTGAGTGAGCACAGCCGGAATGAAGTTAACTGTTCGGTTTGCCACGGCGATCAACACAGATCGGCTCAAGATATTCGTAAAGTCCAGATTCCAACCCCTGAGACGTGCGCAGCCTGTCACGAAACGCAAGTTCGGCAATTCAAGGGTGGAAAGCACGCCCTTGCGTGGGCCGCGATGAAAGCTATGCCAACAGCCCACTGGCAACCTATGGCCTTGATGGAGGGAATGAAGGGGTGTGGTGGATGCCATAAAATTGGATTGAAGACGGAAGCGGAGATAAAAGATCTAAAGAGGGACGGCGCAGGGTTTGGCACTGCTTCATGTGACGCCTGCCACACCCGACATATCTTCTCAGTTCAAGAGGCCAAGCAGCCACAAGCGTGCCAAACCTGTCACATGGGTTTTGACCATCCGCAGTGGGAGATGTATTCTGCTTCCAAGCACGGTGTTCGATATCTGTTGAAGCAGAATAAAATACTCCCCGAAACCGTTGCCGCGCCGACATGTCAGACGTGTCATATGCAGGACGGTAACCATGCTGTCAGGACTGCATGGGGCTTTCTCGCGGTGAGGCTGCCGATGCCTGAGGATAAACAATGGGCTGCAGATCGTACCACAATCCTACAAGCCCTTGGTGTGCTTGATCCCGACGGGAAACCAACGGCACGACTTGATGTGGTGAAGGCTGCAGATCTTGCTCGACTGACGCAAGAAGACTGGCAAAAGGAGCGGGATAAGATGGTGAAGACCTGCAATCAATGTCATTCCGTCAATTTCGCGAAGGCGGAATTGGAGAAAGGCGACCAGATGATCAGGGAAGCGGACCATTTGATGGCTGAGGCAATTCGCACCGTTTCCGCTTTATATAAGGATGGCATCCTTGAAAAACCAATGTTCTATGCGCATGCATTCCCGGATCTATTGACATTCCATGATGCGCCGACATCCCTCGAACAGAAACTGTTTGTGATGTTTCTCAAACATAGGATGAGGGCATTCCAAGGGACATTCCACGCCAACCCGGACTATGCATTGTGGTATGGCTGGAGTGAAATGCAACGGGATCTCACAGAGATTAAAACATTAGCTGAAGATCTGCGGAGAAAAAAGGAAGATAAAAGGTAAGAACAAGGCGCAAGGCGCGAGTCTGTTGGGCTAGGTTCGACAGGGGAATCTTCGTCGAAGAGAAAGAATGCAAGGAGAGCTGCCGGATTTCCCTGATACCCTGCTAGCATTACCCCTTTGACCCCCACAAATCATCTGCCACGAAATCCAGCTGAAGCTCACGAAGCTTTTCCTTGGTTGGAATGCCTTGGTCCGTCCAACCACGGAGGCGATAATATTCATCCAACATCTGATCCAACTCCTCGCGGCTGCATCGCATCCCCTTGTGGGGACCATTTGGCACCGGCTCTTCCATCACTCGATACGGAAGCTTGTCCTCTTTTCGGTTAACACCTTCTCGAATATTGAAGGCCCGCTCCAAGTTGCATATCCTCTCTCCAATTCGTTCCACATCTTCCGTTATCAAGTTCCAGCCCGTGACGGCATTGATCATCTCGGCATAGGTTTCATTGATCATCATGCCGAAGCCACGTTCGCTTACAAATCGGCATTGAGTGAGTGAATCTCCCAGGGCGGTAAAATTCTGGGTCCGAATAGCGTATTCGGGCTGGCCTTCCGGATGGACGTTATCCTGTTCATTGCTATACTGCAGTATCGGCCGTGCGTCGTGATGACTCCCGCCCCTGGTCCCAGTCGGGTATCCAATGCTCATCCCCTTGAGAACCCTGGCTGAATGCCCGGGGATCTCCAGTTTTTTCACCGTATAGAGAAATTCGGCCGTTTTTGTATCTAGCTGAGCTGCAATCCTCTCGGATCCTTCTGACAAGAGTTCGCCAAAGCCTTGCCGAAGGGCTGTATCCCTTATTAACTGATGGATAACACCGACGTCGCCAAACCTCACGGCGATACCCCCCGTATCCTTCAGGGATAGGAAACCCTTTTCAAAACATTCCATGACGAAGGCCAACGTTACCCCCATGCTGATCGTGTCCAATCCCATTTCGTCGCACAATTTATTGGCCTGAATGAGTGCCGGTACATCATAATTTTCCACCATGGAGCCAAGGGAGTATATTGTCTCAAACTCGGGCATTTTCCAGGATAGTCCCGCATCCTGCCCTGTTTTGACCGAAGAGACTTTCCCACAAGCAACGGGGCAGTGGGCACAAGAGATATTTTTTTCGAAGAACTCCTCTTTTAAGGCTTTCCCACTGATAGCCTCGGCCTTTTCACAGAACTCACGCTGGAGGTTCCGGGTTCCCAGTGCCCCCATGGTGTTGGCTAATTGCACAAGAACCGGGGTCCCGAATTCAGAAAGCCCGGCCGTGCCCTTTTTCAACGTCTCCCGTTGTCGTGTAACCAAAGCCTTCAGTTTCTCTGGATGGGCCACCGTGGTTTTTCTATCCCCCTGGACAACAATGGCCTTTACCCCTTTGCTCCCCAAGACCGCACCCAATCCACCTCGGCCAGAAACGCCACTTCTTCCCTTCCAAAAATGGCCGATACAAGCAAACCGAACCAAATTTTCACCAGCCGGGCCAATAGCAATTACATCAGCATCATTGCCATGTCGAGCATGCAGAATCTCCGCCGCCTCTACCGTGCTTTTACCCCACAGATCTGAAGCGGATTGGACTTGTGCCCCCTTTTCGTCCACATAAACATATACTGGTACCCCTGATTTTCCCGTGATGACAATGGCCTCAAAACCTGTACGCTTCTGCGTAACGGCAAACCTTCCGCCAAAGGCGGAATCAAAGTATAGGCCATTTAGTGGCGACTTAGAAGCCACATATCCCCGACTGGTGCTGGGGATGGGCGTGTCGGTGATGGGTCCCACAGCAAATACGACCGCGTTGCTCGGATCGAATGGATCAATCCCAGGCGTAAGGTTGTCATAGAGTATTTTGGCCGCAAACCCATTACCTCCCAGATAGGTCTTGGCAAACGCTTCATCAAAGGTTTCAATTCGAAAGCTGCGGTCTGTCACATCGATGTAAATGATCCTTCCATGGTATCCAAACATGATAAATTCCTCCTTCATGAACCCAAAATGTGCCGATATCCAGCCATACCACAGCTAAAAGACAGATATTGGAGTTTTCCAAATTATACAAATTATAACCGGCAACTTCATTTTTTTCTCATATTCTCTACCCCTTTCAAACGAAATTCAGATACTGTCCGATATTTCACTTGACTAGATAATGGAGATTCAATATTAAGGAGGATGCAAACAATCCGTTAAAGGAATTAGAAATCAAGTCTTGACTTATCACCGTTTTGGGTACTCACTTTTTTTGGAGGAATGATACCATGAAAGGAACATCTCTATTTAGGGCACCATTTATTGTTTATGGCATAGAGGCCTCAAAGAAAACTGGCGAATATGCTCAAAGCGTCGGTCGTAAGGCTTTAATAGTAACAGATACCCATTTAGATAAAATGGGGATTTTAGAAGGGATTAAAGAATCATTAACAAGTGTTCAAGTGGATTTTACGCTTTTTGATAAAGTAACAACAGAACCGATTATGGAATATGTTGAAGAGGGATTAAAAGTATTTATCGAAAATAAATGCGATCTCATTATTTCTGTTGGAGGAGGAAGCCCTATAGATACGGGAAAGGGAATTTCCGTCTTAGTTACTAATAAGGAAAGCATGCGAAATTTTGAGGGAATCAACAAAATTAGCAACCCTGGTATCCCGCATATAGCAATTCCCACCACTGCTGGAACGGGCAGTGAAGTTACGGCAGCCACGATCATTACCGATTCTGAGCGGGATGTAAAAATGCTGATAATGAGCCCCCATATCGTTCCCAGAATTGCATTAGTAGATCCCCAATTGACTTTGCAGATGCCACAGAACATTACCGCCTCCACGGGTCTTGATGCATTAACCCATGCAATTGAAGCTTATGTCTCGGTAAAAGCACAGCCTATTACTGATGCATTATCTCTTCATGCTATCAAACTCATTTCAGAAAATCTTCCTCAAGCATGGTCAGATGGGACAAATATCGAAGCCAGAGCTCATATGATGACGGCTGCACTGGAAGCGGGTTTAGCCTTTTCCAATGCTTCCGTTGCACTCGTCCACGGAATGGCAAGACCCCTGGGGGCCTATTTTCATATTCCCCATGGAATTACTAATGCGGCTCTCCTTGCAACCGTTGTGGAGTTCAGCATTTTAGGGAATCCAAGGAGGTATGCTCATATTGCCCAGGCCATGGGAGAAAATACTCACGGCCTTTCCCTTATGGATGCCGCTTACACGGCCGCGAAGGCGGTTAAGAGATTAGTGGAGAGCCTTAAAATCCCTTCTCTGAAGGGGCTTGGGGTTGATGAAGAAAAGTTCAACAAGGTTGTAGAACAGATGGCAAAAGATGCTCTGGCCAGTGGAAGCCCGAACAATAATCCCAGAAAAGCTTCATTAGAAGAAATAGGTGAACTTTATCGAAAGGCGTATTGAAAAGTTTTGTGACCAACGCTACGCCTCTGCAATCTGCTGTGGGGACACGTCAGTTACACTTCTTTCTACCATCTTAGACTTGCTGAAATCTAACAGAACTGATTCCGCTCCGAAGCTCTTCGCGAGCGTCACCATAGTTTGCCGAGCTGATTTTTCGATCTCCGAACTTAATCGGTTAATGAGCTGATCAGCCATTAGAGACGCCTGCTTTAATGCCTCATCCATTAACCTATTTTTTTCCTCTTCGTTGAAACTTGTGCCGAAAAATTCGCTGACAAGACCGGGTAGAAGCCAAGGCAACAGCTTCGCCCTCTGTTCATCATAGAGGCTTATTCGTCTTATGCCAATATCGTACAAACATTGCGGCATTTTTATATTAAACTTGCCCTCCCCCTCATCGGTAACGGTAAAATCAGGGCTTTTGAGGTCATACCGAAAATTTATTTCGAATTCAAAAACCATAGCCATCTTCTTGTTTGAAACCAGCCAGGTAAGGTATCTTTTCCCCACATCGCCGAACCAATTCTTAGCTGCAGTTACAATCTCCTTAGTAAATGCTTTGAAAACGACCAATTCACCGACAGATTTCATATTTTCCACAAAAGAATAGATTTGGTGGTCCTGCACTTGGCTTCTGGGACTTTTTTTATAAAACACTCTCCTTATTCCTATTGCTCCGACAACACCCACAATAATACCGAAAACCAGTACGATCAGGGTAAATTCCATCTATTACCTCCTCCCTGGTCCGTCGAGGACAACAATACAAAAGCCTCTGAGGTTTGTAAGAACCCTCTCGGAGACCTCGCAGCGACAACTTTTATTAGAAATCTAGCTACTGTCGAGAGCTCCTGTCAAGCACAATCTTGATTCGCTCCTTCAAGCCTTCTGAAGTTCCCGCAGATTTTTTATTGCCCTTGAAACCATTTGAGCCGGCGGAAGGAAGGCCAAGAAGAGGACCTTTTCAATCTCAGGAGATGGAAGGGGTAAAAGTGGTTAAGGAAAAACCCCTGAGGAAGGCTGTCTACCATGGTTGCTAAAGCAGAAAAACGGGTTTAAAAAGAAGTGGAGGACGAAAGCGGTAAAGCACAATTCCCTTGACTTCTACCATGTGGATTTGCTTTAATAGCCAGAAAAATCCTGTCTCAGGGCAAATGTGAGAGTTTAGAGGCTATTTCTTTTTACCTGAGAGCAAACGTGAGGAGGGAATTATGAGTAGTTTTAAGGATCGTATGATTCGTGCTGCCAAGCTGGATGTTAAGCTCTATGAAGAGGTAGAGGCTGACACCGAGGCTATGCGTCAGGCTATGGGAGTTGTTGTTCTCTCAAGCATAGCAGCTGGGCTAGGAACAATTACGAGAGGAGGGGGGGCTGGTGCGTTACCGAGTATTTTCCTGGGAACGTTATTTGCGCTTATCAGTTGGTATGCCTGGGCCTATCTCACGTATTTCATTGGAACGAAATTCCTCCCAGAGCCCCAGACCAAAGCAAATCCTGGTGAACTGTTGCGAACTATCGGCTTTGCCAGCTCGCCCGGCTTGATTCGGGTATTGGGTATTATACCAGGGTTGACAGGAATAGTTTTCCTCGTTGCCTCAATTTGGATGTTGATAGCAATGGTAATCGCGGTCAGACAAGCCCTCGATTACGAGAGCACCCTTCGTGCTTCAGGGGTGTGTTTAATAGGTTGGATCATTCAAGGATTAATTCTTGCGCTGTTATTTTCTATTTTGGGTGCTCCGGGAAATGTCTAGTGCTTTTGCACGAAGAATCCTGTCTGTATAATTGAAAATCATGGCCACATGCGCCACATTTTTCGCCTTCACGGTAGCTCATCTCATATTCAGATTTACTCTCTTGTTTCGCAATATACTGCCAATTTCCAAATAGATTTTTCCTACAATAGCCAGTCACACGAAAAGGGGAAAAAGCGATGCCGGCCGCCAGGCTCCTCAGCCTCCCCGGGATGAGCTCCTGACTAATGAAGTATTAGCGGCGCTGGACGGAAAAGAATCCCCTGAGGGGGTCATTATTTAATATGCCGGTGCCCAATTTTGTGGCACCCTGAAGACGTTAATTATACGGAGAATATTGGACGAGGTATTTGTGATGGCAACACCTTCTGAAAAACCTGATGATCTCAACATCGTGGCCTATTTCTCCATGGAAGTAGGCCTTGAGCCAGCCATGCCCACCTACAGTGGTGGCCTCGGCGTTCTTGCGGGGGATACGCTGCGCGCTGCCGCGGATTTGGCCATCCCGATGGTTGGTGTGACGCTCCTCCATCGCAAAGGATATTTCTGCCAGCACCTGGATGACCGCGGGAACCAGTCCGAGAGCCCCTGCGACTGGAATCCTGAGGAGTTCCTCGAACCCTTACGGCCCCGCATATCGGTGACCATCGAGGGGCGGTCGGTGCAGGTCCGTGCATGGCGCCGCCTCGTTGTCGGTGTGTCCGGGCATGCCGTGCCCGTGTATTTTCTCGACACAGCTCTGCCGGAAAATGACCCCTGGGATCGAACACTCACCGACCACCTGTACGGCGGAGACGAATGGTACCGCCTATGCCAGGAAGTCGTTTTGGGTTTGGGAGGGGTGGCCATGCTACGGGCGCTGGGGCATAAGAATGTGAAGGCCTACCACATGAACGAGGGACACTCCGTGCTGCTTGCCCTGGCATTATTGGAGGAACGGGCAGAAGGAGGCGGTCTGCATGGTATATCAGAGAAGGACATAGAAGCAGTCCGTCAAAAGTGCGTGTTCACCACTCACACTCCTGTGCCTGCAGGCCATGATAAATTTCCCTGGGACCTAGTCCAGCGTATGTTGGGTGAAGAACAGGCAAACTTCTTGGCATCGGCTCAGTGCTGCCTGGATCACAGCTTGAACATGACCTTCCTGGCCCTCTTCTTTTCCCGGTACATCAATGGGGTCTCCCACCGTCACGAGGAGATCTCTCAGAGCATGTTTCCCAACTACCCGATCAACTCCGTTACCAATGGTGTACACGGCCTCACCTGGACCTCACCACCTCTTCAGCGCCTCTACGACCGCCATATAGAAGAATGGCGCCGCGATAATCTATACTTGCGTTACGCCATAAGTATCCCTCTTGATGAAATCATTGAAGCACACGCCGAGGCTAAACGGGAGCTTCTCGCGGAGGTTGAACGCCAAACCGGTATGCGATTAGCTCCTGAACTAATGACCATTGGTTTTGCTCGACGGGCCACCGCATATAAGCGTACGGATCTCCTATTCTCCGACCCCAAGCGCTTAAGGAGTATCGCGCGTCAGTTCGGCCCCCTGCAGGTCATTTACGGGGGCAAGGCCCATCCCCGGGATGAAAGCGGCAAGGCCATGATTCGACGTATATTTGAAACAATGACTGCATTAAAGGGTGCCGTGCGCATCGCATACCTGGAGGAGTATGACATGGCGCTCGCAAAATATATTTGCACTGGAGTGGATCTGTGGCTCAATACGCCCCAGAAGCCTCAGGAAGCCTCCGGAACAAGCGGTATGAAGGCTGCCCTCAACGGTGTACCGAGTCTGAGCATATTGGATGGATGGTGGATTGAGGGTCATGTGGAGGGAGTGACCGGGTGGTCTATAGGCGACAGTTGGGATCTCGAAAGCAATCCATCGGCAGAGGTCGCGTCGCTCTATGACAAATTGGAATCAGTAATCCTGCCCATGTTTTATCAACATCCCCATGCGTATGCCGAGGTCATGCGTTCGGCAATTGCCCTCAACGGTTCGTTTTTCAACGCCCAACGCATGATGCTCCAGTATCTGAGAAACGCCTACATAGGAACCAACATGATCTAATTTACGTAAGAATTTGGTCGTACTGGGTATTAAAGTGAGGTCAGTATTGACGGCTTCGTAAAAAGTCCATCTGCCGTTCGACATGCTCACGGCCCTGAGCAAAGCCGAAGGGCGGCGTTGCGCTTCATCTTTAGTCACTGCGGCGTACTGGTAAGTACGCCTTATTCCTAAAGATTCGCGCGCCTTGCATCTGGAGCTTTTTACTGTGCCGTCTGATTTATGACTTTTTACGAGACCATCGGTATTAACCTTCCACAAAGAATGTTCGAGCATCGCCTTTTTGGGGACGGTACATGGTAGGATGATCCTCTTGCTCCGGAAAAAGTTCCCAACGCTTGTGGATCCTGGAATTACGTGAGAATAGTCACCTAAGGTGGCATTGCGTGCCGGGTTCCTATTCGGCTCTTCCATACATTTCCGTCATCTCGAGAAGCCTGCTGGCAAGATCGGGCGTTAGCAGATCCGGCAACAGCCGCCATTCCCAATTGCCCTCCAAGGTGGCCGGTCGGTTCATTCGTGCCTCCTCTCCGAGACCCAGAATATCCTGCATGGGAAAAATCACTGTGTTCGCAACGGACATCATGAGAAGTCTGATCAGTTCCCAGTGAAGCTCATCTAACGGTACATCCCTTCCAAGATAACGGAGGAGCCTTTTTTTATCTTCGGGTGTTATCTCCCTTTCAAACCATCCCCTTATCGTACTATTGTCATGAGTCCCGGTATATGCCACACAGTTTTTCACATGGTTATGCGGTATATAGGGATTCGTGGGAAGATCCTCCCCAAAGGCAAAAAGGAGCACTTTCATGCCCGGAAGCTCGAAGTTGCGCATGATTTCCCTTACATCCGGGGTAATGACGCCAAGGTCTTCGGCAATGATGGGCAAGAAGGGAAATTTTCTCGTTAAGTGATTGAGGAATTCCATCGCAGGGGCTTCAATCCACTTTCCCTTGATGGCGGTTTTCTCCGTGGCTGGTACCTCCCAATAGGCCACGAGCCCTCGAAAATGGTCGATTCTTACAACATCGCATAATCTTAGGTTCTGCTCCATTCGTTGAACCCACCAGGAATACTCCTTCTCCTTCAACACCTCCCACCGATAAACGGGATTGCCCCAGAGTTGTCCGGTTTCGCTGAAGTAATCGGGGGGGACACCAGCCACAGCATAGGGCCTCTTCTCGTTGTCCAGCTTAAAAATCTCGGGATGAGTCCATACATCTACACTGTCATGTTTCACGTAAATGGGAATATCGCCGATGATTTGAATGGACTTTTGATTACAATAATTTCTAAGGATACTCCACTGATTAAAGAAAATATACTGGAGGAACCTTTCCATCTCGGCCTTCTCGTGGAGCTCCGTCTTGGCTGATTGCAGTGCTTCTGGGTGTCTGTCTCGTACCTCTTGAGGCCACTCACTCCATACCATTCCATCAAAATGAGATTTCAGGGCCACAAAAAGCGCAAAATCCTCAAGCCAGTTGGAATTTTCGGAGCAGAATCTCTTATATTCATACTGAGGTCTTTTTCCCTTAAAACGCTCATAGGCCCTGTTAAAAAGCTTTTTCTTATAAGCACCCGCAGCCCGATAATCGACACGTTCCAGTGGAAAATCGGGCGGAGATTTTACGTCTGATTTGTTGAGCAAGCCATCCTGGACCAGAAGCTCAGGACTTATGATCAATGGATTACATGCGAAGGCAGAGGTGCAGTGATAGGGAGAGTTGAAATGCTCTGGGTCCGTCGGATTCACTGGAAGGATTTGCCAGAGGCTCTGTTTGGTCTCAGCGAGAAAATCTACAAACCGGAAAGCCCATGGCCCCATGTCTCCAACGCCAAAATGGGAGGGTAAAGATGTCACATGGAGCAGGATACCGCTTCCTCGTCTTTTCATACCTTTTCCTCCCTCATGAGCAAGGCAACAGGAAAATGTTAAAAACTAGCCTTGAACACCGCCTTTTCGCGGACCGTTGGTTTTATGGGGAACCGACCATGGCCAATTTAGGGTTTCACACCTTCAATGGTGGCCTGGGTTCTTCTATTCTTAGGTTGTATTGCATAGAACCTTTTTTGCACAGTTACTTGAGGTTAACAAAGTAGCCTTAAGAATTATCGAATACGGTCCAAATTGTCAATGAGATTAGGTCCGAAGTTTCCTGAGTTTTATGAGGTGTTTTTTTCTAACCTATTGATTATAGGGCAAATTATATTTTCATAAGGGAACACCATTGTCCCTTCGCTTCCATGCTTGCGAAGTGACCCTTTCGGGGTTCGCAGGCGGGGAATACTTACCCCTTCCCGCCTCTAAAGGGCTGGCCTTCCCCTTCCTGCTCACCCTCGATGGGTACCCCACTTCTCCAGCAAATCACGCTCACGGACAACGGTGTTCCTTAGAAACTCAGGAAACTGGTTTAGGCTGGG
>Ga0209978_10000843_pt1 | contig 12132 bp, 17 predicted proteins | sample BentaG_FD_182805 | JGI IMG/M metagenome (GOLD analysis project Ga0209978, IMG submission 182805) | Deep subsurface microbial communities from South Atlantic Ocean to uncover new lineages of life (NeLLi) - Benguela_00093 metaG (SPAdes)... | ecosystem: Environmental > Aquatic > Marine > Oceanic >...
TGAAAAAGGGTATACAAAGAAAAGAGAATTGCTTTGTTACTGAATTTTGGGGCAAATGGGAGACGAATATTTCGAGGTATTAAAAGCAAAAATTTATAAAGATACGGGCTTTGACTTCAGTAGATATAAAATCAGACCATTGAAGAGAAGAATAGCCGTCAGGATGAGGGCGAATAAAGTCAAAACATACGAAGATTATATCAAACTACTCAATAGCAAAGCCGACGAATATGAAAAACTGTTTGAAGCTCTTACTGTAAATGTTACCGAGTTTTTCAGGAATAGAGAGACCTTTGATGCTATAGAAAGTTCTGTTCTCCCATGCATCTTTCAATCAAAAAATAAAAAAATGAATCACTTCTCAAGGTATGGAGCGCCGGGTGCAGTAGTGGTGAAGAAGCTTATTCAATTGCTATTATGATAGTTGAGTGTTTGAAAAATCTGCCGGGATACAGATTTCAACTCAAGATATACGCCACCGGTCTTGACAAAAAATCTATACTGAAGGCTAAAAATGGGATATATGATGAGCTCTCTTTGAAAGGGTGTCCGTCTCAATATATCAAAAAATATTTCAGTATAAACCATAAATATAAGATCTCAGATACAATCAAAAATATTGTTGAATTCAGATGTGAAGATCTGTTTTATGATGATCCGGATTTGAGAAATTTAGACCTCATCCTCTGTAGAAATGTTCTTATATATTTTACAAAAGATTTTCAGAATGACCTCTTCTCTAAATTCTACGAAAGGCTTAAAACAGGAGGATATGTGATTTTAGGCAAGGTTGAAGGGATGCTGGGTGATGTAAGAAAACTCTTTCAACCCGTAAATGTTAAAGAAAGAATATACCAGAAATTATGAGTGAGATAAAGGTAAAGATTGCAGATTTCAAGGTTGGGAGAACTTCGGATACTCTCACCACTTTTGGACTGGGCTCGTGTGTAGCGGTTACACTTTACGATCCCGAAAAGAGAGTGGGCGGTCTCGCTCATATAATGCTACCTGATCAGTCTTATTCAAAAGAGACAACTAACCGAGCGAAATTTCCCCAAACTGCCATATCAGATATGTGTGATGAGATGGTATATCTTGGGGGAGAGAGAAAAAATTTTGTTGCGAAAGTAGTAGGTGGAGCAAATATGTTTTCAACCTCTGGGAAGGAAGAGTCGTCACAGACGATGGGTTCTAAAAATGTTGAAGCAGCAAAATCTGTCTTAAATGCCACCAAGATAAAAATCGTAGCTGAGGATACAGGTGCAAACTATGGTAGGTCTGTAAGACTTCTTTTAGAAACAGGTAAAGTCATTGTAAGATCTTACAGGACGGGGGAGAAGAGGATATGATTCGTATTTTAGTCGTTGATTACTCCGCATTCATGCGACGGTTGTTGTCCGATATGCTGAATGAATCTGATGACTTGCAGGTAACCGCTACAGCAAAGAATGGTTATGAAGCGCTCGATAAGGTAAGAGAGTACAGACCGGATGTTATAACCCTGGATGTAGCTATGCCAGGAATGGATGGACTGCATACTCTCAAGAGGATTATGAACGACTTTCCCACCCCTGTGGTTATGGTGAGTGCGTATACCCAGAAGGGGGCAGAGGCTACTATCGAGTCTTTAGAATCGGGTGCAGTGGATTTTGTTGCTAAACCTGATGGCCCTGTCTCTTTGAATATTCATAAAATAAAGGAAGAACTCGTGTCAAAGGTCAGAATTGCAGTAAAGATTGAATTGGAACATTTAATAAAAGAGAAGCCAAAGGAAATAAAGAAGGCGTTACTCTCAAAGGTAAAGAGAGGAAAAATTGTTGCTATTGGTTCATCGACAGGAGGGCCCAAAGCACTTTCAACCATACTACCTGCCCTTCCAAAGAACCTGCCCGCAGGGGTTGTAGTCGTTCAGCACATCTCTGCAGACTTCACAGCACCTTTTGCATCAAGGCTCAATTCTATATGCGGACTTGAGATAAAAGAAGCATCAGAAGATGATACTGTAAACGATGGAGAAGTGCTGATTGCCCCCGGTGGTATACACCTCAAAATATCACCTCAGAGAAAAGTTGTGCTTACAGAAGATCCACCACGACATGGAGTGAGACCATCGGTAGATACGATGATGGAATCCATTGCAGAAGTATATGGTGAAAATAGCATTGGTGTCATTCTGACAGGAATGGGAAAAGATGGGAGTGTAGGCATGAAGAGGATAAAAGAGGTAGGGGGGAAGACGATAGCAGAAGACAGATCAACTTGTGTGGTATTTGGAATGCCCAATGCAGCTATTTCCACAGGCTGTGTGGATAAAGTAGTGAAATTGACGGAAATTCCAAAAGAGGTAATAAAAGCATTAAAATAATCTTTTCCTCTTACCGAGGTAGGAAAGAAGTGCATAATCGAAGGGGGTCAATGTATTTAAGGGTATATAATCTATTAAATTTTCTCTACATTCTCTCCTATATCTCTCCACAAAAACTTTAAAAATTTTCTCATACTCCAAAACTGCAGTTTTTGGCTCAATCTGTAATTCTTCTTTCGATTCGAGGTCTTTTAAGATACAGGGCTGTACTGAAGGTAGATGTATCTCTGCAGGATCTAATATATGGAAAACTATTACTTCGTTCTTTCTATGTCTGAAATGTTTCAGACCTAAAAGTACTCTGGATGGTTCATCAAACAGATCTGATATAATAATAATCAACCCTCTCCGTTTTATCCGTTCTGCTATCTGATGAAAGGTTGAACCCAAATCCGTTTCGCCACCTGGTTTGATTTCATCGAGTTCTTTTAAAATGATGTGCAAATGTCGGGGCGAGGATTTAGGAGCGATATACTTCCGTATCTTATTATCGAATATGCACAACCCCACAGAATCTTTTTGACGGAGCAAAAGATATACAAGAGATGCAGACAGGTAAGATCCATACTCGAGTTTTGTGAGTTTAGTAGAAGTATATCTCATCGAGCCACTCGCGTCGAGGAAGATATAAGCCTTTAAATTTGTCTCCTCCTCAAACTCTTTAATATAAAACCTGTCTGTCTTTCCAAATATCCTCCAGTCGATCCTCTTGATCTCATCTCCAGGCATATATGGTCTATGTTCTACAAACTCCACAGAGAAACCCTTGTAGGGACTACGATGAAGTCCCGTTAGAAAACCTTCGACGACCAACTTTGCTTTCAACTCCATCCCTTTCAGTTTGGACAGGACACCGGGAATCAAAAATCTTCTATAGGATTCAGCATCCATATTATTATTTTGCATAAGATATAATTCCAGTCAAGTAGAAAACAGCCAAAAGCTGACCGAAGTAGGTACATGGTATCCACCCATTGGAACTTTGTCAAGAAGATTATCAAGAATAATTGGAGGGAGATTGAGTGAAGATGTATCTGTATCTCCATTCTCAACCTCCCTTAAGATTTCTTCTGGTGTCTTCTTCCCTCTCCATCTGTTCTTCCGTCTGTAATTGAAGTAAATCTGATAAGTGTATGCCTTCTTTAGAAATTCCGTCAAACTGCCATACTGTTCACATTCATAAAATTCGTCTTCTATTATCCTGTGAAATGATTCTACATCAGAATTCCATGTTGGTGACTTGGGAGGTATCCTCACATGTTTTACCCCCCATACTCTTTAATACCTTCCTAAATCGACTCTTTTCTTTTTTCCACACTCCACCAATGAATTCGGAACCATTGTCCGTTTGAGCAATTATTCGTCCTTTCCTGTATTTCATAAGATGTCTAATAGATATTCGGCGAAAAATGATGCATTGGTTGTATTATTACTATATCCGTATGCATACCAGGACGCTCCTGTCCTTACATCCCTCGCCGTGTATTGATACAAAGGCAAGTTCAATGCCTTCATCTGGGGCCAGTATTTCTCTATGTCGGTGAGATACTTTACATCTGTCTGAATCATCTCAAATGCCTTCCATACTTTCTTTATCTCCCGAAGATCCTTCCTCTTCTGCCACTTCCTCTTCCTCTTTTTTACTAATCCTGCCTGTTTTATTATCCTCCATATTGTCCTTTCCGACATTGATAGGTTGTAATGCATTTTGAGTCTCGCAGGACCCCATGACGGGTGTTTTTCCCGCAATTCTATTACATATTCTTCAATCTCTTTTGGTGTCTTATGCGGTATATGTTTGGGTGTTTTACTTCTATTATTTAGTCCAGTAAGACCCTCCGCTCGATACCTCTTTACCCACTTTCTTACCGTCTTTCTTGTTGTCCCAAATGCACTTGCAGCCTTACTTATACCTTTCTCACCAGCATACTCCACCATCGATATTCTTAGACTATACTCGTTACCTCTTGACATTCTTTTTAAAATTTTGTAATATTCTATCACGATCATGAGGGAACCCTCCTTTCTTCTTTGACTTACTTTTGGGTTCCCTTTCTTTATACAAACTATTCAATTCCATTTCAATATCTTTCTTACCTAAAGACATGATCTCTCTAACTACACTCTCTCTCATATAACTAAGGCCCTGGATACCTTCTACCTTCATAATTACAATAATGGTTGTGTATATATTTAGTGCTTTTGAGAAAACCTTATAAACTCGCCTCACAATGTCAAGTATAGTAGTGAACGGTCTTTAGACTGTTTTTGATCAAAAAATATGAAACAATTCATTTAAAGAAAACTATAAAAAGCAGGGTCTAAAGGCCCTATACTACCTCTTTCTCCTGTGCTTTACTCTGCGGTTGCAATTTTTCTCTTGACTTTTTGTTCGTGGAATTTATTTTTTGTTGGGTGAAGTGGAAGATATTTATAGTCCTTTGTATCATCGTTCTGTGCATAACTTTTCTCTATCTCTTTTTAAGAACCCCCACATTGCATAGAAGTATAAAATATACAGAACAGATCGTTCCTGATGGATGTTCTTTTTATGTGAACACAAAATTACCGTTGTCTATCTACGAAGAGGTAGCAAAACTCAAAATCAGAGAGAATACAAGAGATATAGAAATAGTTAAATCCTTAACAAAAAGAATCGATGAACTTGGTATTGGAGAAAGATTAGCCGAGCTCGTTGGAGATGAAATTGGAATCGCAAAGTATGAAGAGGAATATCTGATTATAACTAAACCTCCTATTAAAATCAGACTTTTGTGGAGAGAGGCACTTAAAAAAGGTCAAAGAAAGAAATATAGAAAGACCCCGTATAGTAGAATTAAAACAAACTTGAACTATCTCTTCATGGGTAACCACCTCTGTCTCAGCACCAGAGAAACTCTCATTAAACGGGTTATCGAACTTGGAAAGGGGTACAAAAAGACCTCGCTGAGAGATAAAATAGCCCCCTCTGAAGATGCTTGCCTGTATGGATATGTGGCTAAAGGTAACAGTTGGGTCGATTTCGAGTCTTTGGAGTTTGAAGTATTTAAGAAAGAAGAAAACAGTTTAGTGCTCAAGTTTAATATGAAAAAGCCCGTTGGTATCATTCCTGCTGGACTTGGGAAAGAAGGAGTAGAGAAACCTCTTTTTCTTCCTTCTTCAACCGTAAGTTTCATCAATTTTCCCAACTTCGACTGCAGTAGTAGTTTTGAATATATGGATAGAGAGAATCCTGAGAAGATAAGAAATATTACCAGGGAAAGCGGAGTGAATCTGTCCGGTTTTTTTACAAATATAGAAAAGGGGCTGCTTCTATATACTGAAGGATTCGACTCGGAAGATATACCTGCACTTGGTGGGATAATTACAGTAAAAGACCCAGATAGGATGGATAAAAAAATCAAAGAATTGTCGTACTGGTTTTTCAAAAGAAGCAGATGTACAAAAAATTTGTCCGGATATGGGAAGGGAATAAACTATATTATGAATCCTGAAGGTATGCCTGTCCTTGCGTATACATTTTTTAAAAATGACCTCATAGTTTCAACATCTCTTCCACTGCTCAAATCAACGGTGAATACCTATTCAGGAAAGGAAGAAAAAATGAAATTCGAGGGAAATTTCGTTCCAAATTTCTATCTCGATTTTGACAATCTGCTTGCCCTTACAAGAAAATATTTTAATTATGCAGTGATTGATAGTTCAAGAATAAAAGAGATAGTCGGTACTGTTAATCGAACTGAAGGAATCGAGGGAGAGATTTTGATAAATTTTTAAAGGAGGTAATAGGTTATGCATTCTGTGCTTCGATAATACCTGTAAATATACTCCTTCAACCGAGAGACTATCTTTCAACCTTCGTGCTCTTTTTTGGACTGGCCTTCGGTTTCATAGGGATATTCATTACACATCCTCAAATGCATACCCCTCCATTCATCTCCTTTCATGGGAGTAGTGGAACTTTGTGGCCGATGATGTGTGTGATCATCGCCTGCGGTGCAATATCAGGATTTCACTCTCTAATTGCTGGAGGAACTACTTCAAAACAACTTGCCAATGAAGGTGATGCGAAGAAGATTGGATATGGTGCAATGCTTGCAGAAGGTGTGCTCAATGACACATGGGTTTTTCAGTAACCTCACACACAGAGTAGAGAATCCGTACGGTTTCCCTACCTATGTCTCCTTTGTCAGTTTTTCGCAACTTCTTCTTGTGGATTCTTCTATTGCAAGCAGAACCATAATCACTTCGGCCCATGTGTAAATGAATATGAACATAATGGAACCATAGAGAAGCGTGATAAAAGCACCGCCAACACCACCTAATGCTGCGAATGGGCCTGCCATTCCTCTACTCGCACTACCTATGGCAATCATAGTGAAGAAACCTATTACAGCAAATACGGCTACTATCCATGCTATGACTTTGAATATCTTCGATATTATTCTCAAACTATTAAACTTTTGTTCCATAAAAACCTCCTTACAAACTTGATAAAAAAAATAAAATCTTTGTCAAGGAGAAAACAGCCGTGACACGAAACACCACGGATGCTGACACGGATAAACACAGAATCAGTAGGTCGGGTTTCCCCGCCTGCTAAAGCGAAACTGCGGGCATGCATACCTGACATCACCTTCTGTGGACTCTGCGATCTCTATGGTTATTTTTTCCTTGACAATATTTTTGTTATTCTTACAATTATTTAAGTATGTAAGTTAAAAAAATCTTTACTAATTAAAGGAGGTGAAGACGATGAAGAAGTTTATATCTATTGCTTCCCTCTTTGTCTTCGTCGCAGGTTTTATCTTTTCTGGGTGTGCAGTAAAGGGAGTGACACCAGAAACCCAGAAGGAACTCGATGAAGCAAAGACTGCCTGTGAAGCTGCGGAAGATGAAGCAACTTCACTTGAAAATGAACTCAAAAATTTAGAAGCTGAAAAAGCAGATAAGGAAGCAAAATTAGAAGAGCTGAAGACAGGGGGGTGAATGACCAGTTTCACATTTTTAAACTCAAGGAGGTCAATCTATGAAGATATTTAAAATAGTTCCAATCTTAACTTTGGTGCTTCTTTTTTCAGTCTCTTATGCCCAGGAAGAGAAGAAAATGACTGAAGAGGAAGCCAGGTTATTGATAGAAGAGTATAATAAGAGAGAGGCAGATGCCAAAGCCAAAATCGACGAACTGAACCCCAAACTTGAGGCTCTGCGTGGAGAGATAGCCATCCTCGATGAGGAGATAGCGAAACTTGAAGAGGAGATTGCTGAAAAGGAACCCGAGAAGGAAAAAGAATATTATGTGGTGAAAAAGGGAGACTGGCTTTCCAAACTCGCAGAGTATCCTGCAGTTTATGGAAAAGGAAACTATGCAATGTGGCCCAAGATATACCGCGCTAATAAGGAATTGATAAAAGACCCAGACCTCATCTATCCGAACTGGAAGTTAAAGATACCGAGATAAAAGATCTTGGAGAGGGCTCCACTCACCGGAGCCCTCTTTTTTTGCTTCTTTGCAAAAAGTGTGATCAAAGTATCAACATCGCATCACCATAACTGTAAAATCTATACCTTTTCTCTATTGCTTCTTTATAAGATTCTAAAATCAATTCTCTTGTTGCAAAAGCACTGACGAGCAAAAATGGTGTCGAGCGTGGAAGGTGAAAGTTGGTAATTAACGCATCAACAATCTTGAACTCGTATGGTGGATATATGAACTTTTCTGTCCATCCCCTTTTAGTTCCTATTCCCCATTTTCTATCTATCAGTTTGATCGCTGTTTCAATTGCTCTTACACTACTCGTTCCTACAGCGAACACCCTCTCCTTTTCCCTCTTTGCATTATTTATAAGATAGGCGGTATCTTCATCTATTTCAAAATACTCTTTATCCATCTTATGATTTCCTATGGTTTTGGATTTTATCGGTTTGAATGTTCCAAGACCTATATGAAGCAGGATGGTGACTGTTTTCGCTTTTTCATTAATTTTTTTAATTATATCTTCTGTAAAGTGAAGTCCTGCTGTAGGTGCAGCAATTGCCCCCCGTTGTTTTGCATACACTGTCTGATAATAGATTTTATCCTCCTCTTCTGCTGCCCTTTTAATATATGGAGGTAGGGGTGTGGTGCCAATTCGGTCAACTGTAGCATCGAAGTTACCTTCATAATTAAATTTGACCAGATAATTTCCACTATCTTCTCTACCCACTATCTCTCCATCAATATTTTCAAAAATGATTTTTGTTCCAATTTTCACCATTTTGTGTGGTTTAATTAAAACAGTCCATATATCCCGTTCAACTTTCCTTACGAGCAGCAGTTCAACCTTACCCCCCGTCTCCTTCTTTCCAAAGAGTCTTGCAGGGAAAACTTTTGTTTCGTTCATAACGAGCACATCATTGCTTTTGAAATATTCTACTATATCTTTGAATCTTCTATGTTCGATCTTTTTTGTCTTTCTGTGCAGAACTAAAAGTCTTGCTTCTTCTCTTTTTTCAAGAGGATATTGTGCAATGAGTTCTTGTGGAAGGGAGAAATCAAAATCTGACAGAATCACTTTTTGAATATGAGATTTAAAATTATCGTTACCAAAATTGACAAAAGGATGCAGGTAGCAAGAGGAAAGAAAAAGACAAAGTTTCTCTTTTTTACCACTATATCTAATGGTAATCTCCTAAGGAGCTGAAGTTTATGTAGAACATAGAGAAGGAGCCCGCATAGTGTGGTGATTATCCCTAAAATAATGATTACTTTTATAAAAATATCCATTTTAAAACAAAGATTTCTGCCCAATCTTTACTCCAAAATGGTCGTGAGCAATTGAGGTAGTTTCTCGCCCTCTCGGGGTCCTACGTATAAATCCTTCCTGGATCAGATACGGTTCGTATACTTCTTCAATAGTATCGGGCTCCTCACCAACTGCCACAGAGAGGGTTTTCAGACCAACAGGTCCACCACCAAATTTGTCGATTATCGTTTTGAGTATGATCTTATCCATCTCATCGAGACCTTTCTGGTCTACATCGAGCATACGTAGAGCATACTCTGTTATCTCCTTTGTTATCTTGCCCTCACCTTTTACCTGCGCATAATCTCTGACTCTTCTCAAAAGTCTGTTCGCTACCCGTGGCGTACCTCGTGAACGATTTGCAATTTCATGTCCACCATCTTTGTCTATTTCTATTTTCAATATCTTGGCAGACCTCATTATAATCTCGTGTAGGTTCTCTACTGGATAATATCCGATCCGACATACCATCCCGAATCTACCACGCATCGGCGAGGTCAAGAGTCCTGCCCTCGTAGTTGCCCCTATGAGAGTGAAGGGGACGAGATTCAGCCGCACTGACCTTGCACTCGGTCCCTTATCGAGCATAATATCCAAATGGAGGTCTTCCATCGCAGGATAAAGATATTCCTCAACTGCCCTGTTCATACGATGAATCTCATCTATAAAGAGAACCTCTTTCTTATTTAGATTGGTAAGAATCCCTGCAAGGTCTCCCGGCTTTTCTAAGATTGGTCCTGTGGTAGATTTCATATCCACATCCATCTCTTTGGCAACTATATTTGCCAGTGTAGTCTTCCCAAGTCCAGGAGGTCCACAGAAGAGAATATGGTCAAGTGGTTCGTCTCGTTCTTTCGCTGCCTGAATGAAAACTTTTAAATTCTCCTTTAATTTCTGTTGCCCGATGAATTCGGAAAGTTTAGAAGGGCGGAGTGTTCTATCAAATTCAATCTCATCTTCATACCTCAATGGTGTGGTAACCCGCATCTCTACCTCTCCACAGAACCCTTCGGAAGTGTCAATGATTTTTTGATCAATTCTTCAAGGGTTGCATTTTTACCTAAAAGCCTGGATGCCTCTTTCACAGCTTTTGATGCCTCTTCCCGTCTATATCCGAGTGTGAGCAGAGCCGATATCGCCTCAGTGTATGGAGTCTTCGGTTTTCCCTTCAAAATTAACTTGCCTTTTAACTCGAGCACGACCCTCGATGCTGTTTTTCTACCCACCCCTTTCGCCACACAGATTCTGTCAACATCCCCAGAGAATACGGCATCATTGAACTCATCGATTGACATAGAAGAAATTATCCCAAGAGCGGTCTTTAATCCAACACCTGATACAGATATTAACAGTTCAAATAATTCTTTTTCTTCAGGTGTTGAAAAGCCATAAAGTTCCAATCGGTCATCATGAAGGGCAAGGTGGATATAGAGCATCTCCTCTTCCGCTGTCAATTTTTCATAAGTTGACAGAGGTATCTTTATCGAGTATCCAACACCGCCCACATCGAGCGTCACCGCCGTTGGTCTTTTCTCCACAACCTTGCCTTTGATATACGAGAACATATATTTTTAGATTATAAAAAACAGAGTCAAGGTCAAGTAAAATCTTGCCTTCGGCAAAATGCTTTAAGCAGTAGGTCGGGTTTCCCATACGGGTCGTATGACCATACCCGACATTACTCTTGCCAGTCATTGCGAGCCCCGCCCTCTAAGCCCGAAATTTAACGTTCTACAGCATATTCTATTGCAACGCATAGAGGGCGGGGCTCGCAATGACGCTATCGGGGCAGCCTATCAACGAAGCTTTGTTTCACTTAATTCCACTTAACTCCAAGTAAATCAAAGACTTAAGGCACATCTTTCAAAAGAGCCCCCTATTAAATTCCTATCCGTCAAGAAAAAAAGGAAAAAACCCCTTCCACCTAACAATTCAAATATTTTCTCTTGACATTTTTGCGAACTTTAATATGGTTTGGATTCAGGGAGGATGACAGAGACGGAAATCTCACCAGAGAAGTCAGCAGATATTATATGTAAGAGTGTTTTAAGTACGAAGGGAGAGGAGGTTTTTATCCTCGATATGAGAGAGATTTCCACTGTGACAGATTTTTTTGTGATATGTAGTGGCAGCTCGGATATCCATACAAGAGCCATCTCTGACAGAGTCGTTGAGGCAATGGAGAAGATAGATATGAGACCATGGCATATAGAAGGTTATGACTATGGACACTGGATATTACTCGATTATGTGGATGTTGTGGTTAACATATTTTATTATAAAACACGCGAGTTTTATAGACTGGAAAAACTATGGGGCGATGCCCCTATGAAGAAATTAACTTAAATAATATGTGAAAACACCGAATGACACCCAAACTACCGAAATATCAAGGGATTATAAAAACTGTGATTAAAACAATAGACACTGATTTACACTGATGGCCACAGATTATAAAAAGAATATTCAATCAGTGAATATCTGTGTTAATCTGTGTCTAATATACTTCTTGTCTTTCAGTGATTTTCGGTGTTTAATGTATAATCTGGGATTAACCGAGTGATTAAAAAATATATAAAAGACAGGGTCAAAGAGACAGTCAAACAACTCTACAGAATAGAGCGAGAAGTAGACCTTACGATAAATGAAAAGTTTGGTGATTTTTCAACGAATGTAGCTTTTTCTATCGCAAAGGAGATGAAAAAATCACCCCAGGAAGTTGCACAGGAGATAGCCTCAAAGATAGAAAAAGACAAAAAATTTACCAAGATTGAAGTCGGCGGCAATGGATTTTTGAATTTCTTTGTTGACAGGCAACTACTGGCATTGGAAGTTGAGGAAATTTTGAAAATGGGTGACGATTACGGGAAAAGCGATGTTGGAGAGAAAGAAAGGGTTTTGATTGAATATGTGAGCGCAAACCCAACAGGACCACTTGTGGTTGTTAACGCCAGAGCAGCAGCAATTGGCGATTCTTTAATT
>Ga0209978_10000844_pt1 | contig 12124 bp, 10 predicted proteins | sample BentaG_FD_182805 | JGI IMG/M metagenome (GOLD analysis project Ga0209978, IMG submission 182805) | Deep subsurface microbial communities from South Atlantic Ocean to uncover new lineages of life (NeLLi) - Benguela_00093 metaG (SPAdes)... | ecosystem: Environmental > Aquatic > Marine > Oceanic >...
GTTTGTTGCTGTTAGAAGCTCTGCTACCGCTGAAGACCTGCCAGGTGCGAGCTTTGCTGGACAACAGGAAACTTTTTTGAATATTTCTGGCCCTGATTTGGCCAATAGTGTGCAGAAATGTTGGTCGTCGCTTTTTACCCCCCGGGCGATATTCTATCGCGAACAACAGGGTTTTGAGCACGAGAAGGTGTTAATAGCAGTGATTGTACAGAAGATGGTCAATTCAGAAAAGGCAGGGGTAGTGTTCACCGTCAATCCCATGAGTGGAGACAACAACCAGCTTATCATCGAGGCCGGTTGGGGCCTTGGAGAAGGGGTGGTCTCTGGCAGTGTGACGCCTGACCACTATGTGATAGACAAGAAGAAAATAAAGCTGATTGAAAAGGAGATAGGGAAAAAGGAAATTATATTCACTAGAGACAAAAAGACCGGCAAAACAGTAAAGGCAAAGCTCAAAGGAAAAAAGAGCACCGCCCAGGTATTAAACGATAGCGAAATAAAAAGAATCACCGAATTTAGTATAGAGGTAGAGAGACACTACAATTTCCCCCAGGATATAGAGTGGGCCGTGGAAAATAATAAAGTGTTTCTGGTGCAGTCACGCCCGATAACTACATTTTATGGTGAAGAAAAAATGGAGAAAGCTAAAGAGGACAAAGAGATACTTATAAAAGGGTTCGGCGCTTCTCCAGGCATCGGGTCTGGAAAAGTCGCGACGATATTCGACATAGAAGAACTGGACAAAATAAAGGAAGGGGACATTCTGGTCACAACAATGACGAACCCTGACATGGTGCCTGCAATGAAGAGAGCAAGTGCCATCGTTACAGAAGAAGGGGGAATGACATGCCATGCTGCCATTGTATCCAGAGAACTTGGGATACCCGGCGTTGTTGGCACAGGCAATGCAACAGAAATCCTGAAGGACGGGATGGAAATAACCGTCGATGGATCAAGGGGGGTCGTCTACAGGGGTTTGACCAAGAAAGAAGAGAAGCCCCCTGAAATTGTGGCTACCGCACCTCAAAAGATGATCACTGCTACCGAGGTGAAAGTAAACCTCGCAGTGCCTGATGAAAGAATCGCAACAAGAATGGCCAAGCTGGCGGACGGCGTCGGACTTTTGAGGGTAGAGCACATAATTCTCGGCATGGGCAGACATCCAATGGACTTCATAACCAAGGGCGACGAAGAAGAATTCATAGGAAGGCTTGCGTCTGATATTAAAATCGTCGTAGATGCATTCTACAAAACAAATGGGATCGTTTATATCAGGACGCTTGACGCACCGACAGACGAGTTTCGGGGCATGAAAGGTGGAGAAGAGGAACCGCTGGAACACAATCCCATGCTCGGGTGGAGAGGCATCAGGAGAGGCATAGACCAGCCAGAGCTACTTAAAGCCGAACTCAGGGCCATAAAAAAGCTTGTCGATGAAGGGTATACGAACATAGGTGTGATGGTCCCACTGGTACAGCACCCAGAAGAGCTGGTCGAGGCGAAAAGGCTGGCGAGGGAAGTTGGCCTGACACCCCACAGGGACGTGCAGTTCGGCATAATGGTCGAGACGCCAGCGTCCGCGCTGATCATAGAAGAGTTCATAAAAGAAGGCCTCGATTTCATAAGTTTCGGGACCAATGACCTTACGCAGTACACCCTCGCCATTGACAGGAATAACGAGAGGGTCCAGAGCCTGTTTTCGGAGAAACACCCGGCGATTTTGAAACTGATAGGGATGGTTATAAAGAAGTGCAGGGCGGCGGGCGTTGATACATCCATCTGCGGCCAGGCAGGCAGCTACCCTGATGTCGTCAAAATCCTTGTAAAGCTCGGGATAAGCAGTGTCTCTGCAAACCCTGATGCTGTTCAAACTGTAAGAGATACAGTTTTAAGGACCGAGAAGCGGCTGCTTCTGGACAGGGCTATAGAATAGACCCTCTCCCAACTTTTTTATTCTATTTAGGAGTACTGTAACTCTATGCAAGAGAAGGGCAGAAGCGAAGAAGAGGTACTGAAACGCCTTTTCGAGGCCAGTAGAGGGGATTGGAAATATTCGGACGGTAAAATATTAAGCTCTATGTGCACCTCGCCGCACCCGTTTGCAAAGAGGGTATATGAGCTCTTTTCGGACACAAATCTGGGGGATGCGGGCCTATTTAAGGGTACGAAAGGGCTGGAAAACGAGGCCGTTAATATGCTGGGCTCTCTTCTGGGCAAAAGAGATGCAAGTGGGTTTATCCTCTCCGGAGGCACCGAGGCAAATATCATGGGTTTGTGGATTGCGAGAAACATGAAACAGAGGAAAAATCCGGAAATCATCGCACCGGAAACTGCACATTTCTCCATTGAAAAGGCTGCAGATGTACTCGGGCTTAAACTGATTAAAGCGGAAATTAAAGAGCATTGCGTTGACGTTTCCGACGTAAAATCGAAAGTAAACGAGAATACGGTGGCAATCGTGGGTATTGCCGGCAGCACAGAGTATGGGACCATAGACGACATAGAGGCACTCTCCAGGATTGCTATTAAGAAAGACGTGTTCTTACATGTGGACGCTGCCTTTGGTGGACTCGTAATTCCATTCTTAAAAGAACTCGGTTATGAAGCAAGGGGATTTGACTTCTCGATAGATGGTGTCTCATCGATAACTGTCGATCCACATAAAATGGGCCTAGTTGCGATACCCAGCGGATGTATATTATTGAGAGATGAAGGTCTCTTAAAATCCATTGAAACCATATCGCCATACCTGACCGAGAAAAGGCAGTATACCCTTACTGGCACGAGGCCTGGCGCCTCTGCTGCCACAGTTTACGCGATTTTGAGCCTGCTTGGTAGAGAGGGATACAGAGAAAACGTGAAAAGATGCATGGAGCTTACCATGACGCTCTACGAAGAGCTGAAAAAACTCGGCCTTCAGGTTATAAGGCCCACTATGAACATTCTAGTATTCAGCCACGAAAATCAGGATGCAATTTCAAAAAGGCTGAGTGACGGGGGCTGGAGCATTTCAAGGACTACAAAGGGGGAGATTAGGCTTGTCATAATGCCACATGTAACGGGGGAGAGCATAAATGCGTTTATAGGGGATTTGGAAGAGATTCTGCCGTTGGTATAACTGATAAAATGCACGACTTCGAGATAGACCGGATTGTAAAGATCATCAAAAAGAGGAGATATAGAGTTATCGGCCTGCAGCTGCCCGAGGGCCTGAAGGACAGCGCGACAGAAATTGCCGATGCGATAAAGGACAAGTCTGGCTGCGACATCGTCGTCTCTGCAGACCCGTGTTACGGCGCCTGCGACCTTGCAGACGATTCGATGAAGCGTATCGGCGCGGATGCACTCATCCACTTCGGGCATTCGCCCATCTTCAAGAAAAGTGCAATACCTGTAGAGTACATCTCCGTACAAGGGGACAGTGACCCCTTGCCCCTCATCAAAAAGAACCTTAAAAGATTTTCAAAGAAGGTAGGGCTCGTCTCTACAATTCAGCATGTCCACACACTTGAGAAGGTCAAAAAGCTGCTCGATGGAGAGGGCTTTGCAGTGAAAATAGGAAAAGGTGGTGGGAGAATAAAGCATAAAGGCCAGGTGCTCGGGTGCTCGTTTGGAAGCGCTGTGAGCGTTGCGGATGACGTGGAAAACTTCATTTACATAGGAAGCGGGAATTTCCACCCTCTGGGCGTTGCACTTGCCACTGGTAAAAGGACGTTTGCCGTCGATCCACTTCTGCGTGAAGTAAGAGATATTGGGCCTCTAAAAGAGAAAATACTGCGCCAGAGATATGCCAGAATCGCAAAGGCACTGGAAGGAAAAACATTTGGGATAATAATCGGAGAGAAGCGAGGGCAGATGCGAAAGGGCCTTGCTTTTAGACTAAAAAAAATGCTCGAAGAAAAGGGAAAAAGAGCCTATCTTTTATACCTGGGAGAGATTACACCAGAAAATCTCCTGCCCTTTAGAAAGCTTCACGCATTCGTAAACACTGCCTGTCCCAGGATCTCGATCGACGACGCAGCAAAATTCAAAAAGCCTCTTTTGACACCAGCTGAACTGGAGATTGCACTAGGGGAAAGGGACTGGGAAGACTACGAGCTTGACGAGATGTGAATATGATCACGAAGAAGAAACTTGAAATCCTGCTTGAGAATTGCGATGCCTACAAAAGCCCGAAAATACGACTTGAACAATATACCACGCCCTCCAGCATCGCAGCAGAGGTAATTAACCTGGCATATCTGAAGGGAGACATCGCAGGAAAGACCGTGTATGACCTCGGTTGTGGCACCGGAAAACTTGCAATCGGATGCGCACTGTTAGGCGCGAAGCAGGTGACGGGATTCGATAAGGACGGAGACGCCCTCGAAATCGCAAGAGAAAATTCAAAAAGGCTTAATGTTGATATTAATTGGATAAAATCGGACGTAAAAGATATAAAGGGAAAATGCGACACAGTATTTCAAAACCCTCCATTTGGAGTTCATAGAAAGGGAGCAGACAAAATATTCTTGGAGAAAGGTCTAAAGTTAGGAAAGGTTTTATATTCATTCCACAATGCAGATACAAGAGAGTTTGTGCTGGCCTATATAAACGGTCTTGGAGGCACTGTAACAGACCTTTTGACTCTGGACTTTGTGCTGCCCCACTCCTACGAATTCCATAGAAAAGAAAAAAGGAAAACAAGAGTTGATGTATATAGGATTAGAGTTAGGAAGTGATTAAAATGGTTGAAAGCGGCGATTTTGTATTGCCCGGCAATGAGGTCGGGTTTAGTGAAGAGTTCATCCCTGGTGAGGGAACTTACGAGGACGAAGGAAAGATTTTTGCCAACGTTACTGGCCTTGTCGACTTAGATCTGAAGGAAAGAAAAATAACGGTAAAACCAAAAACTAGCGTGCCGCCTGTGCTGAAAGAAGGATATAAGGTAATAGGCGTTGTTGCGGATTTAAAACCTCAGGTTGCTGTGGTGGACATCGTACGGATAAAGGGGAATGAAAGAGGGCTACTTGGCAAAATTTCCGGCGGAATCCATATATCAAGGCTACGGAATTCGTACGTTTCCGAAATTTCTAAAGAACTCGGGTTTGGTGACATAGTCCTTGCAAAAGTCGTAAATACGGGCAGAACCCCCATACACCTGTCAATAGTCGATGAAGACCTTGGCGTGATTAAAAGCTACTGCGAGAAATGCAACACCCCGCTTGTGGTTAAGGATAAAAAGATTACCTGCAATGAATGCAATCGACCGGCATACAAAAAGCTCTCCACAGAGTATGGAAAGGGGCAAGTCTGAAACATGGACATCAAAATTTTAAAAGAAAGTAAGAACGAGTTGGAGTTCGAAATTATAGGAGAAGGGCATACGTTCTGCAATGCGCTTCAAAACTTCCTCAACAATAGAAAGGAAGTTGTCCTCGCTTCCTACAAGATAAAACATCCCCTTTTGAACAACCCCCAGATTTACATCAAGACAGAAGATCTCCCGCTACCCAAGGGGAAAGAGAAACTTTTGCCTTTGACAGATGTCAAGGGAATAGGTCCGAAGAGCGTGGAGAAACTAAGAGAGGCAGGCATCAAGACTGCCAACGCCCTTTTAAAAGCAGACCTGGAAAAGGTCTCAAAAAAGTCGGGAATCTCTAAAAAAATACTCGAGAAATACCAGTCGGAGGCCAAAAAGCTGGACTTTGCAAAGGAGAGTTTGGCCCGAGTCGTATTGAAGCGTACATTGAATGATTTCGCGAAGACCTTTTCAGAGGTCAAGTCTAATGCTTGATTTTGAGATTAAAGACGTAAAAGAACTTTCTGGAGTGGGCGACAGTTTTGTCAATCTAATCTATTCTATAGCAGTGTCCAACGCAGCCGGAAAACCTGTTTGCAAGAGGGCATCGAATTACATTCTGTCAGAGGCCGTGTACAAGTCCGGGCTTAGGGAACCGGCCGGTCCGAGGGCTGATAGGCACAAACTCGCAGACTATGCAGAATGCCAGATATTCAACGCCTGGCTTAGGCGCAATATAACCCTTGAGAAATGCGTCGAGATTCTGACACAGGAGCTGAAAAATTCACCAGGATCCTTAAAGGAGGCATCCATTCAGGCATTTACGGAACTATTAAAGGACGTACAGGAAAAGATGAATGTGAATGCAAAAAATAAGCGCCCGGCAATTACCGTGGATGCAGTAATCAAGAGGGATGATAAAATCCTTCTAATCCGTAGGAAAAACGAGCCCTTCAAAGGACACTGGGCCCTGCCCGGCGGCTTCGTCAAATATGGCGAAAGCACGGAGGATGCAATTATGAGAGAGGTAAAAGAGGAGGCGAATCTGGACATATCCGTAAAAGCTCTAATGGGTGTCTACTCAAAGCCCGGCAGGGATCCAAGAGGCCATGTAATTTCAATATGCTACAAAGCCTCCGCAACCGGTAAAGAGAAAGGCGGTACAGATGCCAGTGATGCCGCTTTCTTCACGCCAGCAGAAATCAAAGACCTTGAGCTCGCTTTCGACCACAAGGACATAATCGCTGAGTACATGGAGACAAAATGTTCTGTGAAAAATGCAAAAGCCTGATGCTACCCAAAGGCAAAAAACTTGTCTGCACCAGATGCAATTTTGAGAAGGATATAAAGGGGGCAGACGAATACAAATTCTACTCGAATGAAAAAAAGAAAAGCAAGCTCTTAATCGTGGACGAAGACATCCGGACCATGCCAACCACACGGGTGAAATGTGAAAGGTGCGAGAATATGGAGGCCGAATGGTGGCTTTTGCAAACGAGAAAGGCAGATGAATCGGAAACAAGATTTTTCAGATGTACCAAATGCAAATTCACCTGGCGCGAGTACCAGTGATATTATCTTCTTGCGAGGACATTTTTCACCTGTTCCACCGCTGTGCCGATATAATTTTTGGGATCCATTAGCTTATCGATTTCGGACTCGCTTAGGTATTTTCTGATTGTGGTACTTTTTAGCAGCACATCTTTTAGGGGCTTTTTGCTTTTAACTGCCTTTATAGAAAGTTTTCGAAGCAGTTCATGTGCGTCCTGCCTGCCCATTCCCTTTTCGGTAAGTCCCATCATAACGGCCTCGGCCATCTCTATCCCCCCGGTCATCTCCAGATTTCTTGCGATGTTTTCAGGATACAGTGCAAGGTTTTTCAGGAGGTTTTTGGTCCGCTTGAGGATTTCGTCAAGGAGTATGAAGCTCTCTGGGATTATTACTCTTTCTGAAGAAGAGTTTGTAAGGTCCCTCTCATGCTCGAGTGACACGTTTTCGAGGGCCACAAAGACATTGGATTTTATCACCCTGGAAAGGCCACAGATGTTTTCGGCGTTGATGGGATTCCTCTTGTGCGGCATCGTCGAGCTTCCGACCTGTCTTTTTTCTTCGAATTTCTCGCTTACCTCGGCAATCTCGGTCCTCGATAGGTTTCTTATCTCTTTGCCTATTTTGTCAAGCGTGGCGGCGATGAGTGCGAGAATCGATACGAGCTCTGCGTATCTGTCCCTTTGAACTATCTGGCTTGACACCTCTGCCGGAGCAAGTCCCAGGTCTTTCATCACGAGCTTCTGGATGCGAATGCCCTTTTTGCCGAATGATGCCTGCGTCCCGACAGCGCCTGACATCTTACCAACGAGCACCCTTTTTTTCACCTCGCTTACCCGCTCTATATGCCTTTTTATCTCCATCGCCCAGATAGAAAACCGCAATCCATATGTGACAGGAGTTGCATGCTGTCCATGTGTCCGGCCTATTGCTATAGTTTTTATGTGCTTCTTTGCCAGTCGCAAAAGGGCCTTTTCGAGGTCGCGAAGATCCTTCTCTACAATGGCAAGCGCCTCTTTGAACTGCAGTGCATTTGCTGTATCAACGATATCGTAGGATGTGGCACCAAGATGCACGTATTTTCCGGCACGTCCGCACACCTCGGAAAGTGACTTGATTACCGACATTATGTCATGCTTTGTCTCTTTTTCAATCTCTTTGACCCTCTCAACTTTTACGAATTTAACGCTCGCCTTTTTTGTGATTGTGTCTGCGTCCCTTTTTGGTATGTTTCCGACTGCTGCATGGGCCCGCGCGAGGGCGGCCTCGACATCGAGAAATCTCTGTAGCCTGCTCTCCTCCTCAAAAATAGATTTCATTTCCGCGCTCCCGTACCTGAACTCGATGGGGTGAATCGCCATGTCTACCAAGTTTCTCCAGCGTGGAATAAATACCTTTTTATATCAATGATGTGCTCTCATTTTGATGGTAAGCCGGAAGATAATAATAGGGCTCCTAATCCTTATCCAGGTCTTCGCCCTCTCTCCATGCCTCTTCGAATGTAGCCTGACCTATGATGGTGGCCTCTATGCATCCCTTGGATGGTCTCTCTACAAAGAGCATGCCTATATGTTCAACGACCAGCCCGGAGACGTGCCCCCCGGATTTCCCCTCCTCATCGCCCCCTTCTTCTCCTTCGGTGAGAATGGCATGTATCTTGGGCCCCTCCTGGCCTCCTTTATACTGGTTGTAGCCTCCTTCCTCCTAATGGAAAAGAGGTTTGGGTTGCTATTGGGCTTTCTGGGGGCCCTCCTGGTCTTCACCAGCACCATGATCTACACCTATTCTGCATACGTCCTGAGGGACCTTCCAGCCCTTGCATTCGTCATGCTCAGCTACCTCATATATGAGAAGACTCGAGAGTCCCGGTCCCGCTCCAAGGTCCTTCTGTTGGGCCTCTCCATGGGCATGGCCTTTCTGACCAGGTATGCCTCTCTACTCGCCCTCCTCCCCATCATCATCCTTGCATCCCACAAGAGGGAGAAGTGGTTCTTCATTGCCCTTACCGTGGGGATTCTTGCCGTCCTCCCCTGGTCTCTCTGGTCCTATGAGAACCACGGCACACCGTTGAAAGAACACTCGACCTACTATCTCGACACTCTGGCTCTGGATACAAAAGAAGCTGTTCCGCTCCTTAGAATGTTCTACAGATGGTTCTTTCCTCTTCTCATCCCTCTGTTTCTTATCGGAGTTCTAAAAGAGATGAAGGATAGGGGAGCAAAGGGTCTCGGTAACCCCTATCTCCTCCTTTTTGTCTTCACCTTTATCGCCTTTCTCCTCTGGCCTGTGAAGGACGAGAGATACCTCCTGCCAGCCGTCTTTCCTGTGGTCTACTTCGCAATAAGGTCCATCTCCCGCGGTCCAAAATATCTAGTTATTCCGGTATTGATCCTGTTCATCTTCGGCCAGTTTTGGGCTGGGATGTGCCATATAAACACAGCAAAAAACAAGTATGCTCTCCTGGAAGATGCGGGTCACTGGCTTCGGGATAACACCCCGGAGGATTCACGGGTCATGACCCAGTCCTTCCGCCAGATTGCCTTCTACTCTCACAGGCGGACAGACGGGATACCTCTAAGCTACAAATGGACACCCGGTTTCATTAAGAGGTATAACGTCACCCACGTATTAATAGACAGCTATGAGAAGACAACTCCTCAACATATCTATCGAGTTGTGGAGGAGCAAGGATATGAAGAAGTGGCAAGGTTCAAAGACGGGTATGGAGAGGTCATTATCTATGAGGTGTAATGTTTAGGCGGTGATCAGGTCTCAAAAATCTATGAGTGTCTTCTGGTCTTCTTTCTTCATTGCTTCCTCATTATCCCTTGCTTTCTCGTTTTTCCCGTCCGCCTGTCTCTTTATGCTTTCAGCAAGCTTTTTGCCTACAAGTTCCACGCGTGCCAGGGCCGGTATATCTGCCTCCTTGATGTCCTTTAATGTCTTAAACCCGCGGGCAAATAGCCTTCTCGCCCTCACCCTGCCTATGCCTCTGAGTGATACCAGGAGGAGGAGCTCTTCTTTAATGCCGTGCCTTATTCTTAGCCGGAGCCTTTTTACCTCCCCGCCTTTCTTGACCCTGAAAAGCCTGCCTATCTCCACCGTGGAATACAAAAGCCAGTCCGCAATATCCACCATGTTCCTGATATCTCCCGGTCCCAAATTGTAGCTCTCAAAGAGGGACTCCTCGGTATGTTCGTCTATCCAGTCCCTCAGAAACAGGGCTGTTTTTATCTCTGACAAAAAGCTCTCGAACTCCCATGGATCTGAAAGTTGATTCGGCACCTCGCACAGCAGATGCTCCTCGTTCTTGTATACCTCTTCCATGCAAAGCTCATAATCCTTCTTCCTCAGATAAAGGCCCCTAAGTTCCGGCGTCTTTGATATGGTATGAAGGTATGAGAGTTCTCTTGTCATTGATTTCTCGGCCCTGAAAAGCGCATCCCTTAGGATCACGGCGCTCTGCGGGTCTATGTAAAGCTCGGAAACCCTTGTGCCGAATGCGGTAGGGATGTAACGTCCCCTCTTCTCGTTCATGAAGCCCTCTTCTTTTAAAAAAGAGACAACCTTTTGAATAATGCCCTCAAGCATGTAGGTCTCCTGCTGGTGAGCAAAAAAGGTCTTTCTGAAAAATTCTATAAGGCCCGGGTAGGAGTCTGCGTATCCTGTGGCTATTGTTGCGAGTGTGTGGGTCCTGAGCGCAGATTCTACAGCAAGCTTCGAGTATATTGACTCGGGCTGTGCCAGTACATAATTCTCAAGAAGGTGTGACCTCTCCTCATAGCTCCTCGCCACCATTACAGCCTCCCCGTAATCATCGTACTTCGGCCTCCCTGCCCTGCCACACATCTGCTTTATCTCCATAACGGAAATCTCGACCCTCCCGAGACCCGAGTCATATCGGGTGTAATCCCTTATTATGACCCTCCTCGCTGGCAGGTTTACCCCTGCTGCAAGGGTGGGAGTGGCAGATAGGACTTTGATATAATTTCCCTTGAAGGCCTTTTCCACGACCTTTCTCTGCTCTGCAGTGAGGCCCGCATGGTGAAATGCTGTACTCCCTTCTATGCACCTGGCAAGTCTCCTGCAGATCTTTGTTGGCTCGGGGAGGGCTTTTAAAACCTCTTTTGCAAAGACTTTCAGGACTTTTCTCTCTGGCCTCGAAACAAACCTCTTTGTGCCAGGAATAGAATCGAGGGCAAACCTCTCAGAACCTGCCCTGGTGTTTACAAAAACAAGGCTCTGCCCTTTATTTTTTACTGTTTCCAGTGCAAGGTTTAGGACCTCGCCCTTGACTATCTGCTCGACCTCTATGAGTCTTGAATCGTTGAAAAATATCTCTCCGTTTGAATAGACGCCCTCCTTCAGGGTTACAGGCCTCCAGTCGCTTGAAATTAACCTGGCGCCAAGCCACGAAGCCAGCTCCGACGCATTTTTTATTGTAGCGCTAAGCCCCAGTATCCGGATATCGGGTATCAGATGCAAAAGCTTTGCGATGGTAACCTCCAGAGTCGGTCCTCTGCGCCCGTCATTTATCAGGTGAATTTCGTCAGCCACGAGGACCTTTACCTCTCCCAGCCACTCGCTTTTGTGCCTTAAAAGGGAGTCTGCCTTCTCGCTTGTTGTAACAATTATATCATAACTGGCAAGCCATGAATCTGTCGCGTCGTAGTCGCCTGTAGAGATGGCGCTCCTGATTCCGATACTCTCATACTTTTTGAAGTCTTCGAGCTTCTCTGATGCGAGGGCCCTGAGCGGCACGATATAGAGGCACTTGCCGCCCCTCTCTAAAATAAACTTGATCGCCAGAAGCTCTGAAATCAGCGTCTTGCCGCTTGCCGTCGGCACGCTTATGATAAAGGAGCTGTCAAGGTTCAAAAGCCCGTTTTCTATAGCATCCACCTGTGGTGGATACAGCTCTTTTAGCCCAGATTCTTTTAATACACGGATGACCTCTTTTGGCATCCCAAAATTTGCAAGCTCCTCAATTTGCATAATTGAACAACGTTTTATATGTTAATCAATTTATTGGAAGTTATGAAAGTAAGGCTCCTAAAGTACACGAAGGGTGGAGTTGAACTCGTGGCAAAATCTGCCAGAGTTAGTGGCGTCCCGGAAGATTTGTCCGATGGGGAGATTGTCAGGATGATTGTTGAAAATGATTATACAAGTGCGCTTGAGCACATCTCATTCACGTTCGACCTTCAGGAAATCAGCATTGCCTTGAGCCGTGAGCTTTTGGAGCACCGCATCGCAAGCCATACTGCCCGCTCAACCCGCTACCTGGAGGAAGGG
>Ga0209978_10000845_pt1 | contig 12121 bp, 16 predicted proteins | sample BentaG_FD_182805 | JGI IMG/M metagenome (GOLD analysis project Ga0209978, IMG submission 182805) | Deep subsurface microbial communities from South Atlantic Ocean to uncover new lineages of life (NeLLi) - Benguela_00093 metaG (SPAdes)... | ecosystem: Environmental > Aquatic > Marine > Oceanic >...
TTATTGGACAGCTGAAGTTGCATCAAAACTGGGATGTAAAGTTCTGTTGGTTGGACAGGGAAGCGACGAGCTTTTTGGAGGTTACCAAAGATATCTCAGAATTTACTCACAATCCGGCACTGCGGCGGTTCGAGACATCATGTACCGAGACGTGGCTCTGGCGTACGAAGCAAACCTTCAGAGAGACAATCAGGTCTGCTCCTTCCATGGGGTGGAGCTGCGGCTTCCATTCCTAGATCGTGAAGTTGTGTGTTTTTCTCTGAGTTTACCCATAAGCCTGAAAATTGAGTGTGCGGAGAATTCTTTAAGAAAGAAGGTGTTGCGACGGGCAGCTCAAAACCTCGGCATGTCCCCATTCATTGCAAATAGACCCAAGAGAGCCATTCAATATGAAACTGGTGTGAATAAGGCTCTTCGAAAATTGGCGAGAGAAGAAGGTTTAAGCCTACTGGAGTATGTTAAAAAGAGTTTCCGAAAGGTATATCCAAATGTGGGAGCGTAAATGGGAAAAACAGCTATCATATTTACTCCGAAATATTTAGATCACGATGCTGGACCCGGTCATCCTGAGTCATCTGACCGCTTAAGAGCAATTATGAAAGAACTGAAGGAAAGCGGTCTCCTCGAATCGGGAAAATGCTTGCTTGTTGAACCTAAGCCTGCCAGCGTCAAAGACGTGGAACTCGTCCATCAGCCGGACTACGTTCAACTTGTTGAACGCGTCTGCTCATCGGGTGGTGGTCTCCTCGACCTCGGTGACACGGTGGTTTCTCCTGAGAGCTATGAAACAGCTCTTTACGCGGTTGGAGGGGCAGTTAAGGCGGCTGACTTGGTCATAAATGGAGAGTTTCAAAACGCCTTTGCTTTAGTTCGTCCTCCAGGGCATCACGCTGGCCCCTCCTATGCCATGGGCTTCTGTTTATTCAACAATGTTGCTGTGGTCGCTGCTCATCTTCTTCGCGATTTCCATCTTAAGCGCATTTTGATTTTGGATGTGGACGCTCATCATGGAAACGGAACTCAGGAAATTTTCTATGACACTGACAAAGTTCTGTACATAGGCTTGCATCAAGATCCTAGGGGCTTTCCTGGAACAGGCTTCATAGACGAGGTGGGCAATGGAAATGGTTTAGGATACACCGTGAATGTTCCGTTTCCATACCAAACTGGTGATAAGGCTTATCTTAAAGCTTTCAATCAGATCGCAACTCCGATTATCCGACAGTACAAGCCACAGTTCATCCTCGTTTCCACCGGTTTTGACGGGCATTACACGGATCCGGTTGCAAGTCTTTCCCTCTCAGCCTCTACCTACCTAAAAATTTTTGCAAAAGTTCTGAACTTGGCGTCTCGGTTTTGTGCGGGAAAGCTTGTAGCGGTCTTAGAGGGAGGTTACAGTCTTAGCTTTATTGGAAAAATAGCGACAGCGATGATTGGAACGATGGCTGACGTTTCTTATCTAATTCAAGATAAGCATCCTGTTGCAGCACCTGAAGTGTGGAAACAGGTTGAAAAAACAATAGTGGCGGTTAAGCGTGTGCATTCCAAATTTTGGGATTTATAATTTGTATGTTAAAGAGAAAATAGGAGACAGATCTATTCAATAATCTCGATGGCACCAGTGGGACACTGCACTTCGCATGCTCTGCAAACAAGACACTCGTCAAGGTTTACGACAACCGATTTCTCATCTTTAATTTCAAAGACTTCTACGGGGCAGATATCCACGCATGTTCCACATCCATCGCACTTTTCGGTGTCGATCTTGATTTCTACCATGGATTGTTTGTCCTCCTTTTTGAATTCTTAATGAAGAGAACTATTGAAGATAAAAACGTTTTTGTGCCTTTAGCGGATTTCTTCTCGAAGTCTTAGGAGAACCCCGTCGATGGTTGTTTTCGCTCCGTCCCTTCTGCGATTGTACTCGTTGAGAAGCCTGCGGTAAGCCGGTTTAGAGATTTCTCCATGTCGATATCGAGTTTCTAACCTTCGTATATCCGTTTCAACTCCCATCAACCTAGTTTCAGCAACTTCAATCTGTCTCATCATGTCAGCGTATCTTGGACCCGTCGCGCTCATTTTTTCTCGAAGACCAGCTAGGTCCCGAGACGCCACAGAAATGCGATTTTCAAGGGTTCTTTTACGCACTCTATATTGTCTTCTAGATATCTTTCCCTTCAATGCCTGCTTTTCTATAGACTCAAGTTCTCGGAGCCTCCTCATTTTCTTTTCATAAATATTAACAAATCTTCGGATATCTTTTGGAGGAACGGGAATGGTAGGAACACGAGGGACTCTAGGAGCACGCCAAAACAATGCTATGGTAGCTACAACAGCGGCTAATACTCCTATCCATAGTGTGGGACGGAAGGATGCCCAAAACACGAGTTGACTATATGTTAAATCAAAATTCAGATCGTGGAAAGGTGTAGCGTTAAGAAAGACAAAGGTTACAACTTCTTGAAACGCGCCTTTTTGAACGCTATCTGGACTCATCGACGAGCTTTGAAACTCAGCACCCTCAGGCAGTATTACAGCCACCGTTAATTTCCTTATAGTCCAGTTGAAAGGTTCAAAGGAGTTGAGAGTTAGTGTAAAGTCGTGCCAACCACGTTTTTCAACGTAGTTTTCCCGTGGAAGCTGGTAAGCCACTGTGAACGTTGCTTTCTCATTTTCATTTAAAGCATTTCTGAGGAGTATAATTACGCCATTCTCTGTTGGCAACCATGGGCGGTCGCCTGAAGCATCTCGGACAGAAAGAGAGTAAGCACCTTGGGGCAATTGTACCTTTAACTCAGAAAGAGTTTCCGTTCCTTTGTTGGTTATTCGATATAGGTCTGCTAGGAAAAGGTTTCCCCACTGATCTGGTGCTAGTTGCCGCTCTATTTTGTTCACTTCAATTAGGGTGAAGTCATCTGAACTGAACAATAACCAAGCGGACTCTCTCGTAAAGTTCTCAAGGGGGCTTTTAGGGTGGTTCAAAATCTCAGCAGAATCGATGGGAAAGCTACTTTGGTATATGGCTTTGTTTGGGAGAGTAACCATCACGTTGGATGTGGCGGCATCTTGGACCAGGCTGGGATACATAGGGAAGCTAGTGATGTTGAATAGGGTTGCACTCTGTTGAGAAACAAGGTTTGAGAAGACAAAGGTCACCGTGAATTCATATGGCTTATTTTCGCTTATGTCCACAGGGCTACTGAAGATCACGTTTATTCCGTAGAAACCTATTCTTCCCAACCCAACGTCAAAATCCACATTGTGTCGTATGTCAGGGTTCAAGGTTTCATAGGCGAAACCGTAGTCGAGGTTAGAGCTATATTGGAAGGGGAATCCCATGGAAAAATTTTGTAGCGATATTCCGCCTTCGCCTGTTGCAGATAGTCTGATGGTGTCGTTGATGACAACCAGTCCTCCTTCTCGAACCTCTATCGCATGATCTACTTTGCTAATTTGTAAACTTGCAGTAGCGCTGACAGCAGGAAGGGCGAAGGTTGAGAGGAGGAGAAGAGATGACATGAATAGAAGCAACAAGAACAATGCTTTCTTCAAATGAGACACCACGCCAATCAATGAGCCCTTATTATTTTGTTGTGCGTATTTATTTTCGATCATCCCTTATTTACTTATTTGGTCTTTATATTGTCCCTTTTAATAGACAAGTTTATTAATTCGTGCGTATATAGTCCTTTTTGAGAACAAAAGGGACTGATAAAAATGAATCGTGTTGATAAATTTGATGTGGTCGAAGCTTGGCTAAACAACGTTGCATACTCCCATAGTGGAAGTAAAAAGACTAACATGAATTATAAATTTTTCCTAAACCGATTTTGCAAATTTATTAACAAAACACCTCAACAAATAGTTGATGAGTATGATCAAATCGATGAAAAGAGCTTTAAACGAAAATATGGACAATACCTCAAAGCGTACATTAGCGAATTAGTGCAGAAGCAGTTTGCGCCCAACACAATTAATTCGCATGTGTCTATAGTGAAGAGCTTTTTCAAATACTCTGACCTTCCGCTTAGCTTTGTTCCATGCGGACGCATTCGAATTATCTACCATAATAGAGACTTAACAAAAACTGAGTTACTCAAGATTTTAGGAATAGCGCGAACAAGAGATAGAGCGTTTTTTGTCATGATGGTTCAATCAGGTCTCAGGCCTTATACGTTATGCTTGTTAAAGATGAAGCATCTTGAGCCTGACTTTAGCGAAGGTAAGATACCCTGCAAAATTGAGATTCCTGAAGAGATAGCTAAGGGAAAATTCGGGACTTACTTCACTTTTATTAGTAAAGATGCAGTGGAGTATCTAAAAGACTATTTTAGAACGAAGCCTAACATGACCGCTGATTCTTACATTTTCACAGGATACGGGAAGAATGTAGAAAAAAAAACAAAGCGAACTACTTTCACTCATATATTCATGAGATTAGTAGATGGTTTAAGGGCGAAAGGAGAACTCTCTTTTGAAAGGATAAAAGGGAAACCCGCTCAATTAAGGCTCTACAATTTGAGGAAGTACTTCAAGAAGATGGCGACTCCAGCAGGCGAGGAGTTCGTTGAGTTTTGGATGGGACATAAAGGTGGCGTTGAGCAACATTATTTATCTAAAGATGTTGAGTTCCATCGTAAGCGATATACGGAGAAAGCTGCGCCTCATTTGCGCTTAGAGTCGGCGACAGCATCTGAAACTGATAAAGTGATCCAAGAGTTACGAGACCAGCTAACTGAGAGAAACGAAAAGCTGCGAACTCAGCTTATGAAGAGAGATGAGAAGATTCAAGAGCTTGAAGAATTTCGAAAAGATACTATAAAACAGATGCATGAACTTGCCGAAATGAAAAGGTCAGTGAAACATGATTTAGAGTACATTCGGCAAATGCGTAAGGATTTAGAATTCTACAAAGAAGGCGGTGTCTCTGTCGCTTACATGAAGAACAAAATCAGCAAAGAAAATGTAAAAAAAATAATTGAAGAATCGAAAAAAGAACATAAAGAATGAGAAATAATGTCGTCAGTATCGTATTTTGGAGCAATTTACCCATAGGATTTGGGCAAAAGTTGATGCGTTGACCTGATTGTGGAAAAGATTTCAAAATAAAACAATTAGATGATTACACATAAAAATGGGAAATTAGGGAAGTTGGGAGCTTATTGCGTTGATCATAAACTATTTTTTAGCACAGTCATTGGTAATTTAAATATTCCCATTATCCATTTAGCTAGACAATCTAAAGAGCAGACAGCTGTTTCTACATTTTCTCCATCTTTTGGAGTCCCCCAATCAACCGTGTCTACAATAGCACCATAGCAGTGCATAAGTTTATACCATTCACTATCAGCAGGAAGCAGCAGTCCACACACTTTACATTTGATGCGTATCGGATTTTTTTCACTCATATTTCTCACCTCCATAATTTTTTAACGAAAATGCGCGCGCGCATCTCTCGCTATTAGCGCAGCACACTTAGCCAAGCAATCTCCAGAACAAACGAGAGCCATTTCTGAGCCTTGGTCCGGGTCCTCCCATCCGTGTTTTTCAATCCAACCCTTGCACTCGAAGAGTCGGTAGTACTTTTCATTGTTTTTGATGGATTTTCCACAAAAGTGGCACTTCATGTCGACCCCTTCATGCATGCATCTTCATCCAACGGATAGGCAAAGATCACTTTTCTTTCAACGCCATTAACGTTCATTGTAACCACTTTGAGACGGATCCTCTTGCTTATCCACATTTGAGTGTCGTCGCCGTAGCCCTCAGCTAGTTTTCTCCAGCTTGTTGGATTCAATGGCAGCAGTTTCACAATACCGTTGCCTAAGTCTACTCCGATGTTCAATCTCGCTTTTCCATACATTGATTGCTCTGCTGAGATGACTTCTCCCTCATCGACAATGGTTACTATCATCTCTGGTTCAACTGCATCGGGTCGGAGGTACTCGTTATGATCGAAGTCTGAAATTCTAACCAATTCAATTCACCTCCTTAATTTTTGAATTAAGAGTAGTCCTACTCTCGTAGTGAAAGCATCTCAAGAAAAAATTACATAAAAACTCCCTTAGTTCAAACTAAAACATTTTTGTCAGAACATGCTTAGTTGAGGTGGAGAGTGTGTAATTGCGTCGTGAAACAAAAAATTGCATCATACGAATAATTTCCATACTTAATAAAGTAGAATATTCTCAAGGCATAAGTATGCGAAGACTTATTGAAGAATGCGGAAAAAAGGATGTAGAAGGAGTCTATGAGAATCATTCTTATATAACGGTTCAGAAAGCTCTGAATTATCTTATGAGATATTGGCTTGTTCGCAGTGAACCAAAAAAACGCGCAAAGAGAGGCCCTCCTTCGAACCAAAAAACTAGATGCAAAGTTTATCGTTTGTTCGATTCACGCAATTTTAGGGGAATCAAAGAGGTAGGTGACCTCGGAAAAGCCGTAGCAGAACAACATTTTCAACGAGTCCAACATAAGAATATTGAAGCCATTGTCGAAAGATATGCAACAACTGTAGGAGCATTTACAAACTTATTTCTGAAAATGCGTATTGAATCTGAATTAAGACAAATTCCTTCGATGAACAAAGAAGAAATTGATAAACTAAGAAAACGTTTGTATGAAAACATCAACTATGATACTCAAGTGCTCAACGCCTTTGCGAAAGAGTGGGTCAACTTTATCATAGACAAATTTGGTGCGAAAGCCTAATGCATGCAGACGTTGGAGCTTCGATAAGAAAAGGCGACATCTACCTTAGTTATCATAAAGCGAAATAAGAAGCTGCAATGGGAACGTTGGGAACAATAAGAACGACTATAGGGAGGGAGAGAAGATTTTGCGTCCGATTTCTCCGGCTGCCACACTTGTGACACTAAGTCCACTAAGCAGTAGCCTAAGGTATGCTTTTTTAAAATGCTGATACTGTGTTATTGTGTTACTATCCCTACTACAAAGAAGATGATACTGTGTTACTATCCTGTTACTATCAAAGAATGTTAAAATAACATTAAAAGTGTGATAGTAACATAGTAACAGCATTTTATAAACATAATACATCACTAGTATTATAGTGGTACTTGTGGTTTGTATTAATAAACATAACGTTATGTTTATAGCTACCATTCTTTCAACCTCCAATATTTGAATTTTCCTTTTTTTATACAAGCAATATAGCCTCCCTTCTCAAGACCATGAAGTATTCTTGACGCCCGCATCTTATTACCGTCAAAGAATTTGCTTATTAATTCAGCCTGTCCCGTCTCTTCGTTCTTCTTTAAGAATTTAAGAACCTTCGCAGCTACAACACGTCTTTCTGGCGCTCTGAAGCATTTAGACAATTCTAAATCCATGTCTTTGGTTATCTTCTGCGTTGGAATCCATTCATTGACGTTCTCTATTGTTATTTGGTTGCTCTGTGCTGTCTCTTCATATTTATCGAGCCACTCGTTCATGCAAAGCCTGATGTAGTCTTGGAAGCGTCTAAAAATTCCTCTGGACAAAACAGCAATTTGATGTACTGCACCTTCTGCGAATGGATGCTTTGAGAATTTGAAGTCGAAGATATCAACTAACGTCTCAGGCGCGATACGTTCAAGTTCGAACTTAGTGAATTTGTTGAGGAAGAAGTGGTCGGTGTACAGTTCTTTCTGAATGAACAAGACGAGCGTCGAAAGCTGACTCTTCGCTCCCTTTATATAAGATCTGCTTCGGAGAAAATTCATCGCAAGGTTCCTGCACCATTGAATATCGTCTAGATGTTTGTCTCTTAAACTGACAGTTCGCTTTGTATAATCGGGTAGATCGATCAACAAAGTTCTTTTTATGAAGAAAGCCATCGGTTTTTCAGTATGATGAAGTTTAATTATTGCTGGTCGGTCTTCGCTACGGGGACCTGGCACCCCGAAGAAGTAAGCATAAAGTTGTCGTAAATGCGATATACTGATCCATTTTAATGAAAATGCTTTTTTACCTAGCTCTTTTTGAAGCCACTGCATCATTCTAGTTTTGCCTATTCCCTGCCATCCTATCACAGCAATCAAAGCGCCATAAGGGCTTGTCTTTATCATTTTAAGGACTTTCTTAGCTACGTCAGTCTGATGATAAAAATCATCATCGATTGCTTCGGCGTTCGTAACAGCAACCCAGTCGAAAATGTCTTTAAATGGAATCTCTTTAGCTTCCATGTTGCTTCATAGCCTCTTTCTTAACGTAGATTCCACTACTCTGAAGTTCTACATAACCGTCTCGCTTAAGAAGCTCCTTCACGCGTTTAGTGTCCCAAATGACTGCATCAGGATCAAGTTCTCTATTTGTCATCTTTCTTCTCCTCTAGCCCTGCATCGTCTCTTTGTTTTTCAGCTTGTCTTCTACGAAGCCTCTTCTTATGAGGTCTTGCCTGACTAAATCACGAAGATAGTCTGCGATATTCACATGAGCGTTTGTTGCTATTATGTTGTTCATCATACGATACATCGGCACTGAGATAGTAGTAGCGATCGTCTCTTTCTTACCTTTAATTCTTTGTTTTGGCATTATTTTTTTACCTATCTATAAATTATTATTAACTAGTATTTATAATTATCCCTAGGTATGATATTTTCGTAGTATATACTTAGTTAAATTTAAATATGAGCATTGCTTTAAATAATTTAAAAGAGGACCATAAGTTGAACTTCAAAAGATATCTATTTGTCCGTGGTTACATAACTCTTTCAAAAGTGATTAGAGCGTTTTTGAAGTGGTTTCGACAAAAGTTGAGAAAATCATGACGAGAGTCAGAAATAGCAAAGAAAGAGTTGGACGGAAGACTGTCATATCAGATGAAGAGCTTGAAGCCATCCTCACTAAAGCCAACAAAATCCAAAACGAATTTTATCGGCTCCGAGCCTTAGCCGTGATTTCTGTTTTGAGGCTGACCGGAAAACGCAGAGGAGAGGTTGCGATGCTTGAACTTGCTAATTTTAAAGTTGAAGATGACCGTTACCTCAGCATCACCTTTACTTTAGAGAAAAAGCGAAAAGGTAAGGTGCTCAACAAACAGTCCAAGAAACTTATTCCACTTTCGGATTCTCTTACAAAGCATATCCTGAAATACCTCAGCTATCTTAGAAGCATACCTAATCCCCCAAAATACTTTCTCCCGCGCACATGCCAAAACATTTTGTTTAATCTCTTCCTCATAGACAAAGACCATCACATAAAGGGCAGGCAAGTCTTTAACATTGTACGAAAGCTTACTGACAAAGTATGGCCCCATTTGTTTCGAGAGACCGTGGCGAGCGATATAATCAAGAAAGACCCCACGCTTATTGGAATTTTTAAGGTGATGCAAAGACTAGACCTCGAATCATATGAAACGGGGTTCCATTACTTACGGAGATTCGCTGGCGATATCATCATACGTGAGGAACAGAAGTTTACATAAAAATTTCCTTTTATCACCTCTACCACTACCTCTATAAGATTTTCTTGAAAGAGTGAATGGATTTAATGTTGGGTTTCCTCAAAGAATATCTTAGGCAATCCAAACATGAAGTAATGGCGATAATGTTTCAATAGCATGTCAACCGCATCAATTAATGAGGAAAAAACATGTTAACTACCTCAATTAATGAAGAAAAATAACCAACTGGACATAGATCTGAAAGTACTAAGCCATTTAAATCGGTAAACTAAAGAAACCTACAAGTTCTAATTAGTTTCTTGCAAGTTCTGGACGTATTTCTGCAAGTTCTAGCACAATTCTGCCGCTTTTCTACAGTTCTTTGCATGTTTTTATTGTTGACTTACACGATTGCTTACGAATCTTTTTCATATGCTGACGTTATTTAAAGTTCACCAGTTTTGAGGCTTACAAGCCACGTGTACTTGCTTCGCCCTTCGCCCCACAGTCTTCGACAGAACTGCATCACCTAATTGGATGGGTTTGTCACACATAAAGCATGTCGGAGTTTTATGCTTGCTCATGCGAGAGAAAATTCTGCAGCTCATGACGTAACGCTTCAACGATCATGCAACCTACGTATTTTTATTAAAAAATCAGGTGCGCACTTTTGACAGTCCCAGAGTTCAAGGCTATAAACAGCCAATTTAGGTTAATCTCCAAACGTCTGTGCGTTGTCGCTAGATGCTCGTTCACGCCTTATCCAAAAGAATATAACGATCGTTCCAAGCATCGCTACGCTCAGGATTTGCCACCTGCTTTCTTCAACACTGAATTCTCCCACAAAAGGAATGTTGAAGCTGATCGGCATAAATTGTATAACAGTAAAAGCTATTATCATAAAGAAGATCAGCGCAAAAACAGCTGATGTTTCGTCGTTAAAGGCCCTTTTCCCTCCACCATCTCTCCTCTTGAAGATTAGCTAGGAACATCCAGCAGAAACTGAGCAAAATGATCCACATCATGAAATACCCCAAAAAGAAGCCCGTTTCTTCAAAGCTCTCAGCTGCTGTAAAAATGGGTCGAAGACTTAACCCCAACAGCAAGGTCATGATAACTATGAAGTTGTTAATTTTGAGCCTCATTCCGATTGTTGCCTCCCTTTTTCTTTTTTTGATTAGCCTAGCATTAATCCTTGCTTACCGAGCGTCTGAAGCTCCAAATCACGAATAATTAGCTTCAAGCTTTCGATCACTCTACTTAAATTAGCGTCATCAGGATAGAGGGCAGCTACTACACTGTTAGGATGAAGTGTGAGAGTTCCCTGAAAAGTCTCTTGCATTACTTTTGGAATATAGATCTTATTCGCCTTGTCGACTTTCTTTCTGAACTTAATCATTTTCATTCCTCTACTTTGTTTTAAAACAGAACAAAATAATATATAAAGTGTTCCTAAAAATGGAACTTTTAAATTAAAGCAAAGAAACACAGCATCAGCGTTCACTTATAGTATGCTTCTATATTGCTAACCTGACGACTTTGCACGTTCTACCTAGAGTATTTGGTTACGAAACACCTACTTGACGCATGCAACAATGTCCATTTAAAGAATTTGTAAGTGGGATGGGGGAAGTAAACAGGGAGGTAGAAAGAAGTTCGCTATCAGCCTCGCCAAAAAAAAACTTCTCTTCAGTATCGATGCGTTTAAGCATTGTGCGCGCATTAAAAGACCGCTTCATCACCTATCACTGTTTGAGTTTAGAACCAGTGGAAATCTGACTATTTCTATGGGTGCTTTCTATCGAAGAATTTCTTGTATATTGATTCCTAGCTCTGTCAAGATGGGTTCAAACTTTTCCATTAGAGTCCTTTGTGGCGTTTTTAGCATTCGTAACCAAAAGTTCAATTCCATCAACCCAATTGGTTTTTCGAAACCTTCCTTTATTCTTTGTTTTTGATACATCGGAGTTTTGCCAAATAAATCACCAAAGGTTTCGTCTAATATTTTGAAACCATCTTCCCAACATTCTTTACGGTCATCTTCTTCACATTTATCACAGTCAGCTTCTTCAAATGAAAAGATATAGCCCATTAATGGAAGGTACAATCTGCTAATCTCGGCATACTTTTTTCTGCCCTTCTCAGTCAAATCATAGAATTCTTTTATCATTGCCTTAACTTTCTCTTCTTTCACCTTCTTGATATATCCCTCTTTTTTCAATCTGTTTTTTGCGTCATAGATTGCTTGAGGATACTTGGGAACTAATCCTATGCATCCTTTTTCTTTCTTCAACTTCTTATGAATATCAATTGGCGAGAGAGTTCCATATTTCCCCACCATTTTTATGAAAAGCATTTCTGAAGATGATAGTGACATCTAACATCACCAGTATAAGACTGAAATCAGCGATTATATTAGTCTTTTAGTGAGGAATCCCTAATATTAATCTTGACAAAACATTGGAATAATATTCTTTTTTCCCTAATATTTCCGAATATTCCTTAAAAACGCTATTTACACCAAAAATGCCTTTATTTTTACATATGGGACCTAATTACAGCGAAAAAAGGAGGTAGATAAAATGAATGATGAAAAAAATATCGTAGAAGTGTTGGAAGAAAGAGGGAGAATAGACTTGACCGATTTGGCGAGCCTATTCCTTCCCTCGCCACCCATTAGATGTTGGGAAGAGGATTTCGATGGAGAAGAGTGTGAAGAAGACTGTGATGACT
>Ga0209978_10000846_pt1 | contig 12110 bp, 9 predicted proteins | sample BentaG_FD_182805 | JGI IMG/M metagenome (GOLD analysis project Ga0209978, IMG submission 182805) | Deep subsurface microbial communities from South Atlantic Ocean to uncover new lineages of life (NeLLi) - Benguela_00093 metaG (SPAdes)... | ecosystem: Environmental > Aquatic > Marine > Oceanic >...
TGGTACCAGCAGCGCTTATAGCACAAGTAACACTAGGCGAGGTCTTCCAACCGTAGGTACTAGTCGTCAGAGTCGATGTGCCAGTTGTGTAGCTCGTATTATCTGTATAATACGCCTCTTCGGCCAGACACAGGTTTGCCGAATCACTCTTTGCAGCAGAGTTGTAAGCCCGAATCCTGTAAGCAGCAAATTGAGGTATCGCAATAGCAGCCAGAATTCCGATGATAGCAATCACGATCAGGAGCTCGATCAGGGTAAAACCTTTTTGGTTATTCTTTTTTCTTAACGTGGTAAGCATGATTTAAATTCCTCCCTATTTAAAAGTTTTAATTGTTAGTTTTAGTTGTTAGTTTTAGTTGTTTTTATGAAATCTGACACCACCTCCTTTTTTGGTGTAAACTTTTGGCGGTGTATTGTAAGCAATAAGTGTGCCTAAAGACAATTTCTCCATCTTTTCCATAACTTATCAATACAGATGGCAGAGGAAGAGGGGGTCAAAAGTGACATTTTTTTGTCTATATCCAACAACTTTTGTCACCTAATGAGGATGTAACAGTCTCAGCGTTACTCTAGTTCCTTGGCCCTTCTGGCTTTCAATCTGTATTTCGCCTTGGTGATTATTAATAATTTGATGTACTATAATTAGCCCAAGCCCAGTGCCATTCTCCTTGGTGGTAAAGAAGGGGTCAAATATCTTGCCCTTGATCTCCTGGGGAATACCGACTCCTGTGTCACATACGGTGATTTCAATGAAATCACCTGGGTCCAACGTCCTGTGTCTCATGTCCAATGCCTCTTCCTGTTTAGAGACTTGGGACCTCAGACTTCGGACTGCGGTGGAAACCGCAAGGATTCCACCGTGTGGCATGGCCTGAAGTGCGTTTAAAAAAAGATTTAAGAACACCTGTCTCAATTGGCCAGAATCTCCATAAAGTGAAAGGGAGTTAGGGATCTGCACCTCAACCTTTACATCTTGATTCCAGTCCGGGTTACTCCTTAGGCTCAAAAGGGCCTCATCGATTAGATTCCTTAAAGGGAAAACTTCCTTTTGGGGCTGGGCTGGTTTACTGAATTGCAAGAAATCGGTGACTAATCTATTCAGTCGATCGGCTTCTCTAAGAATGATGTCCATCAATGGCTTGTAGTGGTTAGAGCCCCCCAATTCTTCTTGGAGTATTTCAGTAGACCCACTTATAGAGGCTATAGGGTTTCGAATCTCATGGGCAATGCCTGCTGCCAACTCTCCTATGGCAGCCATTTTTTCTGATCTCATCACCTGCTCTTCCATTTCCTTTACTTTGGTAATATCTTGGAAAACCATGATCTTGCCCCCAATACCCCTGGATGGAGAAATGGAAAAACCCAAAAATATATCCTTTCCATCCTTTCTCTTAAATATAGCCTCGCCTCTAAGTTGTCCCTTACGTTTGAGGTCAACCCCGTTGGAGAATCCTTCTCCCACGGGGTCAACCCATGGAAATATTTTGCTTACCGGCTCCCTGTAAAGCTCATCAAGACTATATCCCAGAATATCTTCCCCGGCCTTATTTAGAAAGACAATATGTCCCTCTCTATCCACAGAAATAAGGCCACTCTCTACATTCTCCACAATATCTCTATAAAGGGCTTCTAATTCGCTATAGTACAATTTTTTTCTCTCAAGCTCAGTTTCCGTCTCTTTTAGGCGTTGTGAGATATTGGAGCTCAAAATAGCCACCAGATAAAAGGCGGCCATATTCATACCCCAGAGATAAAGGAAATAATGAGCATCGGGAGCAGTATATTCTACGCCCTTCTTACCTAATGGGATAAGCACGCCATAGTATTCCAGATTGAGAAGGACCCCAAAGAGGATAGTGCTCATAGAGGCAACCATCAGTCCCCCTGTCCGATAAAGGATCATACTTGCCGAGATAATAGAGAATAGGTAGACGAAGGAAAAAATACTTTCAGCCCCTCCAGTAATATAGATTAAGATTGTAACCAGAACCACATCTCCTGATATCTGCTGGTAGGCCATGGTTTCCAGATTTTTTACCTTAGATAGTAAGAAACCGTAGGCTAGACTGAGAGAGTAGGTAAGAGCGATAAAAATGTAGATGTAGTTTAGGGAGGGAAATAAATATAGGTATCTTTGTCTTATCTGAATATATGCTGTTGCCCCCAGAAGAAATGTTGCGACAATAACCCTCAGGAGCATCAACCATTGTAAGCTTTTCTTCAGGCTCTCATTTTGCTCAATATTTGGACGTTCCACCATTTAGCTTATGCCATATTTTTTCAATTTGTATCTCAAAGATCTAAAGCTGATATTAAGTAGCTGGGATGCCTTAATTTTGGAGCCCTGAGCCATACCCAGGGCCTTGGAAATTAAATCCTTTTCAAATTTGCCCAGTTGCTCTTCCAGGTCAATTCCCTGGGGAGGGATTGATTGAGATTCAGGTATTCCACCTTCTTTTTTATATTGAGAAAGAACTAGGCTTTCCGGAAGGACAATACTTGAGGTTTCTAAGGCTATCCCCCTTTCTATTATGTTCTCAAGCTCTCGCACATTACCCGGAAAATCATAATCTATCAGAGTTTTTAGTGCATAAGATGATATCTCTCTCACATCTTTACCTAATTCATGGGAATATTTATCCAGAAAATATTTGACTAAAAGAGGGATATCTTCCCTTCGCTCACGCAAAGGGCATATATGGATATTAATTACATTCAGGCGATAGAAAAGGTCTTCTCTGAACCGCTTGGAAATTACCTCCTGCTCCAAGTCCTTATTAGTAGCAGCAATTATTCTTACATCCACTATTACGGGCTTCTTACCTCCTATCCTCTCAATCTCCCTTTGTTCCAACACCCTTAACACCTTTGCCTGGGTAGAAGGGCTCATGTCGCCTACTTCGTCTAAGAATATAGTTCCTTGATGGGCAAGCTCAAATTTGCCCATCTTTTGAGAGATAGCACCGGTAAAAGACCCCTTTTCATGTCCAAAAAGCTCAGACTCTAGTAAGCCCTCAGGAATGGCACTGCAATTTATTGTCACAAAGGGCTTCTCCCGCCTGGGGCTATTGCTATGTATGGCCTTGGCCACCAGTTCCTTTCCTGTTCCACTTTCACCAGAGATTAATACATTGGTCTTACTAGGAGCGGCCCTTTGGATAATATCGTATATCCGTAGCATTGCTGGACTTTTACCAACTAAATCCTCAAATCTATCTTTGAGTCTCTTCTGTTTCTCCAACACCTTATCTACAAGTGGTTTTCCTTCTATGGCACCCTTAACCACCGATTTTATTTCTTCTACCTTGAAGGGCTTACTAATATAGTCATATGCCCCTTCTTTCATGGCTAAAATGGCATCATCTGGAGAGGCATAGGCGGTGATCATAATCACCGGTATGTGGGAATGATGTTCTTTCATTCTATGCAACAAAGTAAGCCCATCCATTTTGGGCATCCTGATATCGGCAATTGTGAGATCATAATGATCTTTTTTAAGTAATCGACTTGCCTCCTCTCCGTCAGAAGCCGTTGTTACCTCATATCCCTCCTTTTTCAGAAGGATTTCCAGAAACTCCCGCATGCTCAACTCATCATCAACTACTAGTATCTTGGGCATAAGACCCTCTCTCCAGACAGCTCTGAAAAAATCCTTTTCAGAGCTGTCATCCAACACCTTTCTCTAGGTTCTATTTGGTTTTCTCATGATATTACCAATAATATCCGAAGTAGATACACCTTCAGTTACGGGTATCAAAACTACTTCTCCTCCGGACCCCTCTACTATTCCCCTACCTATCACTTCCTCCCTTTTATAATTACTGCCCTTGGTTAAAACACCGGGGCTAAGCTCCCTTAGCAAATCGCAAAGTGAATCGGTAGAGAAGATAGTTATGTAGTCTACACAGTCCAAAGCTGCCAAAATCTGCGCACGTTCGTATTGACTGATAATGGGCCGCCCATTACCTTTAAGCTTTTTAACGGAGTCATCGGAGTCCAAGGCTACAATCAATATATCGCCCAATGCCTTAGATTCCTTAAGTAGCTTTATATGCCCTACATGTAGAAGATCAAAACAGCCATTAGTAAAGATAATCCTTTTGCCTCGAGCCCTTAAGTAGCCAACAATCTGTTTTAGCTCCTGAAGGTTTTTAACTTTATTGGTGGTAAAAACTATCCTTTGAGCTAGCGCATCCATTAATTCATCTCTGGATGTAGTAGCGGTGCCTATCTTGCTTACCACAATACCTGCCGCTAAATTGGCCAGATACGAGGCTTCAGGCAAGGAGAGACCAGAGGCAATTCCTAATCCTAATACAGCCAGAACGGTATCACCAGCGCCAGAAACATCATACACCTCCCTTACCTGCGCTGGGATGTGTACAGGTAACTCACCCTTCACAAAGAGCGTCACACCTTCCTTCCCCCTGGTTATAAGGGCTGCCTCAAGCTCCAGCTCCTGTAGAAATCTTTGACCTATCCGGATCAATGCATCCTCATTCTCCATAGTAACCCCTGACGCTAGGGCTGCTTCTTTCTTATTAGCCGTGATTATAGTGGCCCCTTTGTACTTTTTAAATTCATTGCCTTTAGGACCCACCAAAACCGGCTTCTTGCTGTTATGGCAAGCATTGATGACCCCATTTAATACCTTACCTGTAAGGACTCCCTTGGCATAATCTGAAATCAAAACCGCATCGAATAGCGATATATTATCCCTAATATAGGTTATAATTCTATCTCCTAAACCCTCCAGAACATCTCTCTTGGTTTCCCAATCTATCCTCAATACCTGCTGACCATCTGCCATGACTCTGGTTTTTTTGGTAGTTCGCCGGGCCGCATCAAAAAATATGCCTTCTGTTGATACCCCCAGCCTTTTTAATTCATTCTGCAAAAGTTCACCGTTTATGTCCTGACCAATGACACCGGTTACATAAATTTTGGTCCCCAGGCTAACAAGATTATTAACCACGTTGCCTGCTCCGCCAAGGACATAAGTCTGCTTCTCAATATCCACCACCTGTACCGGTGCTTCAGGTGAAATTCGATCTACTTTCCCCCACAGATATTCATCAACCATCAAATCCCCAACCACCAGTAGTGTGTAGTTGGAGAAACTGGGGATTATAGATCTCGTATTTTCTAAGGGGAACTCCAGCATACTCTCATGTGCCTTAGGCCTTACTTGCTTCTTTCAGATAATCCTTAAAGACTCTGTAAAATCTCTCATGGTGGGTAATAGACATCCTCAAAATAGACTGAATATCCTCGAGATCGTTAATATTCACAACCACATTGACACTATTGGCAAAGGCCCCCATGTGGTCCATGGTTCTGAAGTCTTTTCCTATAAAAACAACCAACATATCCCTTCTTACAGTCATAGGTATGGTGCTTAAATACTTCGAGACTGCATTATCTTTGCCGGCCTCGCCTCCAAATGCTTCATTCAAGATAATGATATCATAGTGAACAAATTGGAGTTTTCCCTGTACATCTTCAGCGGAGGTAGCCACCACGACTCTGTAATCTAAGGATTCCAGGGCACTGGTTATGATACTTAAGTTTTTCTGATCATTCTCGCAAATAAGGGCACTCTTTATTCCCTCGGTAAAAAGATCGACAATCATTTCTTTATCAGTTTCCATACCTTCCCCTTTTTATAAAGGAGGGCCTTTATCCTTCCCACCATGCCTTTCATCAATGGCCAACCCTTCAATGGTCGTGGTTTTTACACCTTTTTCGCTCTTTATTTTGTCTATACCCATTCGTACCACAGCCCTTTTGGATGCATAAGCTAAGGCTACTTCTTCGGTAATCAGTTCCTTCTTATACGCCTCGAGGATGTCCTTATCAAAGGTCTGCATACCGAATGCCTCACTGGTTTCCATAATGCCGTAAAATGTCTTATCCTCAGATTCCCCTTTCACAATACATTCTTTAACACGCAGATCACTCCCCAGAATTTCAAATACTGCCCATCTCCCACCACCAATCTTGGGCAGGAGTCTCTGAGAGATAATCCACCTTACAGTATCGGCAAGGCGGATTCTTATTTGCCTTTCCTCCTCCTGATTAAACATCCCTACCATGCGATTTACAGTCTGGCCGGCATCTAGGGTATGTAGGGTGCTTAACACCAGGTGTCCTGTCTCGGCTGCCATCAAGCCTATCCCCACACTCTCTCTATCCCTCATTTCTCCAACCAGAATCACCTTAGGAGCCTGTCTCAAGGTTGCCCTCAGTCCATTAGCAAAGGTATCAAAATCTGCGCCTAACTCCCTCTGGTTGAAGGTGGCCTGGTTGTGGGAATGGACAAACTCTACCGGGTCTTCTAAAGTGATTATGTGGACTGCTTGATTTTCATTTATCTTATCAAGCAGGGCAGCCAAGGAGGTAGACTTTCCAGTGCCAGTCGCTCCAGTCACCAAAATTATCCCATTCTTTTCCTGGGCCATTTTGAAAAAAGCGCCTGGCAACTCTAGTTCTTTGATAGTGGGAATACGGGTAGGCAATCTCCTCATGGCTGTTGAAAAACAATGCCTTTGTGAGAAGACATTGACTCTGAACCTGGCCAAGCCAGGCGCCTCATATGAAAAGTCACAGGAACCCTCTTCAATTAATTTGTGGATAAGACGCTTATCTGAATTAATGAGATTAAGAGCGAATATCTCGGTCTGGAAAGGTGTCAACCTATCGATGGGCGGATTAAGGGAAACCGAAACTAGCTTCCCTGCAGATTCTACTTGAAGGGGCCTTCCTACGGTGATATTGACATCAGATACATCCTGGTGCGCCTCCAACATAGTTCTCAAGACATAATCAATTTCCTTCTTCCTCATTCTCTCCTCCTAAACCTCGGTAAAGTCTGTCGGTGCCTTTTTGAGGAATGGCAAAAACTTTTGCTTATCATTGCATTTGCTATAGGCCTCACCGGGACTAATCCAGCCCCTATTTAGAAGATCCATAATGGAATCATCTAAGGGCTGCATACCATATTTTTTACCGGTTTGGATCACAGAAGGTATTTGGTAGGTTTTTCCCTCACGAATAAGGGTCCTGACAGCATGGGTACCAATCAAGATCTCCAATGCCGCACATCTTCCAGGTTTGTCATCCCTTCCAAACAGGGCTTGGGAAACCACCCCTCTGATACCATCTGCTAAAGTAGAGCGAATCTGGGTCTGTTGGTCGGCAGGAAATACCTCTATAATCCGATCCACCGTCTTGCCAGCACTTATGGTATGTACGGTGCTTAACACCAAATGCCCTGTTGCCGCCGCCTCCAAGGCCAGTGATATGGTCTCTAAATCCCGCATTTCCCCTACTAGAATAATATCTGGGTCTTCCCTTAAGGCTCCTCTTAAAGCAGCAGCAAAAGAACGGGTATGAGTACCCAGCTCCCTCTGATTAATAATGGAATTTTTGTGGTGATGTACGAACTCTATAGGGTCCTCAATGGTAATAATATGATCCTTTCTGTTTTGGTTAGCATAGTCAATTATAGCTGCTAATGTAGTAGACTTTCCACTACCCGTGGGACCAGTTACCAGTACCAGGCCCCTGGGTAGTAATGCCAACCTATAAATTACAGGAGGTAGGCCCAGTTGCTCTACAGTTAATACCTCACTGGGAATTTCTCTGAAAGCCGCCCCAATGCCTCTTTGCTGCATAAAGAAATTGGCACGATACCTGGCTAAACCAGGAATTTCGTGAGCAAAATCCAGATCTCCTGTCTCTTCAAATTTCTTTATCTTTTCCTCGGGGGTAATTTCGTACAGCATGGCCTTCAGTTCATCGTGCTCCAATACCTTATACTTAACCCGCTCCAATCGTCCATGAATCCTGAGTACTGGCTGACAGCCCGCCGCTAAATGCAGGTCTGAAGCGTCCTGCTCGTGCATAAGCTTAAAAAAGGCGTCTATCTGTGCCATGAAACCTCCTAATGTCTGATGTGACTGACATTAAAGATAAAGAATTTCACCAGAAAACCTTTTCTGTTTATGGTTGTGTGGTTTGGTCAATAGGATGAGACCTCCATCATTATCAACATCCCAGACCTGGGCTTCAAGGAATGGCTCTTTCATCACGTCCACACCATAGACCACTCTTTTTCCAATAGTATCTGAAAATTCCTTAAACATGTCAACTATGGGATTGTTCAAACTAGTGGATTCCACAGTAGCATCGAGCAGTTGCTGTTCATAATGAGAAACCATTCCTACATAGAAACCCAGCTTAGATATAAGAGTAGCTATAAATACATCCAGATCCACTTTAATACCCGCAGACCCAAATATAGACCCTGCACCTTCCTGTAAGCCTTTAGGAAAGAGGTGATTATTCACATTAATTCCTATACCGATGAGTAGGTATTCTTGCTTAAAGCACTCTGAGATATAACCCAGGGTAAGAATGCCTCCAATCTTTTTTCCATTAACATGAATATCATTGACCCATTTAACGTTGGCCGCTACCCCATAGGATCGAACGGTTTCACAGCAGGCCAAACCAGCAGACAGGGCATAAAGGTGGTTACGTTCTCTTAGTACATCTGGATGAATAACTAATGTTAACCACGCACCTCCTTCTGGGGCATGCCATCCCCGGTTCCACCTACCTCTGGCATCTTTCAGTATTCTTGCTACGACAACACCTCCGGAGGGAAAGTCTTTTCCTACCTTTTCATACGTACCTATCACTCTCTTGGCTTCAGTCAAGGTTCTATCAAGGACATGGTAGCAGTAGAAATGACAACCTACCAGTGCCCCCCTTCTCAGAATAATCTCTCCAGTCTCCCCCCACCTGGACAGTTTGGCCTTGAGTTCCCTCTCCTTGGCTTGGTTAAGCAGTCTTTTAAGCCTCTGCTCCCTATCTATGTTCCTTATCCCTTCTTTCATGGCTTACCGCAAGTCGTCACACGTGTGTGTCCGCACATTCTGACTACTGTCTACTGACTACTATCTACTGACTTATACCTCCCATTCCAGATGAATTTGCTGAACAAGCCTTGTTACAGATTTAATTTTTTCCACAGGGCATATACCCAAGAGAGGCTCTCCCTGGTCTATGAGTCTTGTACGGCTAAAATAGGTACGATAAATGACACCTGGCTCTCCTTTATATATAAGAGGCATATCTCTTTTCATTCTGGACATAATCAGAATCTCATCGCCGGGTTGAATAACCACATCCTGTCCCTTTCTTTCACCCATTCTAGCAGCCAACTGAGGAGAATAGAGGTATTTGGCCTTTTCAGGGGCCTTAAACATGTGAAGAACCTCACAAAGGACCTTAGAAATTACCTCCTCTTTATTCATGGGGTGTTTAATGGACATAACATACTCATCCGATTCCACAAATGTCCCATGTAGATGTTTTTGTAACTCTACCACAGTTCCATCTATAGGGGCATACATGGGTTTGAGATTTCTCTGCCTTTCCAGAATGTACAGTAGCGTGCCCCTTATTTCTTGCCACCTTCCCTTGGGACCAGAAATGGCCATGTCACCCTCAACCTTGAGCTGTACCCTGCCGGTATGTGGGGTTTGAATTCTGACCAATTCGTAAGGATGGGTCTTGTATTTCAAAAGCAGATCATGAAGATCAACCTCAGCCATACTATCTACCTATAATAGAGGTTTTTCCCGCCCATGGTAAGCAAAGCCATGTAAAGGTTCTTTCTGAACGTTCTCCTATCCCAAATGCCCTGGATGTGTCCACGCCTCAGAGCATTATCTGCCCGATGGTAATCGGGGGGTACGTCTTCTCCTGTAGTCTCCCTTATAACCCTGGGGCCAGCGAAACCAATATTAGAAGACTTAATGGCAAATTGATAAGGTGAACATCCCAAAAAGCTGGCTACCGGGCCCGCATAGGAGTTATTATCATAGACTACAATATAAAGACCGCCCGCATCAATGTATTCTCTAACCACCATGGTGCACTTGGGCATTTGTATTACACCTACTGTGCCTTCGTGTATTCTAATACCTCCGGTGGCATGGACATATGCAAGTAGAGGTAATTTTAATGCCTTAGCATGGTCGCAGGCCAATACGAATTTCTCCCCCTCTGCTGCCCCCACGGTACCATTCCTAAAGTTACTATAGAGCATGGCCACTACCAACTCTATTCCATTAATTCTGGCAAGAAAGGTAATGATAGCACTCTTCCTCTTGGTCTTTTTGGCATCACCTTCGATCTTTCTATCAAAACCTTTATATCCAATGGAGTTAGTGGAGCCTATATGACCATTAAATTCCCTGACAGTGGACTTATCGAACAGGGTTTTTAAGTACCATTGGTACTCCAAAGGAAAATGGTGGCCACAATTTGGACAAACGCCATGAAGATCACCATATAAATCAGGAACCCACAGGTCAAGACAGCCGTGAGTATGGCTATTACGACAGGTAATAACCCTATCTTCATTGGCCAAGGGGCTTACATATGTCTCCCCAAAATCAGTCATGGCGTTTGCCGGCAATCGGTGGGGAGGGGACTTCGGAACCCTCTTGGGAAGCCTGGCTTTTACAAAGGTATATATGGTCTTAAAGGGGCTTTTTATGGGGGCCAAGGCTATAGACCCTTCCTGGGAAACCTCTTCAATAACCTTCTCTACACTTCTCTTCTGCTTCTTCAACAAGTCAAAATAGACCTTTATATAAAAGTATCTGAGACCACTTGAGATCTTGTCCATGAACTTTTTGAACGGATTTTTGGAGTCCGTAAAAAATCTTGTACCCATATTTCTATATTTTTTAGACCGGGTCTGAAGTAGCCTCATCCTTTCTTTATGTGAGAGTTCCCATCTGATATCTACGTCGAATTGGCCTTCCATAGGCATCATCCTTTGCCTTTTTACAGAATGGGCACGTAGTGTCTGGAGGGTTTTGGTGCTTAACACCACTTCGTCGGTTGCTCTCAGCATCTCATACCTTAGTCTTTTGAAAAAGCCATCATCCTCTTTTCTCGCTCCCAGTGGAGGCTCTGGAATAATTCTATCCACCACACCCAGATTTAAGCTATCACGGGCACTGATTCTCAATTGCTCTGCACAGAAATCGATGAGCTCCTTAGGGGCCTTCTTCCCTTCCGCAATTTTTCCCTCAATAGCAGCTGCCCCCTCTGGAGAGATCACAGAGTAGTATCCATGTGACAACATAAGCCGCATATCTGATAAACCAATGGCCTCTGCCCCTCCTGAGCCTCCTTCAGAGATTACCGAGATGATAGGAACCTTCAATTTAGTCATTTCATAAAGATTTCTGGCAATCTGTTGGGCCGAACCTGGATAGTCTTCAATGGGATAGGCACCCGGGGTAGAAATACAGATGTGAACAGGAATTCCCTCCGTTTCCGCTACCTTCATATACCTCAACGCCTTCTCATTTCCCCAGGGTTTAGCAGAACCTCCATTTCTAAACTCCTCCCCCTTGCCTTTCTCATGACCTATAACCATAACTCGGTGGGAATATATACGGTTGCCAATTTTCCTTGATATATCCGCCCTGGCAACAACTATGGCTGGGTCTATATTACAGTCATCTGCACCACCTAACTCCGAATAGTCGTCGTAGACATTATCGAGGATGTCTCTTAAGGTAACCCGCTGAGGATTCCTCACAATCCTGACAATTTCCATGGCAGTTAAATCCTTTTCTGCCTTGACCTCGTAAAATGCCAGCATTTCCTCGAGGCTTTCCATCTCAGATAAAATCTCATTTGAGGAAAGTTGGTAAAAATCCCTCTTGAGTTTATCCGCTTTGGTCTTGAGTTGAGAAAAACCTGGATATGGATTATCTCCCCTTATATCTATGAGATAGAAAATTCTGTTCTCTAAGCTTAGAAATCTTTTTTCAGTTTCCATAATATATCAGCAGGTGGCCCTTCCAATTACTGGTGCACAATTTTCTAGAAACCATACCTTGACACTTACAACATTAAGAGAAAATGATTATTTACCTTACTCAGTACTCAGTAAAACGTGACTCTTTACATTCTGTGGGCAGGAGGGTTTCTTTTTTTGCTGGCCCTTTTGTAACTCAGTTGCCGTGGCCGTTTCAAAATGGTTTCTTTCAGCCAGAGCCGATGCTCCCATTGCC
>Ga0209978_10000847_pt1 | contig 12106 bp, 14 predicted proteins | sample BentaG_FD_182805 | JGI IMG/M metagenome (GOLD analysis project Ga0209978, IMG submission 182805) | Deep subsurface microbial communities from South Atlantic Ocean to uncover new lineages of life (NeLLi) - Benguela_00093 metaG (SPAdes)... | ecosystem: Environmental > Aquatic > Marine > Oceanic >...
TTCAAGAGTAACCCCCCCCTATTGATTGCCTTGACTTTAGAACCTATTGATTTTAGTATGCCGTACTAATGAACGAACCTAAATTACCAAAAAATCCTGAAGACTTAGCACCAATCCTCGATTATTCCTTTGAAGACAAAAAGTTACTGTCTCAGGCCTTCCGGCATCCTTCTTACGTTTATGAAAGGGATGATCCAAGAGTGTCCGATAATCAGAGATTAGAGTTTCTTGGCGATGCAGTTATTAACCTTGCTATCAGTCATCTACTCATGGAATCCTTTCCTGAAATGAAGGAAGGGGAGCTGTCCAAATACAGGGCTTCTCTGGTAAGTGAAAGCGGTCTCTACCCTATTGCCTGTGAGTTGCAGATAGGAGATTATCTCCTCCTGGGAAAGGGGGAGGAACAAACCCAGGGCAGAAAAAAACCATCTATCCTAACTGATGCCCTTGAGGCCCTTATAGGAGCAGTTTATCTTGATGGCGGTTTTAGTGTTGCTCTCAGGGTAATAGCAAAACTCTTTAGCCCTGTATTGGATGAGATCAGCCTTGGTAACTCATTTATTGACTATAAAACAGACCTGCAGGAATACTCACAAGAGGCTGTTCAGTCAACTCCAGAATATCGGCTTGAAAAGGAAACTGGTCCAGACCACAATAAGACCTTCTATGTAGCAGTGTACCTGAGAGGAAAGTTAATGGGTAAAGGAAAGGGAAAGAGCAAAAAGGAGGCTGAACGGGAAGCAGCAAAGGAGGCCTTGGCTTGTCTAAGAAAATAAAAGGCCACTTTATCATACCCATATTTATCCCACACCAGGGCTGCCCCCATAGATGTGTTTTCTGTCAACAAAAAACCATAACCAATAGCTCGGAAAGCATTTGCACAGCAGATGATATTAGAAATCTAATTGAGCAAGCCGTACAGTCAAAACACTTTCCTAATCAAAAGCCGAGAGAGATCGCCTTTTATGGTGGTACGTTTACATCTCTACCCACTGCCTCCATGGAGAAAATGCTAAATGCTGTGAGGCCTTTTTTGGAAAAAGGCGTCATACAATCTATCCGTCTCTCTACAAGACCAGACGCTCTGGATGAAGACAAGCTTAATATCCTTGAATCTTATGGTGTATCAACGGTAGAGCTTGGGGTACAATCCATGGACGACGAGATTTTACTCCTTTCTAATCGAGGGCATACATCACGTGAAACCGTTGATGCGTTCAGAGCACTGAGAAATAGAGGATTCAATGTAGGGGCACAACTGATGCCTGGCTTGCCAGGAGACTCTCAAGAGCTATTCCTGGAAACCATTGACAAGGTTATTGCCCTAAAACCTGATATGGCCAGGCTTTATCCAACACTCGTCATACGGGGAACAAAACTGGCACAATGGTACAATCAAGGAAAATATACCCCAATGGGACTTGACGATACCATTAGTCTCTGCAAAGAGGCCTGCATACGATTAGAAAGTGCCGGGATTCCTGTTATCAGAATCGGACTCATGTCTTCCCCATCCCTGCTCAAGAAAGGGGAGATAGTTGCGGGACCATGGCATCCATCCTTAGGATTTCTGGTTCGATCTGCCATTCACCTTGCAAAAGTGAAACCCTACTTACCCACCATGGAAAAGCCAAGGAGTATTGTACTCCATGCACCTAAAAGGGACATACCATTAATCAGGGGTCACAAAAAGAGCGGCATAAAGCAAATCGAAGCCATGACAGGAGGCGTGATAAAAGAAATTATCTCCGACGATTCGATCCCTTGTGGAAAGGTAGCCTTCGAGATTGTATGATCTCCCTGAATAATTCCTCCCGGTGCTTTACCTGCATTGTGGCGTTCTCAAAAGAGACCCTCTCCTGCCCTTAGATTCCAACACGTCCTTAAGACTCAATATATACTGGATCTTCTCAAGGACAGAAAAAACAGAAGCTATGGTGGGTGCTAGTTACTCCTCGTGACAACAAATTGATTTAACTTGAGGAGACAGTCCTTTATTGGCGAGTCAGGAAAGAGGTTGAGGCACCGTGCTGCACGATCCACATACTCTCGGGCATCGTAACGGCATCTCGCAATAGCACCGTTACCCCGTACCAGTTCAGTTACCTCCCGGTAGTTGTGCTCTAAGGCATCTCCGCCTTTGAATAGATCTTCTAGCCTCTCTCGCTCTTGTTGCGGTAGGCAGGTGAGGGAATAGATCAGCGGAAGGGTAATCTTACCCTCTCTGAGGTCGCTGCCCATGGGTTTTCCACTCTCTTCTACCGTAGCGGTATAATCAAACACATCGTCGATAATCTGAAAGGCAATCCCCATATTGAGCCCGAAGTCCTTGAGTGATTGAACATCGGGCTGCTCTGCCCCGGCCACGATACCCCCACCAGCGCAGGCAGCCGACATGAGGGCCGCTGTTTTGGCAGTAATGATGGTGAGGTAGTCGGCTTTGGTGATGTTCCAGTTATGGGTGTTTACGAGCTCCAAAACCTGGCCCTCGGTCATGCTCGTAGCCGTATCAGCGAGGATCTTTAAGAGCTCAATGTGCTTTTTTTCAATAACCATCCTGGAGAATTTGGAAAAGAGAAAATCACCCACGAGGATTGCTGTAGGGCTTCCCCACAGCTTATTGACTGATGCCCTTCCACGACGCATCGGGGCATTATCAATGACATCATCGTGCAGGAGGCTCGCCGCATGCAGACACTCAAAGATGGTGGAAAGCGTATACCGGTCACGGTCAGTGTAGTTACAGAGTTCACAGGAGAGGATAAAAAACAGGGGCCTAAGCCGTTTGCCGGTACCGAGCAGGCTATAGTGGGCAACCTCTTCTATAAGCGAGACATCAGAGGTTAGCACCTTACCTAGCTCATCGTTGATCCGCTCAAAATAGGGGTTGAACTGTCTTAAAACTGTAGATTCCTCGCTCATGGTCTCCCTGCTAATCTTTTCCTCCAAAACAGATTATGTACTGCTCGTAAAAAGATAGCTAAATGATGCATGGTTGTCAAACCAATTATGCGTGTGGACGATTGATCCGATAAGATACTACAGAATCGTTATCTTTGGGATCATATTGATCGATGTCATCCAAAACCTTTTTTGCGCCTATTTGATAGCCCAATACCCCTCGCTGCCTGGAAATGACAGACTCACCAAAGAACTTATGAGCTCCAGATTATTTACTATTGATCTTGCCTTTTGTTTCTTATAAGGTCTTAGAAAATTTTGTTTGATAACAAGGAATATACAAGCCGAAATGAGCCAGCCAGAACTGGAGAAAAGATTTCTCCCATTTGCAAAAAAGATGTCAGATGAGGGCATACCTCCTCTCATTATCGATACTTTTAAGTTTTACTATGGGAAGCTTCTGAGTGGCGAAAGGGGGTTTATATCCAGAGACGACATTGTTCCGGTTGGAAAAGATGAGATAGCTGATTTGGAGAAGCTAAACAGGTTCACCGAAGAGGGAGTCCGGGCACTTAAGGAGACGGTAATAATCAAACTGAACGGGGGCTTGGGAACGAGTATGGGCCTGTCAAAGGCCAAGTCCCTTATTGAGGTAAAGGATGGATACAACTTTCTCGACATTATCGCGAGACAGATTTTAATCCTCCGAAAAGAACATGGAACAGACATCCCTCTGGTACTCATGAACAGTTTTAATACTGATGAGGATAGTAAAAAATTTCTTGAGAGATATCCTGAACTAAGCTCTGACATTCCCCTGTCCTTTCTGCAGCATAAATTTCCAAAGGTCCTCAAACAAGACCTCAGCCCTGCAGTTTGGCCCATGGACCCAGATTTGGAGTGGAATCCCCCTGGGCACGGGGACATCTATTGTGCATTGATCACCTCTGGCATGCTGAACAAGCTGATTATGAGGGGCTATCGATACGCCTTTATCTCCAACTCCGATAACCTCGGGGGCACAATGAATGTAGCAGCACTCGGCTACCTGGTCACCAAGGACTTTCCTTTTATGATGGAGGTTGCGGAGAAGACAAAAGCAGACATCAAGGGCGGGCACATAGCCCGGCTGCCTCAGACTGGCGGACTCGTTCTCAGAGAGATAGCCCAGTGTCCTGAGGAAGAGATAGAGGAGTTTCAGGACATACAGGTGTATAAGTATTTCAATACAAATAATATATGGGTCAATCTCGTATTTCTAAAAGACCAGTTAAAAGAACCTGGAAACATTTTTAAACTACCGGTCATTGTCAATCCGAAGAGAATCAGTCCTAAAGATGACTCATCCCCCGAGGTTTACCAAATTGAAACGGCTATGGGATCTGCTATCTCGATTTTTGAAAGAGCCGCAGCTGTAAAGGTACCAAAGACACGATTTGCTCCCGTCAAAAGGTGCCAAGACCTTGTTGCACTCATGTCGGATTGCTATGTAATGACAGAAGACAGCAGGGTTATACAAAACCCTCAAAGGCGACTTGGGGCTATAAAGATCGATCTCGATGATAGGTACTACAGAAAGATAGACCAATTGCAGAAAAGATTTCCCCATGGTGTCCCCTCACTGGTTGATTGCAAGTCGCTTAAAGTGGAGGGAAATGTTTACTTTGGGAGGGGAATTATGATAAAGGGAGATGTGACTATTACCAATCCTTTGTCAAAACGGGTTTCAATCCCTGAGGGAGCAGTAATTGATAAAGATTTACTTTTTGACTAAAATTTGACATAAAATACATCATGCCAGATAGTGACCTCCAGAATGTTGAAAAGACAATCAAGGCAATCCAGAACATTGGTATTATGCTCGATGGTGCCAGTGAATTTGTATGTGAAGAAGGGGTGCTTAAGAGATTTTCAGGGTATATAGGAGTCTATCTCAAGAAACTCGAAACAGGTATCGTCTCCCTTAAGAAGAAATTTCCAGGAAAGTTTCCAGAAACGCCAGAACTGGATAGTTCATTATCAAGGATCAAAGGTATTGCTAAAACGCTGAGAAGAGGTAAAAGTGATGTTGAAGAAAAATGCCGAGCCGGAGATCTGGGTCGTGAATTAACCACAGAAATCATTGAGTTAAGAGCTAGTGTACAAGATATCTCGCAGACTGTTAGTGGTAAGGTTTCGGGATACTCAATTGCTGACAGAATTGCAGGCCAGGGAGGGAAAGTAGCATCAGCGCTCTATTACCTTTCCCCTTTCGCCCCCATTCCACGGAAGGTTATTCTCGCGGCGCTAACGTTCGCTCTTATCGGTTTTGGCTATCTTTTTTTTACCATGGAATCGGAAGATGCCTTGATTCAGAGCATCAGAGATGATGCTGCCTTTCTACAAACGCAAAAAAAGGTGCTCTCCACGAAAACGCAGGAACATAGGGAGATCAAGGCAGAGACTAAAATCCTTGATAAACAAGATCTGAATAGGAAGGATAAAATCAAATTGCTCAGCCTATCGGTGGAGGAACGGAAAATCGCGGAATTCATTGAAAAGACTGCGGTTTCAATAGAAAAAAGAGAAACAGAATTGGCGGGAAAAAATAAAAGGTTAGAAGAGCTCCAAAAAAAATCATTCTTTCAGAAGTTATTAAAGAAGTAGGGGAGAGCTGGAATTGCAGATTTTAGAGTCACAACACCAGGTAATCGACAACTATCGCCCCACATCACCTCATATCATGAAGCGATAGAAATCACTCTTTCCCCTCTTTATTGCCAAAACAGACCAGTCATTACAACCTCTTGTTACCCGGACACCTTCTGATTGATGAGAAGGGGTATCACTGTAGGCCACCGTTATGGCGGCAGCCAACTCTATGCCTTCCATAGAGAGGTTCCCGGTTGCCAGAACGGTGGGTCCGGGAAATGAGTCAACTCGAAACATCGTATCTGCTTCCTTTCTCAAAGAGCTAATCACCTCATTTTCTTTCTGGTTTCGGCCCACCACGATCTTGGCGTTTTCGCTCAGCCTAAAATGTCTTCCCCACCTCAGAAGTTCTACATCTCGCCTTGAGAAATCCGGGTTTAAAGATAGGAGGTCTTTGAGACGGCGGGAAAATACCTTTTCGGTTAGAAGACATCCCCCAGCAGGAGCCGGGTAGTCTTCTATACCAAATTTCTTGGCCAATTCAATCTGTGGCTGCCGAGAACGCCCTGAAAGCCCTAATAGCCTCTCTCTCATCACCCAGCCTTTCCTTTCAGGAAGGGTTTCCGGCAATCGTTTTGCTGAAAGGGGCCTGAGGATAAGATCTTTGAACCCCGACCCATGAGAGATAGTGGAAAGGGATCGTAGGTTCTGCGACATGGGGCGTTGGCCCACGACCTCTCCACTTATGATAAAATCCGCCTTTTCATCTTTCAACATCTCACCCACTATCTTGAACATCAGCTCATGGCAATCGATACACGGATTTAAGCCTTTTCCATAGCCGTGCCTTGGGTTAAGCACTATCTGGATGAGACTATCCGTGATGTCCACGACCTTGAGAGAAAGCCCAATATAGGGTGCAGACCGGGCAGCCTTGTCTGAGGAGAAAAAGGGGGACTCAAAACAGACGCCAACAACATCAAGCCCTTGCTCCTGGATGAGTTTAACAGCCAAAATGCTATCCAGGCCACCCGAAAAAAGGGCTAAAGCCTTCATAAAATCAGCTCTCTTGAGTTATTGCAACTTAACAGGCCGTTGCCCAAACGGAAATTCCTTTGAGCGGTCATTAAAAAGTTTTTTGCCAAGAAATCTTGGCGAATCCCGACAAGTCGGGAAAAAAACGTTCTAGACCAAGCGAAAAGGGATTTCGGCAACAGCCTGTTAAGAATCAGTGTATCAAGGGATTACCATGAGTAAAGGATTATCAATCCGTTTCCGCTTTCAGTTGGTTATCACGAGGCGCTCTCTATTGCCAGATCCCTGCCAAATAAAAGACCAGCCCTACCAATAGCCCCACAGCAAAATTAATAACCTTAACGAAAACAAAACTTCTCTTTGATTCTGCCAGTAAAGGAAGCATTCCATGACCCTCCTGAACAACAGAACTCGCCAAAAGAATACCAAAGGGGATTGACCCTTGTGCAAACAGGGTAACAAATATCATATGTGGGCCAGATTCCGGAATAAGTCCGATAAGACACGCGATCAACATCACAGTCAAATAATTTGCCTTAATCCAGCTGCCCAGTTCTAAATAGTTTATCAAGAAATGCATTACCAACAAAGCGCCAAATGTCCACAGAAATACCCTTGGCATATGAACCTTCACTATATGTTCCCAGAGATGCTTTTCCAAGAAATGTTCCGGAACAGTGGAAACTATAAAAAGAGCAAACAGAGAGGTTACGAACAGCGTTATCTTGATCCAGTTCCATTCTGTTGGGCCTAATTGATTAGAGGCTAATCCAGCAATGAATAATACCAGGACGATTATTAACAACCCGCGCTGGAGGGTAAGATTCTTCAGTTGACTTACTATCTCATACCGTGGAAAACAGGTACACTCATCCTCATCATGAAATTGCAACTGACGACCCAGCTTTGCTATCAGAACAGAGTCAGGTTTGAATAGGATATCGGTTACAAAGCCCGCGATAATACCTGCTATGAATAGAATGACAATTATGAGAAGTGCCTTTCCCGGAAACATCGAGAGCATTACATAGGCTTCATCCCCACTGGTTGCGATCATCACGGTCACCAATGCACCAAAACTTACTACATTGTGGGAATAGAGGGCAACAACTGTGAATGCACCGAGACAACCAGGTGTGGCACCAAGGAAGGCTGACAAAAGATATTGACTCCATCTTGACTTTTGTAGTGAATTTTGCCAATCCCCTTTGGTCTGGACATTGACATACTCTATTATGAGCATCATTACAAAGACAAAACCGGTAATCATTAAGGCGTGTTGAAGGGTTTCTATAATCATCTGCACTCCCTGGTCTATTTGGGATCTCGACTTCTTTTTCGCAGCTTGTTCAGTTCCTTCTCTTTATCCTCGATAACTGCCTCTAACTCCTCAATGACTAACATCTGTTCTGGACGGACAGAATGGGGAGGAAGGGAATCCTCTCGGTCCCCTAATTGTGCCTTAAGCTCATCTATCTCTCTTTCTAGATCTTCCTCTTTACCCATAGCCAAGAGACCCTTCAAACGAAAAGGGGCCGTGCTCTTTCCCTGCATCCACCCTTATCCAGATCCTGTAGAGTTTTTCTCCCTCTTCCCCAAAGCACCTATATCCTGTGGAACTGATTTTGTAACTTTTTCCACCACACAACTGACACCAATCAAAGCACATGACCAAGAATACCCCTCAAGTCATAATACCCGTGGATTTACCCATGTGCAGTTCGTTTGATCCTTTCGCGCTGATCTTTGGTTTTAGGACCTCTTTAAAAAACCGCAGTGCCTCCTCAGCATCATTGTCCATGAGTATGTCCTCGATCTTCATAATCTCTTCATGTGAAATTTCAAGTACCACTTTGCCCATGTTAAGCCTCTTCTATAAAAAGGCCATTCCTTGAATCAAAAAGGGAATGGCCGATTTGTCCTGCTTATTTGCCATTACCTGGTCATTAGTGTCCCACATTTGGGGCACTGAACCTCATAACAGGGAGTACCCTGCTGATGGGCAACCTTGAAACCACAATTTGGGCAAGTACATTCTCCGCCTACTCCGAGTCCACGACCACCATCCCGTCCAAGGCCTCTTCCGGCAGGTCCCGTGCCATCTCCTCTCGGCATCCTAATCGCCTCCTCTCCTAATTATTGTACAAGAGTTATTTGTAATTATGAACAGGAGATGTGTCAACCCAGACAAAACTGCCGGGTTTCTCTGATCTCCCTTTTCTTCAACGAAAACTATAGATTCTTCTTAAGACCTCCTCAATCCTCTGGGATAATGCTCCCACTTCTTTTCCAAGCGGTTTTAGAACTGGTCTTGGTCTCTGTTGCACTGTTGGCAATTTCCCTGCATATATAACTCAATTGTTGAAATATTGAAGCCATGATCCCGACCTACCCTCTCTACGAGTTTTCGAATTGGCAGGCTCTCGAACTCTATGACCTTACCACAGGACTTACACACCAAGTGCTGGTGGTCTGGATTCCTTTATCTCATAGGAGCAGTATAACTGGCCAAGCCTTCTCTCCTCGATCAAACCCAACTCCTTGAAGAACCGCAGATTCCGATATACCGTGGCCAGACTTATCGACTCGCTTTTGTTGCTGGCGCGCCTGTATAGTTCTTTGGCACCGATGTGTCCACCGGCCCGGCGGATAAGCCTCAAAAGCAACTGGCGCTGAGATGTTACTGGCCCACCTGAAAATTCTCTCTTATTTTTGCGAATGTTTCTCATTCTCATATCAAAACCTGAACCACTTTTCTCTCCTACTGTCAACTATTTTCAGTAAATTTATTAAGCTTAAGGATATTATTTACAGGGAGGAAACGGATCTCCTTGATTAACAAAAACATACCATCCGTTAGCACGTGTTACCATTGACAGAGCCATGTATCTCTGTTATCTGTGGCATACACGATTACCACTGATTCTCAATGTATGGATAGAGTTTATGAGGGCATTCGGACCAGTTCCATCAAGGCGATTGGGTCAAAGTTTGGGGATAAACAACATACCCCCCAAGGTTTGCACCTACTCCTGTGTCTACTGCCAAATTGGGAAAACACAACAATTGAGCTGTGAGCGGCGGGTATTTTTTGAGCCAGATGATTTAGCACGGGAAGTCACAGAAAAGGTTAACGAGCTCAGAAAAAGTCAGACAAAGATAGATTATTTAAGTTTTGTCCCTGATGGCGAACCAACCCTGGATATTAACTTAGGTAAGCACATTGAATGTCTCAAGCCACTCAACATAAAGATCGCGGCTATCACGAACGGCTCTCTCATCACCATCGAGGATGTGAGAGCAGACCTGCAAAAGGCTGATCTTGTTTCATTGAAAGTTGATGCTACCAGCAGAAAAGCCTGGATCAGATCTGACAGGCCGCACAGATCACTGGATCTGAACTCAATACTACAAGGAATGCTGGAATTCAGGGCCAACTTTAGCGGTGAGTTAATCACCGAGACCATGCTGCTTAAAGGAAAAAATGACAGCGTTGAAGAAATAAGACGGATTGCTAAGTTCTTGACCTCACTATGTCCAGAGAGATCCTACATTGCCATCCCGACCAGACCACCGGCAGTAAAGGGCGTGACGCCTGCGAGTGACCACGTCCTTGATCAAGCTTACCAGATCTTCAAGGAGACCTTACCTCACGTGGAATATCTCATCGGGGCCGGGGGAAGTGAATTCGGCTTCAGTGGAAATATTGAAGAGGATCTGCTTGGGATCACCTCGGTTCATCCGATGAGAGAAGATGCTGTCAAGCAATACCTAAAAAAGGCAGGAGCAGATTGGGATGTCATAACCAACCTCGTAAAAGGGGGCTCTCTGGTAGAATTGGAGTACCAAGGAGAAAAATTCTACCTGAAAAAATTACCCGGGAAATTCTGACTTTTATGGTAAGCACCGGGACCCGTTTTCAATTTTCACTGCAAAGAAACCTCTTTTTCAACAGTGATGATGGCCTCCAGGGTAATCGTGTTGGCATGCCTCTACTCCACTGATCTCTCCTCTTAGATAGGCCTGAAGAGTATCTCCGGCATTTCCTGCTGCTCCACTGACAACCTCTATTCCCAGACTCGCAAACAATTCGATTGCCATCGGCCCGATGCCCCCGGCAATCATGACATTTGCTCCCTGTTCATTGATGAATTTCGGAACCATCCCGGGAACATGGTTATGATAATAGGGGTTAGTTATGCTGTCGGTCTTGACTATTTCGTCGCCCTCAACATCTACGATGAGATAGTAAGGGCAACGGCCAAAGTGCTGGCTGATCTGACCACTGAGTCTTTGATTATCCTCAGTTGCTAGTGCTATCCTTCTCATTTCTTCACACCTCTTTCACTAGTTTTATCTTTTGTGCGCTTTGCTGGATACTCATCTCTGACCCCTATTCATGACTAATCTGTCTTCAGGTCAAATCGAGCAGTCAGCTTTTCCCATATCTCCACAACCGCTTGAGCGGCTTGGGATCTCCCATCATATTCGATGATGGTCTGCTTTTGAACCATGGCCTTGGTGAATGATGGATCAAACGGGATCCTTCCCATTATAGGCAATGCCCTATCCCTGGCATATTGTTCTATTGCCACAGTCATATCCGGATTAAGGTCATGTTTGTTTATGCAAATGCTGGCGGGAATCTCAAAATGGTTGGCTAACTCAACCACCCTGTCCATATCGTGCTGTCCAGAGAGGGTCGGTTCAGTTACAATGAGTACCGCACTAGCACCGGCTATCGATGCAATAACAGGACAGGCCAGGCCAGGGGGCCCATCAGTAAGAATAAGGCTGAGGTCTCTGTTCTTTGCAAGCTCTTTAGCCTCCTTGCGGGTTAGCGTTACCAGTTTTCCGGAGTTGTCCTCAGCAATACCGAGTCTGGCATGTACCATGGGTCCAGCGCGGGTCTCTGATACAAACAATTCACCACAGGTCTTAATGGGAAAATCTATCGCATCCTCAGGACAGAAATAGACACAGACCCCACATCCTTCACAGTCAATGGGATCTACTTTGTACTCCGGACTAATGGCATCGAAGCGACACAGATCCTTGCACAAACCGCATTCAGTGCACTTATCCAGGTTTATTACAGCCCTATGCCCCTCTTGAAAGTCTTGCCTCTCTCTTATGTCCGGCTCCAGGATCAGATAGAGATCGGCAGCATCTACATCGGCATCACACAGAACCTTATCCTTGGCTAGAGATGCAAAGGCACCCAGCAAGCTGGTCTTGCCGGTTCCACCCTTGCCGCTTATTACAATAAGTTCTTTCATAGTAACTTGGTTATATTGGTTTCATTGGTTTAACTTGTTTGGTTACCAACGTAAGCAACCCACAAGACCAATGTAATAAACTAAACAAAGATAACGAAGAGTAGTTCATGTTAGCAGGAGTGTTGCCTGATGGGGAAATTCGACTCATTTGCTCCTTTATTCTATTCCTGACCTACATGTTCCGTTATTTTTTCATAGAGGCGAATAAATTTCCCTTTCCAATCAGGCAATTCCTCTACCAGGAGCTTACCCCTCGAATA
>Ga0209978_10000848_pt1 | contig 12102 bp, 12 predicted proteins | sample BentaG_FD_182805 | JGI IMG/M metagenome (GOLD analysis project Ga0209978, IMG submission 182805) | Deep subsurface microbial communities from South Atlantic Ocean to uncover new lineages of life (NeLLi) - Benguela_00093 metaG (SPAdes)... | ecosystem: Environmental > Aquatic > Marine > Oceanic >...
AGGAGGTAGTGGAGCGCTATTTGGACTGCGGCAATCCGCGTTGTGGGTTTGCCCGCATGTGGTGGCCAGATGAGCGTCATCTCCTTTATCGAAGAAACTAAGACCATCGACAGGATCATCCGCTTTCTAGGATGTCAGTAGGTGGAAATCGAGGAAAATTATGAGAGATTTGCAGCAAGCCCAAAAACGAAATTCGATGTCATTGCAAAAATATTTCAACCTAAAATCTTACTCAAGCTCTTCTTCAGCCCTGCGGCTAATGGCCTCGAGTTTGCCGATAACATCATCTGGTAAGGGGTGCTTTTGAGGGGTGGCCAGGATCTCTTCAACTTTCTGCTGTGCTTCCTGGTAAAGTTCGGGGCTGCCTAGCTTCACCCAGCTTTCATAGGCACTGCGATTGCTTAAAAGCGGCATTAAAAATTCTTCGCTGCGGCACGCTTTAACAGTATTGGGCTGCACCAAAAAATGACCGCCGGGCCCAACGGCTTTAATGTCGTCATAAAAATCTTTTTCGTCAGAGGTATCAATGCCGTCTCGCAAGCGTTTGCAAAGTTTAGCGATCTCTTCATCCACAACGATCTGTTCAAGACAGAGGGTTCCGCTGGTTTCGATGGCGCCTGGCCCTTGAATGTAATCAACGCCACTCAGGACCAACGGCAAAGTCGTAATTAATTTTTCCATAACCGCCTGTGGTCCGGGTGTCTTGGCATCGGTCAGACATCCTGCCTGCGTATTCGGTAATCCATAAAACCGGGCCATCTCGCCCCTGGCCGCCGACATCAGCACCATTTCCGGGGACCCTTCCAGAAAGCCGCCTGATGAGAACTGCGTGCTTCCCGAAGCATCGCCATAAATAAGCGGAGTCCCAGGATGTGCCATCTGAAAAAGAACCACAGCCGAAAGCGCCTCGGCATTTCCCATGGCAATGTTGGAATAAAGGCTGGCAGGGCCGGTTGATCCGGCGCAGGGCATGGGGAAAATCAGAATGGGAATTTCAAATTCACTCAAGTCGATCAAGGCTTCGCTCATGCCGCCGTCGTGGGTCAGCGGGGCCATGGTGCAATAACAGACCGAATAAATCTTGCGCTCTTTGACCGCTGCTTCGCTTCCCAGAATGGCGGTCATCCCTTCGATCATATAAGGAACTTCCCGGGGATCGGTAAGCTCATCCTGAACGTGCTTGGAAGTAAACATCAAGGCCGCCAGGTCCAGATAAATCTTGCTTGAATTAGGGTGGGTAATTTCCATGTCCGGTACGGAATGGGGCCAGATGTATGATCCCAGGCTCATTTCCTCAAATACGCGGAGCGCATCTTCGCAATCCTTCAAAGTTGAATACCGGCGCTGACCTTTTTTATAATCAAATGTAAACACCCCGCCGCAATCCAGAACATAACCGGTATAGGGTGCTGGATACGGCACATCAAATTCCGGGTTGCGGGCGCCCAGGACAAAGGATTTGGGCGCGGTCTTGAGCGCCTGGTCAACCATCTCCCTGGGGATTTTGGCCAGTTTTTCACTGTAGTCTACCTTGGCACCGTTTTTTTCCAAAACCTTGAGCGCTTTCGCGCTTAAAAATTTGACACCGATCTCTTCGAGAATCTTGATACTTTTTTCATGAACTTTAGATTGTTCATCCTCAGACAAAAACTGACACTTTGTTTTCATATGTTAACCTTTTTATCGTTCCAGCCACGTTTCATTTTTGCCCGCCGGCAGCCGGCGGACAAAACAGGATTCAAAATCAGGCGATATCAGACGTAATCTGTTTATGAATGATCACATCCCATTCTTTGATGCCCTCAAAGTAAATCTTTCTTTCTTCGGCATTCAAAACCTCGCAAGGGAATACCCCGGTCCGTTTGATCTGACCTCTGAGAATCATCAAAGCTAAAACCGATGCCGGAACGGATGTAATCCAGGAAACGTCATTGGTTCCGGGGATCATGGAACAGGCCTTTTCAATATTCGGGCTATCCGTCCACATTTTATAGTGCAGCTTTTTGCCGGCTTTGGTCCCCTTGACATCAACAGCCAGCACGACCTGGCTCTGGATCTTCTTCGCCTTGATCAGCTCAATGCATTTTTTAGGGGTTAGGGTCTTAGGCAATTGATTGCAGAAAACATCCTTGACACTTACCTTGTTGCCTTTGATGTCAACAGTCTCCTCGTCCATCAGCTTGAGTCCTTCAAGCAGGAACTCCCATGTTGCGCTGTCCGGGTCGCCCATTTTGAAATCAACATACTTGACCGGTTTGCCGATAAATGCAGGGATTGTCAGGGGTTCTTCATGGCTGTGGTAAAACACTTTGCCCTTTACATCCAACGGTGCCGGGAAATAGTATTCCTCTTCTCCGGTAAAGGGTTCGGCCCACTTGTACTGGCCGTCTTCCCAGTAGATGGCTTTATCGGCACAATCTTCCATGTAAGTTTGAAAAGACCACATGGCTACGGGTTCATCGCAGGTTACCACACCGTAATCCCTAATGCCGATATAATCGACTTCATCCAGTTCATCAACGGCTTCTTTGGCCATCACATTAACCAACCCCGAGTCGCCTCCGGCCAGGATATTGGCCATGAGGCCTTGCTTTTTGAATTCTTCGGCATATTCAAGCTGCTCAACCAGGTATTGTTTGCCGTCTTTTTCAGGGAGAAATTCATCGGAGGCCATATCGATATAGTGCGCTCCGGCTTCGAGGGCCGCTTCAATAACCTGCCGGTTAAACGTCGGCAAGGTGGCATTCACCACAAGATCGTAGCCACCTTTGGTGAACAACGCCACCAATTGCGATTTATCGGATGCATCCGCTTTTTCGACCTCAATTTTATCTGAATTGATAAATTGAGCGACTTCCGCGGCTCGCTCGACATCCAAGTCGACCAGCATGATTTTACTGACTTCCGGGGCTTTGGCTAAAATGCCACTAATCACGTTCCCTTGGGCGCCTGCCCCGACAATGATAACTTTCTTCATAATTACCTCTTTCAAATTTAGTGATTCAAAATGAATATTAATATTGCTGTTTCGGGAAATAGTAACGGCAGAATTGGCGAATGTCAATAAATATATTTGCGATTTTGGTAGCTGATGGCCAGACTTGACGATCTCGGGCGTTGGGCGGTGGCCGTCGACGCCATGTGGTGGTTGGGTGACGCGGCCGGCCCCCCAGTGGCGGGCATTATCGTCGAACGCAGTGGCTTTGAGCTGCTGTCTTCCGAATTTCTGTCTTTCAACATCTTTTTGATCACGACTTTCTGCCATTGTCTGAGATAGGCAACGATGTCGTGTCTCTCCTGGGTAGTGAGAGCCCGATACCTGTCTGATCCTCTCCCCCAAGTGGGCATTTCTGTCCCGCTCCGGCCGAGTGAAAGAGTGGCATAAATATATCCATTTGTTGCGGCATTTTGGAATTCCTGATTGTTTAGAGCCGGCGCCTGTGATCCTTCCCCCAACCGGCCGTGACATTCAATGCAGAGCTCTTCGAAGAGGCTCTCTCCCTTCTCAGCAGATCCAAAGATCGGACCGGGATAGATCACATCTGGTGGATTTTGTGATGAGTGCCGGAGAAAAACGATAACATCAGCGATGTCCGAGGCTGAGAGCCTTTCCTGACTCGAAACATCCGTCGACCAGCCGATCATAGCCGTCCCTTGGCGACCCTTGGCTATCATCTCGGAAAGAAAATAGTCCGATGCTGCGTTTTGAAAATCAGGATTAAAGATCGCCGGACCCGTATCCCCCTGGCCGTAAATGCCATGACAGCGAGAGCAGAGGTAGTGGTATTTCTCTTCACCCCGTGATACATCACCCAAATCGGCAGAAAAAACACCTAGTTTGGCCATCCCCATAGACCAATTTCTCAAAAACGTCACAATGGAGGCCATTTCTTCCGATGAAAACTCCCCCCACCCAGGCATAGCTGTATTCCGTCGGCCGTTGACGATCGTTTTGTATAAAAACTCATCATTCGCCACTGACAACATGTCAGGATTGCTAATTGTGATGATGTGAGCACCTTTTCCATCATCTCCATGACACATACTGCAGTTGGCTTTGTATAATCTTTCACCCTCGTTTTTATTCCCATTAATCCTCTGAACCGCTGAAAGCTTAGAATTGACATTTCTCCTCGATTTCACAAAATCTGCTAACGCCTCGATCTCCTCCAGTTTGAGCCCGGAGTAGCGAGGCATCCATGCAGCCATCTGTCGTCCACTCCGGCCATGGTAGATGGTAAATGCGATAAAATCTGTGGAAGCTACAGAGAGAAAATCAGATCGGCCGATACCGGGAATCCCAGTTCTATATTCCTTGTAACTCTTTCCTTCCCCGATCTTTCCATGGCAGGCCGAACAAATCATCGGAAAAGCATCGGCACCCGATATCGACCCCCTCTGTCCCTTGAATTCCTCCAGCGTTTCGATGGAAAAATACTCAAAGGCGATCTCCGGTTTTGCCATTCCCAGCGTGAACGTTATCAAGGCCTGGAGATCCTCATCCGCAAGATCGATGGCCAGCATCTGCGAGCCGGGGGATACCATTTCGGGATCTTTAAAATGTGTATACAGCCAATTGGTCACAGTCTGTTCACCGATAATGTGAGCAAAATTGTACTCGTGGCGAGTTTTTTTGCCCTGTTCCGTCAGATCTGGCCCGATGGTGCTTCCCACTCCACGGGCCTTATGGCATCCGAGGCAACCTTCCTGCCTAAAGACCTGTAGGCCTCGCTGGAAAATTTCAGTCCCAACTAGAGGCTCTAGCTCTTTAAAAATGGCCAAGTGACATTGGCCACATGATGATTGTGTATAATCCAGTGCCAGCATGGGGTGTGCCCAGAGCACATCATACTCACGGGCATGAGCATTCTTTTTGTCGACCGCCTGCCCCTGACCCTTATGGCAGACAGTGCAGCCAAAGTCAGCAATGGGATGAGAATTAAGGTGTTCTCCCGTGTGTGAACGATAGGGTAGTTCCTGATCTTCCATTCGTGCGTCATCCATCCCTAGATGGCATGTTTGGCAACGGTCGATGCGGCCCAGCTCATCCAGTGCGACCTGCCTGACTCCTTTGTCCATCCTTTTCGCTGATGTTAATTGCCTTTCATCCTGGGATTTTTCGATCAATATCTCTTTGTATTCTCGCTGATGTTTCTTCCACTCTGGCTGGATCTCCCTAATACCGGCAGCGAGCAGGAACAATATAAAAAAACCACTGCAGATCAACACTGTCAGTTGGAACAATCTCTTATATTTTGTTTCCATATATTTTTAATCCACTATTCCATCACTGTCTTCGCATCATAGAGAAGGCCATTGAGATTTTAGCCAGTAGAACTCCCAATTGGGGCCGCGGAACAGGATACCGACAGCTGTAAGAATCACAAAGGCCACCATAGCGCAAGTAAAAAGGGCCAGAACCGTGTATCGTGTCGATCCATACTTCCGTTTGATCAAAAAGGACCAAAGAACGAATGCCAGGGTTAAAACTGTGGCGGGATTGACTAGAATGATAACAAGCTGAGGAATACCACCGAACCAGTCTCCCAGCCATCCTAATTTGACATCTACAATAAGAACACCGACGGTCACAAGAAGGGCAAAGAACATCGAATACAAGGTAATTCTTTTTCCCGTTTTATCTGAAAACCACACGCCAATATATCGATTCTCTCGGTCTTTAAACGGGATCGACACAAGAAAATAAATGAATAGGATCGGTATGATAACACCTCCCGCAAAAGCAGAATAGGAGACGAGTTCCTGAATTCCGAGAAAATACCACGGTGATTTGGCAGGATTCTCGGGCAGCATTGGGTTAGCCTTCTCTTTGAGGGGTGCATCGACAAAAAACGCGCTCATCATCAGAACAGCACAGACCAATGCCAGCACTGCAAGCTCTGCCCACATCAGTGTCGGCCAGGAATAGAGGTGGACATCGATCCTCCCTTTTTTTGCACTGTTGTCGTTCTTCTCATCTGTCTTCGTCCTTTGTTCTCCATCAATTCTAAACATTTCATCCGCATTCTCGGGACGGCTGATCCCACCATCTTTGCGGATGCGCCAGAAATGCCAGCTTGTGAGAATAAGGAACGTCAACGGCAAAAAAATTACATGGAGCATAAAAAATCGTGAGAGAGCAGCCTGGCCAACAGTTTCTCCACCAATGAGAAGGTTTTTCACAAAACCGCCAGGATCGAAGTGCTGCGTGACCCGCAAAGCATCGGTCAATTCCCGGGCAGAAGCCGCAATATTCGAGCCGATGGTCACCGCCCAGTAGGCCAGTTGGTCCCATGGCAATAAGTATCCGCTAAAATTCGAGAGGATGATGACAAGCAGGAGCACAACACCGATGATCCAATTGAGTGTCCTTCTCTTGAGATACGCACCCGTGTAAAAAGTCCGTATAAGATGAAGGAATCCCACGATTACCATCCCATACCCAGCCCACCGGTGCACATTCCGAATGTACCGCCCTCCCTTGACGATAAAAACGATGTCCTTCACAGAAGCATAGGCTCGCTCGATGGAAGGTGTGTAGTACATCATCAAGAGCAGGCCGGTCACAACAAGAATCAGAAAGAGAAATCCGAGTATGAGACCAAGGCCAAATGTGTATGTGGGTTTTAAACTGAAAGGATGGGCTTTTGGTGAATGGATATGGAAGAAAAAATTCTGGGTGATGGTTTTGATGCGTGCACTTCTTTTCTTACTGTCTCCTTCCTGTAACATATCGAATTAGAAATATCATACAGAAAAAAAATCGTCAATGACAACAAAGTAGTCTACATCCTCTGATTTTTCAATGAAACTCATTATGGGACTGAGAAAATCCTGATGAGCATGTCGTCATTTCAAACAAGAGACAATTAATATAAAAAGAAATGAAAAATTCTTGTATAGCAAATCTTTTGGAATTGACTTTAATAGTCATTTAGACTATATTATTTGAGGAGGCGGATATGAAAGACGTTGTAACAATAACAGAAGCAAAGGCCAAACTTTCAGAGATCATAAATCGCGTCATTATTCGTAAGGATACAATCTCCATTACTAGGAAGGGGAAACCTGCAGCCATCTTGCTTCCCATAGAGGAATATGAGAACCTTCGCAATCAGAAAAAAAAGGGGCTTATTATGGCCAAAGGAGTTCTGGCCAGCTTAGATGAGGAGATCGACAGGATGACCGAATCGATCTATGAAAGCAGAGAAAAGGAGACTTCTCGTTCTGTGCCTCTCTGATGTATATATTAGATACAGATTCCTTAAGCAATATCGTCAAGAGCCGTCCATCGCCCAGGCTTTTAAAAAATCTCAGGAGCCTTCCATCAGAGTTTCAATATACGACCTCCATCAACGTAGCTGAAATTTATTATGGGGCTTACCGGTCACCGAGAAAAGAGAAAATTCTTAGAGCCTTCGAGGAGACGGTATTTCCGAATGTTACAGTCCTTCCTTTTGATGAGGAAACCGCCCAAGTCTATGGGCAACTCAAGGCAAAGCTTGAGAAAAGAGGAATCAATAGAAATGAGCCAGATTTAAGAATCGCTTCCATTGCGCTTCAGCATAAATTCATTCTTGTATCCGGAAATATTCGCCATTTTAAGGACATCCCCAGATTAAAAATCGAGAATTGGCTGGAGTAGAAAATCACATGATTTTAAGTTTCTTGTCATAAGAAACTTTCTGGCTTATGTCGACAAGAAGCTGACCATCTGGTGCAACATCTACCTTGAAGTAAGCCAGAGATCTTAGAGCGGGACCTGACAGCACTCGGCCTTTATCATTGAAACGTGAACCGTGGCAGGGGCACTGAAGGCCCTCCCCTGTTGCTTCGAGCACACATCCCAGATGCGTACACACCGCTGACAAAGCTCGAACGCCTTCATAGTCTCGATAGATAAAGACATTATGCGCTGCGATAAGAAAAAGTGTATTGAGTGGAAAGTCATACAATTTGCCGATCGTGAACTTTTTATTTTCCTTTGCTAGAGGTGGGATAACTTCTCTCAAGGCCCCAAGTGCAGCCAAAATCCCCGCACCAATAGCTCCACTAATCGCTACTTTTCCGAGAAATAGCCGCCTGGTTATTTTGCCCCTATCTTCTTTCATGGTTCTGACTTCAAACGATCCCAAAGATGAGAATCAACTCGAGTGCTTCTTTACTCTGCTTGTTTTATCTATCGCAGGTATCATACAGAATCTTCAGACAAAAAATCAACTGGAGGAACCTTGCTTTTTCCAGAGTGAAACGTTAATGTGCAGACTGTCTTTAGAAGCCTAAGGATACTCTGATGATTCAACTGCGCAATATAATAATCGCCATTTTGTTATTGATAATTCTCGTGGGATTGAGATGCCGTAAAGAGGAGGAATCTGAAGTTGCCGAGATTGCTGAGCATAGTGCAGAAGAGACGAATGTTTCTAAAGCTGAACACGTCGGCCGTCGGGCTTGCATCGATTGCCACAAGAGACAGTATGACCTGTATGTCGGTTCCGACCACGATATGGCAATGGATGTTGCAACAGAAGAGACAGTACTCGGTGATTTCGGAAATGCGGTTTTCGTCCATTCGGGCATAGAATCTCGTTTCTATAAAAAAGAAGACAAATTTTATGTGTATACAGAGGGCCCTGACGGCAAATTTGTGGATTATCCGATAGAATATGTCTTCGGCATACGGCCTCTCCAGCAGTACCTCATCGAATTCCCGAGAGGAGCTTATCAATGTCTGCCCCTGTGTTGGGATACTCGCCCCGAAGATGAAGGCGGGCAGAGGTGGTTTCACATTTATGGCGATGAACGCATCGAGCCCAGCGATATCCTGTTCTGGACCAGAATCACACAGAATTGGAATTACATGTGTTCTGAGTGTCATTCGACGAACTTACGCAAACAGTATGACCGGTTCAAGGAGGAATACAACACCGTCTGGTCCGAGATCGATGTTTCCTGTGAGGCTTGCCACGGTCCGGGATCCGAGCATGTCAAATGGGCCGAAGCCGCAGACAGAGGACAGAGGTACGAAACAACAGGTTATCTGGGTCTCGTCATCCGTTTGAAGGAGACCGATGGTGCCACATGGGTATTCAGAGATCCTGAGAAAGGCACAGCAGAGCGGACCGTCCCCAAACAAACCCAAGCTCTTGTGGAGATGTGCGCCCGTTGCCATGCCAGAAGAGCTCTCGCTAACGAGCCTTACGTGCACAACAGGCCTTTTTTAGATACCCATACGCCGAGCGTCCTGGAAGAACACCTTTATTATCCCGACGGCCAGATCTACGAAGAGGTCTATGTTTACGGTTCGTATCTTCAAAGTAAAATGTTCCTGGCAGGTGTGGGCTGCAGAGACTGTCACGAGCCCCATAGCGGTAAAGTCTTTATTCAGGGAAATGCCCTCTGCTACAGATGCCATCTACAGGAAAAATTTGGTGTGAAGTCCCATCACTTCCACAAGGACGATTCCACAGGAAACCTCTGTGTGGAGTGTCATATGGTGGAACGCACTTACATGGTCGTCGACCCGCGCCGTGATCACAGCATGAGAGTGCCGCGTCCGGACCTCTCGGATCGATTGGAAACACCGAACGCCTGTATTCAGTGTCATGACCACAAGGATAAATTGAATCGATGGGCGGCCGACTATTGCAGACAATGGTATGGAGAGCTTCAAGATGGCCAGACGCATTATGGAGAGATCTTCCATGCCGGCCGTCGTGGTTATCCTGAGGCGGTCGGGGGATTAATTGGGCTGGCTAATGACAGACAAAACCCGCCCATGCAACGTGCGACAGCATTGTCACTCCTGGGAAATTATCCTTCTAAGGAAGCGTTCTCTGCGATAAGGCAGAACATCAATGATCCTGATCCATTGATACGATCCATGGCTGTTCAATCGCTCGAGATGGTGACTACACACGAAAGGTTTCCTCTGATCAAACACCTCCTGAAAGATCCTGTTCGCCTGGTCAGGGTGAGAGCAGCATTTTCCCTTGCCGGGGCGTCACGGAGTCAAATGACACGCGAAGAACGGTGGCTTTTAAGGATCGCTCTGGATGAATACAAGCAGGTGCAGTACATAAACGCCGATCATCCCACATCCCATCTCAACCTGGGCGTAATCGCTACTCTGGAGGGAGATCAAACAGCCGCCGAAGCCGAATACAGAAAGGCCATAAAGCTCGAACCCATGCTCTATCACACATACATCAATCTTGCAGACCTCTATCGATCACAGGGGAAAGATGATCTGGGCGAGAAAGTGTTGAAGCAGGCCCTAGAGCTAAATCCTTCATTTTCCGATGTCTATCATGCCCTTGGACTCCTTTACGTCAGGCAAAAAAACTATAACAATGCCCTTGAATACTTGAAAAAGGCCACAGAATTGGCACCAGAAAATTCCCGATTTAGCTATGTCTATGGAATTGCTCTCCATTCCAGGCAAAAATCCCAAGACGCTCTGAATGTCCTGAAGAATGCACTCGATTTCCATCCCTACGATCGTGATCTCCTGTATGCACTGACTACTATAAACCGAGACCTTAGCAAATTTGAGGATGCCTTGGAATACACACTGAGATTGATTGAATTGTACCCCCAAGATCAATCTTTCCGCCAGTTAGAACAACTCTTGCGATCTCGGTTGTAAAACAGGGTGCAAATCAAAAGTTACATATAAAGATTTAAAGGCTTATCTGTCTTTTGTGAATTGAACTTTGAGCCTTTCCCAGAACATCTTAGGTGAAATAATATCCATATCGTTTATCCTGCTTAACTCCAAAAGTTCCTTATCTCCTGTAATAAATACATCAGTTTCGCCATTTAGGGCAGATGACAGAATGGTCAAATCGTCTTTATCTTGGATTTCAACATCCGGTAAATCTGATTGAGATGATTGATGCGCATCCTGTTGGAGAATTTCGATAAATTCAGAGATAAGTTCATAAGGAAGGTTTAGCTTTTTTTTAAGGATATTTTCCAACTCTGAAAAAAGAGGGGGAGAAACAACCAATTTATGAGAAATAAGAACCTCTCTCAATACATCTGCGCAAAGACCTCTTGTGGCCGCTGCACTCACTAGAACATTGGTATCAAGAAACACCTTCATGATATCTGGGAGAATATATCTTCATCAGTCAAATAGCCACGCGCCTCTGCGAAAGGCATAATTCGTTTTCTCAACTCTTCGAAGCGTTCAAGTCTGAGCTGACGCCTGAGCGCTTCCCGAGCAATCTCACTTTTGTTTTTCCCAGATCGCTTACTGGCTTTGGTCAGCAAGTCATCAAGGTCTTTATCCAGCCGAATTGTTAAGATATTTGTTTTCATGTAATACATTGTAAGACAATTTCTCCAAAATGTCAATCCTTTTAAGAACATCCTTTTAATAACAGACGAGAATAATACACTCAAAATCTCGTCTATAAGGATACAATTTAGAAATCAAAGGACGAAATTGCCGAAGCCAAACGGTATGTGGCTGACAAATTGGGAATCGAAGTTATTGATCTGACCAATGAGGATGTGATGCACGCATTAAGGGGCGATTTGGGCATCGGGGTGGTTACCGGCGATCCTGGCCAGCCCACCGGAATCGCAGATGATGACCACATGGAGGGACGTGTAAATCATTGATTTTAAACATGGTGCGCCCGTAGCTCAGCGGATAGAGCGGTGGACTTCGAATCCAAAACAGGGGGTTGAGCTAAATCCTTTAAAATGAGCTAATTATATTGATTATCAGAAACTTACATTGTTTCTGTTTTAGATTCTTTCAGGTGATTTTAGGCCGTTTTCGATCCCTTATGGACACTATATGGACACCAGAATCTATTGCGTTTTATTTTCTGACACCGATGGATCCCCTGCGTTGCCCCGCATGTGGTGGCCAGATGAGAATCATCTCTTTTATCGAAGAAACTAAGACCATCGACAGGATCATCCGCCATCTCGAGCTGACCTTTGAAGCCGAACGGCCGCCTCCGCCTCATCAGCAGGGGTTTCTTATGGCAGCCGAGGAAAAAGGGAAGTATTTCTGAGGGCTTTTTTGGTTGTTCTCTGTCTATTGGAGGGCCGAGTCTATCTTGAACTTGACGGCTTGGAGAT
>Ga0209978_10000849_pt1 | contig 12098 bp, 8 predicted proteins | sample BentaG_FD_182805 | JGI IMG/M metagenome (GOLD analysis project Ga0209978, IMG submission 182805) | Deep subsurface microbial communities from South Atlantic Ocean to uncover new lineages of life (NeLLi) - Benguela_00093 metaG (SPAdes)... | ecosystem: Environmental > Aquatic > Marine > Oceanic >...
TAAAAAGGCTGAGATATATGATTCATCTCATTTTAGCAACGTTCGAGTCTGGGCAAGGGTTTTGTATTTATGATGACAAAATAATTTCGTCAAGAAACTCTAACATAAAAGACGAATGTGACAGTTCAGATTATTATCCTCGCTTCATAAGAGCACTTTATGATTTTGCGAAAGAAATGTCTAAGGAAACCCTAAGAGTCCACAAAGTGGATATTGGTAATTATTATCTGTTGCTTTTTGATACAGGTGAAGTACTTTGGGGATTTTTTTGTGATTTTTGGGATAATATGCCCTATACAGAAGAAAAGATTATGAAAATTATTAGGCTTTTGGATCCCATCGTAAGAAAAGCTGATAAAACGCGGTTGCAACTAAAGATTGAAAATTCATTACACCAGAAATTAGATCGAATATTAGCAACTCAAGTTTTTCCTGAAGACAAACTTGAAGAAATTGATGCGCTTATTGAAAAATTGGACAACGTCGCTCCTGAACAGGTTACCATAACATCAGTTTATTTGTTTGACATAGATGGAGGTATAGTAAAGGCGTGGGAACCCCACAAAGATTACACTGGAGAAATACGCCGTACACTCTATAAACTTGTCTGCGACATGCCGTTTCATTTCCAAAGTAAAATGGAACTAAATGTAGACCTAGGCTCAAACGAAAATGAAGGTTGGAGAATTATACGTTTAGGAAACACAGAATTTGCCATGTGTTTTCGTGTGATGTACGCGTCAGAACACAGGGGTCTCCTGAATGTCATAACTAAATCTACGTGTGAAAAGATCCTTGCTATTATAAAGGATGATATTCGAAAAGTCTCAACAAAGGCTTCGCATTATTCATACGAAATTCAAACAAAGGATTTCTTCGATTTTGATTATATGACAACCTAGTTTCCGGTAAAGTTTGTCGAAAGTATTAAGTCAAGAACCCCGCCCTGGGGGGCTTCCTTGCGGCGGTCATGTGATTTGATTCAAGAAAGTGAAGGAATAAAAAAAGAACCAAGCGATCTTAAAGAAAATGGTGAATTCTAAATGAAAAACTTAATGATTGATGTGACTTTTAATGAAGTGTCGGAAGAGACAAAAATGATATTGCGAGATGGCATCAAAAAAGAAATAAAGACAACATTTGCGAGAGAAAACGATGGATGGGCAATTCATTGCGAATTCCTAGGAGAAGCTATAGAATACAAGCACGTCCATGATACAGAACTGGAAGAAAATGAGATTATTGAACAGTTCTATACTAATAACATTGAACCTGAACTCATTGATTTGCTTCTCTCTGGTCAGCACGTGTTTCCTTTTAAAGTATTGATGCGAATTGTGCAAAAATAATACTAAGGTTTATTTTTCCTTCTCCTCTTAGAAAATTTTAATTAACAGGGATATTAAAATGAACTAATTCTGAAAGAGTTAATAAACTTCGATTGTAGAGAAGATGTAGATTTAAAAAACCCTAACTAATAAAGGACGCTATGAAACGAAATGTGACCACATGTCTCATATGACTCTGTACTACGTCTTTTGAGGTTTTTCGATCAAATATTTGATTTGATAAAGATATATTCACTCTTCTTTCTTTGAAAACATAAGCAGATCAGTAAAGATTTTAAGTGAAACGATAAATTGTCAGATAATTGTTCACACTAGTACTCGGAAGTGAATTATTGAGTTTTGTGGAGCTCCAAGTTCAAATCGCAGAGCAGTATAGACTAGTTATGGAACATAGGAATACGAGGGATGAATTTAACAAACAGACGAGCGCGCTAATTCAGGAATCTAAACAACTTCGTGAAGAACGTCTCAAACTTACAGAACGGGCTAAGAAAGAACAAAGTAAACGCGATGAGATGAACAGTAAAGTCCGCGAATACAAAGAGCGACGGAAGGAACTAACTGAAGCAATAAACAAGGCACGAGAAAAATTAAATGGATTAAGACAGGCAAGAAATGAACTCGAGGATAATAGTCCTACGAAGATTCCCACGAAAAGATTAATGAAAGAACTAAAAGATTCAGAATGGAGAATTCAAACGACGGTAATGAGTTTAGAGAAAGAAAGAGAATTAGTAGATAAGATAGCAAAACTGGAAACGCAATTAGAAGAAAAAAAGACAGTTAATAACAAAATAAATGAGTTTCAATCAAAAGTAATTGAAGAAGCTACGGCTATTGAGGCGTTAAAGGCACAACTAGAACTAGCCCACCAAAATGTTATAGAATATGCTAAGAAGGCCCAAGAACATCATGATCAAATGGAAAAACTGTTTTTAGAGGCTAAAGATCGCAACAAGCAAGCTGACGAACTTTACGAGCAATTCCTTAAACTCAAGAAATTAGCAGATGAAGAACATTCGAAATGTGTTGAGATTTACGGAAAGATTGATGTCCTAAAAAAGGACTTAAATGATTTGAAGAAAAACGAAAAAGAAGAAAAGCAAAGACGTAGAGACGTTAAATTACAGGAGAAAGAGAAGGAAGCCGTTCAGAAGCTTAAAGAAAAGCGAAAAAAGCTGACGATGGAAGAGTTTAGAATTCTTGTGGAAAAGGGACTCATTTAATTCTCGTATCTATTCAATAATCGAAATTTTAGTGGATGGGAGCTCTTTTGGAAGACCTATTAGAAAATGTGTTAAACTCAGTTCTTCAGCCTGAAATTGATTTTATGGACATTCGAATTTTTCAAAAAAATACAACAACTATCCGCGTTGAAACAGGTCGCATTTCTAAATTAGTAAATTCATCTTACTCAGGTGCTGGCGTACGTGTATTTTCTGATGGCTGTTGGGGTCATGCTTCCACCAATTTCATTGATGAGAACAATCTAATAAAAACAGCAAATATTGCCCGTAAAATCGCAAAAAGTTTGACGTTCAAAACTTCAAATGAACAAAGTAAATTACCTTCAATTCATCCAATTAAGGAAAAAACAGAAATTAAAGTCAAAACACATCCGCGAGATGTGTCCCTTGAAGAAAAGGCGAAGAGCGTTTTCGAACTTGAAAAAGTTGCACGAACCTTTGATCCACGAATTGTAAATACCATCTTTGATTATCAGGATGCAATCATCCAAGAATTAGTTGTTAATTCCTGGAGCACTGTTAGTAGCACATTGATTTACACACAATTGAAAGGAAGGGTAACAGCGAAAGAAATGGATTTACGAGAAAAAGGTTTTTCTACTGTAGGAAAAACACAAGGTTTTGAAGTAGTTGAACAAATTGACCCCGAAGAATTTAGCATTGAAGCAGCTAGAAAGGCTGTTTCGAAACTAAGTGCAAAGACACCTAAAGCCGGTAAATCAGTAGTCATCTTGGACCCTCGGCTTACGGGATTATTCGCCCATGAATGCTTCGGTCATGCTGCAGAAGCAGATGCGGTAATTGAAAGTGCTTCAATTCTCGAAGACATGCTTGGCAAACAAATTGCATCGCCAGACGTAACGATTGTTGACGATCCTACAATTCCCGGCAGTTTTGGATTTTTTCGAACAGATTCCGAAGGAACTGTAGCTAGGCGAAAAGAATTATTGGTGGATGGAATATTGAATGAATATCTTCATACATTAGAAACCGCTGCAAAACTAAATTTGCCGCCAAATGGGAGTGCAAGAGCTAGTAGCCATCACACGCCGCCTCTTGCTAGAATGAGCAGTATCTATATTCAACCGAGAGATCATACGTTTGAAGACTTGATCGAAGGAGTAACAGGTATATATCTGCAGGGTGCTGAGTTTGGTCATGTCGATCCCGCTACCGGTGAATTTCTGTTTAAGGCGGAACAAGGATGGAATGTCGAGAACGGTGAGATAAAGGAACAATTGCGTGGTATTGCTTTGTCAGGATCAACATTAGAAACCCTTAGGAATATAGAGGCAATAGGCAGAGATCTAATATTGGTAGGGCCTGGTCACTGCGGGAAGAGTGGTCAACTGGTTCCTGTAGATGATGGAGGTCCTCATATTCGTGTAAAAGACGTTATCGTGGGAGGGCTACAATAGTCTTACAATATTAAAACTTTTTTAATAGTTAAAATTAATAAGAATCGTGTAAATCATATTTTTTCTCTTCTATTTAATAATACTTATTATGTAAGTTGCGTCAAAGCATCATTTTACGCAATTCATATCATATCGATCGTAAACAGCGTTAGCACCATACTTTTTAAAATTCTCGATTACCATGAATAACATAAGAATACCTCAAGGAGACTCCACTCTTATAAAGGGAGCGTTCTGGCTCAGTTGTCTGTAAATACTTAAAGAATGGAATAAATGTTTGTTGGAGGATATTCACATGCTATCTAAAAACCCATGTATTCATGAAGCCATTCTTTATGAAGAATTACCAAACAAGAAGGTACGTTGCGGTGTATGTGAACGAACATGTGTAATCCTCAAAGGGGAACGAGGGTTTTGTAAGACACGAGAAAATATAGATGGCAAATTATTTACATTGATTTATGGCGATATTTCATCAATTTCAGCAAATCCCATCGAAAAAAAGCCACTCTTCCATTTTTGGCCTGGAAGTTATGCACTAACGATTGGCTCATGGAGCTGTAATTTTACGTGCCCCTGGTGCCAGAATTGTGGAATAAGTAAGACCGCGCCAAATATCCGTAAATCAAGATACATGAGTCCAGAAGCATTTGAAAAAACTATGAAAGCGAATGAATGTGTAGGCTCATCAATTAGTTTTAATGAACCAACCTTGCTTTTAGAATACTCTCTTGATGTCTTTGATATAGTAAAAGAGGCAGGTCCATACTATAATACTTATGTAACAAACATGTACATGACAGAAGAGGCTTTGAAATTACTCATAGAACATAAGTGCGATGCATTTGCTGCTAATATGAAAGGTGATGCCGAAGTTGTCAAAAAGTACTGTGGTGCAGACGTAGAACTCGTATGGAGAAACCTAAAGTTAGCAAAGGAAATGGGAGCACATGTCGAAGTAATCACGCTCGTCATACCCACGATCAATGATAATGAACAAATACTGACTGAGATTGCCACTCGTATCCATGAGGTATTAGGTAAAGACACGCCATGGCATTGTACTCGTTTTCATCAGGCTTATAAATCCAGGGATCTTGGACTCAAAGAGAAAACTCCGATCAGTACTCTCGAAAAAGCGTACGAAATTGGGAAAGATGCAGGATTAGAGTATATATATCTTGGAAATGTACCTGGGCATGAATATGAAAACACATATTGTCCTTCTTGTAATGAATTACTGATTAAACGGTTTATTTTTGACTCTCAGGTCTTTTTTAAAGCAAAAAAAAGGATAGACGATGTAATTTATTTTGAAAAGAGATGTCCGAGCTGTGGAAAGAGCATTGCAATACAAGGTGAATGTATTTTAAAAGAAAAAACGAGTTTCAGATTATGAATATCCGATAGGACTTCTTTTAATGGATAAGTTCTATTTCGTCTATCTTATGACGTCTCTCGTAATATCGAATCCAAGTTCGTAAAATCTCAATCATTGCACGAATGCCTGCTTTGATCATATATTTATGACGCGATTCTTTAACAGCCACATTAAAATTTCTGTCAATATACTTTAAATTGTGCTTCCAACAGTTTAAAACGATACGTTTGTGATATATATTCATATTATCTGCAATGAAAGCTCTGGAATCCCCCATGAGGGTGGTCTTCATTGGAACGAAGAAAAGTGGTATGTATAAGTGAGGGAACTCATCTATTCTTTGTATTAGTTCAAGCGTCTCCTTCATTTCATCTGGGCCTTCGCTGGGAAGCCCTGTCAATAATGTACAAACATTCATCCAACCTAATTCGGCACATACTCGTAAAGCATCATATACCATATCTGGATATTCATCTGTTGAGAAAGGAAGTGCTTTGCCATGCATTATATCTCCAATTGTTTTTTTGCATCCAGTTTCGATACCTGGTTGACATCCATAGAATCTATGTCCTTTGCTTCTAAGATATTTAGTCAATCGTTCAAAAAGGTCTGGGTTGTACGCCATCGGCGCTAAAGTCGAATGGGTGACAAATACACGACTTATACCAACGTCCTCGAACAATGTTTTATAGAGATTCATAATGGCATCTTCATCAGGGTAAAAGTTCTTTGAGTTAGAGCCATATAAGAATACGTCCTCAGACTGTAGGCAAATTGAATTATCATTATTTCCCTCTGCATTTATTCTTGCATCATTTAAAATTTTGTCGAGCGGGAAATTTCTCATCTTTCCTGCAGTGTTTGGGGCGCAAAATTTACATCCCCTTCCGCATCCGCGTGAAATTTCTGTATATGCGCCAAGAGCTGGACCCTGTATTAGAGGTACGTCCTCTGGTTTCACTGGCTTTCCATAAAAAACATTTTCATCTGGACTTCCATTATCTTCGATTATTGCTGAGAAAAGATCTCTGATGACATATTCTCCTTCTCCAATTACGAGATAATCAATTCCAAATGTATCCATATGGTTTTTAACTTCCCAAGCTCCTGGTCCGCCCATTACTACCTGAAAATCATGTTTTTTCTTTAGTTCCTTAACCTTTCGCATTAATCGAAAATATTCGATGCGATTGTGAGGAATACCATTAAAAATGGTACTCCACGTAGATGTTGCAGGACCGATTCCTAATGGGTCTTCTGCGGAGATACCGACGATTTTTGTGTTTTTATTTATCATTTTATCCAAATGAAGTGAATGTGCAACTGCAACTTGTTCGCGGTTAAAACCACTTTGTATACATGTAGCTTCAATAGTTCTTAGTCCAAGAGTAGAACGTACTATCGTCCCGTCAGGATAGGCTGGTTCAAGTGGACAGAAGAACTTGAAGTACACCCAATGTGGGCATATATTTTCTGGTAGACTCGCACCAAATCCGAGATAGGGCAAGGAATTATAGTCGCTTGTGAGTGATAAATCTGATGTTAATACAATTTCTGCACGTGCCATAACTTCACCTGCCCCTATTAAGCACGTTTAATAGTTTTTAATTAATAGATATAATACGAGATTATAGTTAACAATCATTTTTAGTACACTTATATTATTTTATATTTTATTTTTTTTGCGTGAATATTTTATAAGGTTACATGAATCCATCATTATTTTAAAAGTCTTATCGAAAACTTTCATTTATTAGTTTTTTTCGAAAGGCATGCCTTAACGTATGGAACACTTCTTAGTTTATAAATAATGCGATTTTAGAATGTATGCTATAGTATAGCGCAATGAATTGATCAAATACATCAAAAAGTATGATATTATCATCTAGCAAGAGATATAGTATACTAATAACTGAGCAACATTTAGTTTTTATATCAAATACTGCTAACTTGTGCATTATCCTTCTGATTGCACAACTTAAAAATTAGAAAAAAATGAGGGACTGAATCGATGCAAATTGGCGCAAACTTTGCACAGTATTCATTTTTTGTCTTTATCATTTTATTAGTTTTGGCGATCATCCTTATTTGGAAGGAAAAGTGGATTATTGGGATGGCATTCAGAAATTTCAAGCGAAAAAAGATGAGAAATACACTAACTGTTATAGGCATAATATTCAGTGTTGCTATGTTGGTTGGATTTAATATAACTAGACAGAATGTCACTAACACATTTTACAATACGGTCGAATTAGCTACGGGTAAATTGGATTTGGAAATTACTCGCGCAGATGGCGAACCATTTCCAGAGGATTTAATGCATCTTCTTGACGACATTGAGGGTATTGAAGCGTATGCCCCACGAATTCAGCGTTACTGTGTCATTTACGTTCATACAAGCTGGAATTCTACAATGGCTACAGTTATAGGAATAGATCCAACTATTGACCGCGCTTTTGGAGATATCTTTGATCTTAATGGATCTAACCCTATTAATCACCTAGTAACTGGAGACAATGCAATTGTTTCGGAATCATTAATGGATGGTATTTCGGGAGAACAAGATGAAAAAATTGTGAATGCATCTATAGGGAATAAACTTAACATTAAATACTATCATGATCCTCCAAGTTCCCGAACTAAAGGATTTAATATTGCTGCTTTTGCGGAAGGTAAGGGAAAAATCGCTCAAGTTGGCTATGGGCGTGTTGTTATCGTAACTTTAGATAGCGCTAGATTATTAACAAAAACCTGGCGTAAAATTGACAAAATAATCATAAATCTTACAGAAGAAAGTAGAAAAGACTATAAAACTGTTATAGCTAACATAGAAGATAAATTCGGCAAAGATTTCAGAGTTGACGCGGTTAGAGAAAGTTTACTTGCTGTTGCAGAAGGCGCGGTATCGGGTTTTGATACATCATTGAATTGGGCTGGATTAATTACCTTATTGGCGTCTGTTTTTCTTGTGTTTAATAGCATCGTGATGACAGTAACAGAGAGGCGTTACGAGTTAGGCATTATGCGCGCTATTGGCATGTCAAAAATTCAGGTGTTTCGTCTAATATTATATGAGGTAATTATTTTAGGTGGAATAGGATCTCTTGTGGGGTCGTTTGGAGGAGTTTTAATTGCTCATGCAATAACATCTTACGTTTCAAATACAACTGTTTACGGCTTTAGAGTTGTGGTAGAGTCCGTTGAGCTCGATCCGTCAGTTATGTTTAGTGGATTTATCATGGGCTTCAGTTTTGCTGTAGTAGGCGCTCTTTTCCCACTAGGATCCGTAGCCACTATGAAAGTTGTTACAGCTTTACATGGTGATTCCCACGAAGCCGAAAAGAGGAAAATTTCCCTTGGATTATTAGTTGGCGGCATTATATTAGCTCTAGTAGGTTTCGGATTACTCTTTATAACTCCATCGATTCCTGCGGCTAACTTATCTGATTTCTTGTCTGTAGCACTCTTATTATGTATCACTGGAATCTCGATAACAGTCGCAAAATACAATAGAAAAGCAGCAAGCCTTGTCGCCGGGATCGGTCTTACTGCCACTGGAGTACTCATTACAATTACCGCGATTTCCTATTTGAGTGAGATCCTTTTACTTGTTGGAAGCATAATTCTCTGCGGATCACTTCTTAACATTGTATCGCGGGGCTTTTATCGATTATTGAATAGTATACCTGCCTTTCGAACAGTAGCTAAAATTGCTAGTAGAAACCTAACACGCCGTCCACTTCGATCGACTCTTACTTTTGGAATTTTCACGATAGCGATCTCTCTATCGATCTTATTTGCATCAATTAACACAGCTGTGACAATAGGCGTAACTCATTACATTGAGGAAGGACTCAATATGGACATAATAGTGACAACAAATACCGGTGCTCCACCAAATCTAGCAGGGAATCTATCGCGAATAGAAGGTGTGTATTGGACGAATGACACGCCTACTGAAGAATGGAGACCAGGAGTAAGCGTTGCTGAACTGACTGGGGCAAAATTTGAAATCTGGGACCAGGAAGAGACTTCTTTATTAGTCGCCGTTAATTCTTCAACCTATCCTCTTGCTATTGAGCAGGATTTAATTGAACCTGATCCGAATGTGACAGATACCCTCGCTCTCTTTGACCAATTAGGAGGAACAGGAGATAACAAGTGTATCATAAGTGACAGACTTGCAGATGAACTCCATGTAAAAGTGGGTCAAAAAACAAAACTTGAAATCTCTGCTCATGGAAATTCTACAGAATTTACTATCATTGGTATTGTACGCAATGACTTGATTGGTTACCCGAGTGGTGGATATTTCTGCATTATTGATCTAGAAAAATACTACGATTTCGGTTTTGATGATGATGTGCATATTTTTTACGTTAAACTTCGAACTCAACATTGGAATGGTACGGACGTTGATCAAGATAAGGTTGCACAAAAGATTCTTGATTTATATGGCGATGAGTATAATCTAAGCATTATAAAGACAAAAGACATCGTAGATGACTGGCGGGTCAATGTGGGCGAAACTACGCAATTTATGGCTACACTTTCATCGTCATCTATCATAATAGCTTTACTTTGTTTAGCTACAACAATGATACGAATTGTCCAGGAAAGACAACGTGAAATCGGATTGCTTCGCTCCGTTGGATACTATAGATCTGAGATAATCAAACTCCTCCTCGGCGAATCATTACTCTTAGCTGTTCTGGGACTGTCAGTGGGAATCATAAACGGTTACATTCTGGCTGCAAGTTATCTTCCACATTTCAAAGAAATCGGCTTTACACCGTACGAAGTGGAATTCGTGTTTCCTCTCCTTCAAACTCTCATAGTGGCCATTCTCGGAATAGTCGTTGCGGTGGTGGGTACTGCTTTCCCAGCATATAAAGCCCTTCGGATGACCCCTGCACAAGCTGTACGTTATACGGGGTAATTTCCCTTTATCCCCTTTTTATAGATACAAAAAATCGCGATAAAACAACTTATTATCCCCACTATATTTTGCAACTTATTGAACTTTTTGACTACTAACAAACACTAATAAAAAAAGCTGTCCATTTGTTGTTGGTGAAAAAATTGAATTGTCCAATGTGTGGGGTAAAATTTAGCTCTCCCGAGGAATTAATGGCTCATGTTAAGAGCGAACATGGTATTGAAATTAATCAAGACTTTATGAATAATCTAACAAAGGGACTAGGCGAATTTTTCGAAAAGCTGATGAGTGGAAATGTTGGAATCCCTACTGAGACAGAGGGCTCGAAAGAAAATGATCCTACTTCATTATTTGGAAATATGATGGAACAGTTATTCAAAGGTTTGACTCAAAGTATGCAAGGGCTACAGAATGAAAGTAGCGATAGTCCTGGGCAAGATATGCCTAATCCCTTCGCCGACATGATGAAAACTATGTTTTCACAATCATTTTCGCCTGAATCTGAAACTGATCCCGTACCTGAAAAGGATGTGTCTCCAACAACTACAAATGAAGATGATATCAGTTTTCAGGAAAACTCTATAGAAATACCTTTCGCAACAGATGATGTCGTCACAGATGATGACGAAAAAAAGAAAGGTCAAAAAGGCAAACGACAATCTCAATGACATTAATAACTTATTTTTCATTAACTTTTGAGGCTTTTAGTCATGTCTGACGATTACGAAATGTGGTTTAATGAAGCTTTCGACAAGGGTGAGCGAGGAGATTATCGAGGTGCGATAGAACTTTATGAGAAGGTCATTGAGGCAAAACCAGATTATCAAGCGGCTTGGTTTAACCTTGGTTTGATGTGGTCCAACCTCTACGAATACGACAAGTCAATTGAATACTATAAAAAGTCAATAGAGCTAGATCCAACTGATGGTGCAGCTTGGGATAATCTGGGATATGTATACAATAAGGTTGGGGAATATGAAGAATCTATCCGTTGTCACAAGGAAGCTATTGAACAAAGACTCCCCAATGAATCTAACGCATGGAATAACCTTGGAATCGCCTATCATAACATCAATGATTATAAGAACGCTGAAGATGCCTACAAAAAGGCAATTGAGTTAGATCCGAATTTCAACTTTCCTTACCGTAACATTGCAGATGTATACATAGATAATGGTGAGTATAAGCTTGCCGAAGAGGGTTATAAGAAAGCCATTGAACTTGATGCGGATTACGTCTCCGCTTATAATGGGCTCGGTAACGCGTTATGGAACCAAAATGCGTACGAAGAGGCAAAAGAAGCGTACAAAATGGCAATAGAGATCGATCCAAATTTCAAGTATGCTTGGAAAAACATGGGTGATTTACTCGTCGAACTCAGCGAAAATGAAGAAGCACTTGAATATTATTTGAAAACGGTAGATTTAGATCCAACGTATATAAGCGCGCTCAACGGTTTGGGGAATGCGTACTACAACCTCGGTGATTTCGAAAACGCCAGAAAAGCATACGAGAAAGCATTGGACATTGACGCGAATTATAAGTTCGCTTTAAGAAACCTTGGCGACCTCTTATATGATGAAAGACAATACCAAGATGCAATAGAATATTACGAGAAGGCTTTGCAAATTACACCTGATGATATAACTGTACTTAATTCATTAGCTAATTGCTTCTACGGGCAGGATAACTATGAAAAAGCGCTTGAGATTTACAATAAAGCCCTAGATATTGATCCGAATTATAAATATGCAGTTGCAAACA
>Ga0209978_10000850_pt1 | contig 12094 bp, 14 predicted proteins | sample BentaG_FD_182805 | JGI IMG/M metagenome (GOLD analysis project Ga0209978, IMG submission 182805) | Deep subsurface microbial communities from South Atlantic Ocean to uncover new lineages of life (NeLLi) - Benguela_00093 metaG (SPAdes)... | ecosystem: Environmental > Aquatic > Marine > Oceanic >...
CCAGAATCGAGCAGTTTCCGGCAGACGGTGAAACAAAATATTGGACGTATACCGCACCATTAGGCTGGGAAGCAAAGAGCGCTGAACTATGGCTTGTCAAACCTGAGCAGAGAATATTGGCAAGATACCAAGACACACCCACATCTCTTCACGCCCACAGCAAGGCTACGCCCACGGAAGGCGTAACCGCCCCCCTCGTAGATGTAGGAAAAGGAACTGAACCAGCTGACTACAAAGGCAAAAACGTAAAAGGCAAACTCGTATTGGCAACGGGAAAAGCCAAACTTGTCCACGAAGAGGCTGTCTACAGAAGAGGCGCAGCAGGAGTAATCACAGACACGCTTACCTATGAAATAAAAGACTTCAGAGAAAGCATCGACCTCCCAGACGCCACGGCTTATCAGGCGATATGGCCAACAAAACAGGAACTAAACAAAGTAACCTTCGGCTTCGGCATTACCAAACGACAGGGCAACCAACTTCGCGCGTGGCTTAAACAAAAGAAAAAAGTAACACTGAAAGCAAAAGTAGACGCTAAACTCTTCCCGGGCCAACTCGACGTCATAACAGCTACAATCAAAGGCAAAACAAAACCGAACCAAGAAATCTTCCTAATAGCCCATCTCTGCCACCCAAAACCAAGCGCAAACGACAACGCCTCCGGAAGCGGGCTCCTCCTAGAAATCGCAAGAACCATACAAACGCTGATTCAAAAGGGAAAAATCCCACAGCCAAAAAGAACAATCCGCTTCTTCTGGGTGCCCGAAACCTACGGAACAGTAGCCTACCTGCACAGACACAAGAACTTAACGAAAAGACTAGTGGCGGGAATCAATCTCGACATGGTAGGCCAAGACCAAGAACTATGCAAGTCCACACTGACACTGGACAAAACTCCTGGCTCTTTACCGTCTTACCTGAATGACCTTTTTATCAGTCTTATGGAAGAAGCCGCAGAACAATTCGACCCACAGACGAGCTTCGGACGTGCGACAACCTTCAGATACCGCGCGATTGAACACATGGGGGGAAGTGACCACCATGAATTCGTTGACTCAACAATAGGCGTCCCATGTGTCATGCTGCTTCAATGGCCAGACCTCTACTATCATACAAGCCAAGACACACCCGACAAAGTCAGCGCCCAGACACTAAAACGAATCGGTTGGATAGCAACAACTGCAGCCCTCATACTTGCCAACGCCGACAAGGAAGAAGCCTACGCGATAGCAATGCAAACATACACCAACGGAATCGCACGCCTGCAAACAGCTCTAAGAGAAGCAACCAAAACCTTGCTTGAGGCCAAAAACCACGCGGAACACAGAGTAGGGCCGAAAGCACCAGCGGAAACTTTAGCAAAAGTAGCATGGCAACAAAGAAACAGAATTGAACACATTGCACGGCGTGAAATGCAAGCGGTCAAGTCAACTAAGAAACTTGCAGGCAGCTCTGAACTAAATAGTCTCATCATTCGACTCACCAAAGACATAACAACTCAAGCAAGATTTGCCCTAACTCGGATTCAAGAAACATTGGCGCTCATACAAAAAACCACGGGGATAAGAATTCCCCAAAGACCCCGCTTAACCCCAGCTGAAAAACAAGCAAGCAAAATCATCCCGAAACGCACGTTTAAAGGCACTCTGAGCATGGAGATTCTGAGCAGGAAAACACTGTCCCAGAAAGATTTCGAATGGTACACGAAGATAAGCCAAAAAGACAAGCAGTTCAACCAAAAACTAGCAGAAATCCTCAACCTCTCGGTTGGAAAACAAAACCTGCAGCAGATAATTAACGCGGTTTCAGCAGAATACACTCCAGTAAACGCGCAGCATGTACTGAGAATACTGCGACACCTCCAAAAACAAGGCCTAATTGCCCTGAAAACAAAGTAAACGAGCAAGCGCGTAAACTGTACACTTGAACAACAATGATACGAAAACGTTTATTAAATATCAATATTTACTATATTAATTGTTAACAGGTGAATCCAGATGAGCAAACTAACCCTTTCACCATTAATCAAAGCAAGAGAAGACCAACGTTGGGATTGGACGTCAAATCCTGTTTCGCCACAGGTGGAGGCCACAGTTTGTCCCTATGTTAAATGCGGCAAGATTTTCGGCGAACCCATCGAGTTAACTGTTCGAGCAGAGGATTCTCTTGAAACCTATCATGCTTGCCCTCACTGTTTTTCGCGTATAAACCTTCCACACAACTTAGAAAAAGATCTCAGTAAGATTCCTCTCAATTCTCTAGGAGACACTTCAAAGCACATTGAAAAGAACAGGCCAGTCGGCTGTGCTCATTTCCTTGGATATCTCAAGAATCGTCCCGAAGGCTCTCCAATTCCAGATCCTTGTCTAACATGTATCAGCATATTGAAGTGCATGTAGTTGAAAGACGCTAGGGGTAGGCAAAAATGAGGGGTGGAGCGATATTCGTAGCGTTCTTCATCTTCTTCACCTTAGCTACGCTGGCGGTTCCCATTCCACTGTTTCCTGGAAGCATGGTGCACCCCATGTTCAGCTCGTTAGGCATTCCAGTCCCCTTTTATACTCCACTGTTAGATGCGGTGGCAAATGGCATCCTTTATGGCTTCGTTGTTTGGATAATATTTGTCCTGGTTAGCAGGAGGCTAGAAGAACCCGAGGTCGAGATCAATTCAAGGGAAAAAAAGGGGCACACCGGAAAACGGGGCATGTCACATCAGTAGTTGAAAGATTTCTCCTGATACACGCAGCTATACCGGGCTTTGCTTGTCCTAAAACAGCCTAATCAGCTTTGACTGCTGAGAAGATTCCTTTAATGTGAAATGAGGGTATACTCAGTTCTACCCGTGAAAACTTGAGTCTTTCACAGGGCTTCCAGAGGTTTTCTTCAGAGGCCTAACAGACTAAAATATGAACTTCAAGTTATTTTGTAGACTGTGTCGTTTTCTCTTACGCGGTCATTTAATTTCAACCCGATGCTTTGTCTAGCCTCAGCCCTCTGCACGTTTGCATGCTCAATCTGCATGGACTCCACGACCTGCTCTAAGTCTGTGGTTGAGCCTTTGATTGAAATGCGGTCGCCAACAGTCAATGGTGCATTCAATTCGATGACAGCCACACTGATCTTGGCAAAATAATGGGATACTCTTCCAACTTCTACAAGCGTTCTTTCTTCCTCGCTCAAAACCAATCATCACCTCTTACAAGCCAACAATGAATAATAACCCTTTTTACTCCTAAATATAACTTGCCCGAAACTATAAGATTAAATCGAAGTGATTTCATGACCAAGACTCAGGAGATCAAACTGGAACCGATTGGCTATGTGAAAAGAAAAACCAAAGACGAAAATGTTAGAAACAGAAGTCTCACCGTGCAGGTGGTTATTAACCCAAGATATATCACAGCCCTAGACGGCGTCGAAGACTACTCGCACCTGTTTATCATATTCTACATGCACAAAATTCCTAAAAAACAAGAACCTATCCTGAAGGTTCACCCAAGGGGAAGAGTGGACATTCCGTTACAGGGAATATTTGCAACTCGCACTCCTCAGCGCCCAAACCCTATGGGACTGACGCTTGTTCAGCTAATAGAAAGAAAAGAGAATATACTTGTTGTTAAAGGACTAGACGCTTACGACAACACGCCAGTCTTGGACATTAAACCCTACAACCATTGGGACTCGGTAGCCGGCATTAAAGTTCCCGAATGGCTGAAGAAACTCAAAGAGACCAGCAGTTAACCAGCCTTAAGCTGAGTGAGCTTCAGATCAAAAGCCTTCCTTAGTAGAAACATAGGAAGCTCACCATTCTAAGTTTTTGTCAGCGATTTGGTTCCAGCATCTTCGGCAGATTGGCCGCTGTCTATTTTTGTAGTAGATGTAGAGTTGAATGTCACTGTTTGAGCATCTGCCGTTCCAAGGGTTTTTACAGTGTTCGGTTAGGCTTTCCATATGGGCTCCTCGGAAAAGCTTTCAAATGCTTGAAGATTTAAAGCAGTCGATGAAACATCAGTTTGTACCGTGGAGAGAGAGTTAACCGAAAGTGGGCGTTAATCTTCAAATTTAAACCATTTTTTGCTCAGTAATCTTATTCCACGTTTTAACCCTGTTTGGCTCTATTCGATTTGCCGTTGCCGCCAAATATTGTAGGGGCATTGCCTCCAACAGTAGGCGATGCTTTTTTACTGGTATGCGCTTACTTTCGCTTCTTAAACAGCATGACACCTTGAGGGGTTGTAGCTACGTACTCGAAGCCTTTCTCTATGAGGGGCTTTGCTTCTTTGTCGTTTTCTGCTGTGGAAAAGTGAAAGTCTTCGCTTGCCGTGTTCTCTATGAGTTGGGTGTAAATTAGTGTGCTGTTGATGTTTCGGTGTCCCAATAGCCTTTTGACGTGAAGGATGTCTCTGGTTTTGTGGTATTCCATTGTTGCTTTCCAATGTCGGAAAGTGTGGAAGTGGATCTTCATGAAGTTTGAGTTCGCTAACTTGTAGGATGCGCGTTTTCGCTGCCTGTAGAAGTTGGATCGTAAACAGCTACTGCTTGCCATCCAGATTCTCTGCTGGTCTGGTTCTCTCGGCATGGACTGTAACATCCCGATGAGTTTTCGGCTTACCTTTATGACCCTTGCATCACTGTTTTTCTCTGGATCGTTAATGTAGATTTTGGATTGTTCAAAGTCTATGTCTCGCCACTTAAGCTGGCGGGCTTCACCGCAGCGAGCTCCAGTTTCCTTGAGCAGTTGTAGAAGCGTTGAAGTCTTTTTGCCACAGTAGGCAATCAAAGCGTCTATGTCTTTTTCTAGGGGTATGTAAGGTTTTTTCGGCTGTTCCTTGTATTTTGGCTTGAGCCATGTGATCCCTATGAACTTAGCGAATCTGTCATAGGTCTTCACTGCCAGGCGTTTAGTGTGGTTGCACCACGTCTTAGTGTTCGCAATGACTTCTTTCACCGACTCTGGGTCGTAGAGGTTGGCTCCTCTTTTCACCATGAGTCTGAGGGTTTTCGCTGTTTCCTTTATCGTTCTCTCAGAGTTTCCGTTTCTTTTCATTTGTAAGCTGAGGTCTAAGAGCTCGGTTCTCAGGTCTGGTGGCTTCGTTGTCGTAGCCAATTTCTGTGTTGTCTCCAAGTGTGCCACCTGTTTACTGCTATTGTCAACCACAGTATTTATATGTTTCCGCTCATAGTCAACACTATTAAGGTGTTTCCTATGAGAGAATACATTTTGACGCCGCATGAACGTGAGATCTTGAAGCTGTCTCTCGCGGGGAAAAAACTGACGAGACCGCAATACACCGTGCTTTCCCAGTTGAAGATCAGAGCTAGAAGAGCCTTCAGCACTTTGAAGGCTGACCTCAAACTTTTGGAAAGGCTTCTTAGCTGAGAAACGTCTTCCACAATTACCACATTCGAAACGTCTAATCCTTGAGCCGTTAGCCTTTACTCGGAAGCCAGCCTTCCATACTTTTTGCGACGTGCATTCTGGGCACTTAGGGGGCTGTGCGAGTGGACCAGACGAGTCCAACTTCCCGTTCTTAAACTCGCTTTTGCCAAGCATGCTTTTGTCGGTGGAAGCAGCCTTTCCCTCAACCATTTGTCTGGTCTTCCTCTACTTCCTCTTCACATTTCTCAAGCGTCAAGTTGACAAGGTCAGCTACACACATGCAGTAAGGCGGTTTCATTCTACACGCACAATGGAAACGTCTTCTCAATATCTGGCAGATCTGGTCTTTCAGCTCACTCATCGGATATTTCCTCAGAGGCTACGCTGCGGATTTCATCCTTTTCAATGTCGAGAACAAACCGATCTAAGTCCTCAAGAATCTTGAGATATTCCATGATCTTTTCTTTAGTCAAGCCAAACTCATACGCCAGTCTGGAGACGGTCTTTCCAAGTGGTATTCTGTCCCCTTTCTCATGAAGCAGAGCTAGAACCCGCCTACCGATCTTCTGGATGCGTTCTCTCCTGACTTCTGCTCCGTCTCTTCTCACCATGAACGTTCACCTCTGGATGTGTGAGTGTATGTGTGTATTGCGAAGGAGTTGTGCCTCTCTGGCTTCTTCTGTTGAAGCCCACTTTCTTCTTGGATATGAATGAGAGTTGGTGTATGTGTGTATGTATGTGTATATGTGTGAAGGAGAAGAGAGAAGAAGAAAGAGAAGACAGACGAATATACACACACTCATACACACACCCCCTCATTGAGAAGTTTCTCAACTGCTTGACGGATTAACTCAGAAATGTTACTGAATCGGCCTGAGCTAACGGCCTTTTCCATTTTTTCTCTGAGTTGTTTTGTAATCCTTACGCCGATTCTCAAGTTTTGGGTTTTCATGCGCCCACAACCGTCGAATTCCTTAAATGTGACAGTTCGACATATACTTATCGCGACGCGAAATGTCACTAAACGACAAAATCCTAACACTATTTGAAAAGTATGGCTCACTGTCGAGTGAAAGAGTGAAATCTCTCCTGAAAACAGAGTACAAGATTGAGAAAACCCTCAGAACCATTCAAAGGCACATAGCCGAATTGGTGAAAGAGGAAAAACTGATTTCAAATCCCTCCATAAGAAGAGAACAGACATACGCAGTCAATAGAAAAAACCCATCATCTATTTCAGATTTTTTCCTCAGCAAGTTTTGGGATGAGTTGTTTAAGATCAGAGACGAATTATATGCACACAAATCTGAAGATACACTCGCGGATAGTTGGGATTCGTTCTATAGGCTAAGATCACTAGTTAGAATGTTACCAGAGGATATAAAGGAAGAGATTAAGCCGAGAATTGAAAGTTTTGGCCTAATTACAGATGAAGATAAAGAAAAAGTAGCAAAGAGTATCGGCACTCTCCCGATTTTAACCGTAGGCGGCCTTCCTTTTGGCAAGGAGGAGTGGAATAGATTTGAAAAAGGCAAAAGCATAATCGGATGGATAAGGAAAAAAAGGATTGAAGATATTATTGGTGAAGTTGCAACAATGCTTCATGAAGCACTGGAAAAAGAGAGACGCGAGTCATGAGTGAAAAATGCATGCATGCATGAAAGGCTTTGAATATGTAGCTACAACCCCTCAAGGTGTCATGCTGTTTAAGAAGAGAAAATAGCTGTTGGGTATACGCTTACAGTGAAAAAGTTTACGTATACGGTTACTTGTGTCATAACCAGTCTATAACACAAGCAATGAACAGCCGACACCTAAACTCCCATTTTTTCGGTCTTGCGACGTACATGATGTACTCCACCACAGTCTCGGTTGCAGTATACTTCTCAGAAAGGGACCTTACGAGTAAGGGTCAAACATGCATACGTGCGCATCCTCGCTCGCCAAAATTGTTCTGCTAAATTATACTAATCTGTCTTCAAGCGTTCCAAGATTTCTGTCAAAGCCATGTAAAGTCTACTCTCTCTTCTTTTGTTCTTTTGGTCGCTGGAGATCCACTCGAGTTCCTTTTCCAATCTGACTTGCGCATCTCTATAAAAGGGCAATAAAACTAGCTTTGGTAGAGAAGCCGAATTGCGTATTGAATCTTTTTCAAATTTTACTGCATTTAGTTTCGCCTTGGATTGTAGATATTCTCCTACCTCTAAACCCTTGTAACTACCATCTTTAACCTCAGAAATGAGACCATAGTGCCAAATTACACAAAGGTTATCATTCATTTTAGGAAGCATAACCAAGTTGTGTTCCCATTGTTCCAAAAATTCTCTTTTAGTCTTGGCAACGCTCTTATGCCATAGACCGGCTGTGAGGTCGAAGAGGATCTTCATTTTCAAGTTCGGATATTTTGTTGATAAAGGAGTAACATCTAGTTGATAATCGAAGTCTGTTTCTCCATACTTCTCTTCATAGTTCTTTGTTATCATACTTACTTTGATAGCGCGTTTCAGGAATACTGAATCAAGAATACTTTTCCTAGTACTTCTAGAAAACTCCAAGTCCAAATAGTCTTTGCCGAAAACGTCCAACATCGCCTGGCAAATCGTATTTGCAGCTCCTATTTCTTGCTTGAATACCAAACTATCCTCGCTGATTGTGTTTGCAGGAATATCCGTGATAGCGTAGGTCTCGCTACCGTACTCTAGTTCAACTTTTCCCTTGACCTGAGTTCTGCCAATGAATTCGGAAAGAATTCCCCAGAAAGCTTGGTTATCTGTAGGTACTCCGAGCTTCAACCGCTTCTTAACTTTGGTTACATTTTTTATGAAGCAAGTCCTAGATCCATAGGGAAAAGGGTCGATTTTTTCTTTGATGTTTTCAAGGAGAAGCTTGATTGGAATAACGTGATACTGGTCTTGAGAAAAGCTTGAGTGAAGCATCCACTCTACTTGTGATAGAGACGGGCGAGGAATATTCCATGAGCGTTCCCAATTGTTGAACCATTTCTGAGGATCTTCACGCCCATTTGTGAATAACTGTCCCCAGAACTCCTTCCAAGTGTTTGGGTCCAAGACCATATATCTCTCTGGTTGGAAGTCTAACCATATTCTATGCTCAACCCAAGAGATTTTATGTATTTTAGCCACGAAAGCAGGTATCTTTTTGCGGCTATGTTTGAATACGTAGAGCATTAGTGGAGAATTGTCGATGATATGGCTCGCAACCAGTGAACGAAGTATGTGCTCTTTACGTAGGATGTTTGATAGATAAAAGGATTCAAAAGCATTCGGATCTTGCCCAGATAGTGAGTATATGATGTTGATGACTTTGCGGAAGCCTGTTTCTCCCCAATCCCAGCGCAGAGGCCTATCTATTGACCCAAGGTACCCTTTCCTTGTCCCATCTGGGGTTCCAAAAAGATCCACGAGGTCACTACGGTATCTGCTTCCAACCTCTAGGAAGTTATATACAATTATCAGGAAATCGTTGGTTGACAGCAACTTATATACACCTTCTTGAAGCCGGGAATGTTACCCAAGGCGTTGCAGCAATCGTTAGGATTTGCCCACATGTATTTGAAAGTATCATAATTGTCGTCAAAGTCGTAGCAGATGGAGAATGGTACACCTGCACCGTCGCATAGCTCCTTGATCGCTTCATAGTAGTGTCTTATTTCTTCGGGTGAATAGTAGTAGCAATTTCCTTTTCGCGTGTAAAAGAAACTCTTAAGTTTCTCAGGTTGCCAAGAGATAGCTTCTGCTACCCATTTGACAGTTGCGAAAGGCAGCCTTACAAATCCGGGAAGCAGAGTGTGCCTGCCAAATGTCGATTCTGGGGCTTTTTTGAAAATCTGGAGTAGTCGTTCCACAAGTTTCATGTCGAAGATAGGTAGAGTAGGCAACCCAGATTTCTCGCTCTCTTCAAGAGTGCCACACCATGAAGATTGCTTTTCTGGGCGAGATTAGTGAGGGTTCCATCAGGATATACTGGGAAGAGCGGATTGATTCTAGCAGCTGTGAAAAACCCTTCTTGTACTAAACGAGTAAGGGCTTGAATCCTTTTGCTTGAGAGTGGAGCTCCGGGTTCTAAGTGACTAGAGATGTTATCATAAGCTGTGGTTATGCTCAACTGAATCAGAAGGTTATTCTTATTCTCTCTCATTGCATCCAAATATTCGTCATGAGCAATCAGGTCGCTTTTTGTGACAATTTGGGCAGGATATTTTGCCTTGGTAAGAATCTTGAGAAGCTCAAGACCTGTATGGGTTCTAGATTCCATATATCTTTGAAAACAATCCGTGACTGCGCCTACCCTAAGCGGTAACTTGTTCAATAGCAAAGGTCTTAGTTGCCTCCAAGATCCATATACACATTCTGGTCTCCTTTCAGGTATCTTGAGTAGGAGTTGCCTCAAACATTCTATGTTCACGACTCTTGGGAAGGGGTGATCTAAGTTCCTACTGTTATTCCATCCACCTACTATCATCTGGGCTCGAGCATAGCAATAGGAGCAGTGATGATCACATCCACTACCATAGACATCGAGACGTAGCGGATAAGAGCATCTCTTTGCCTCATTCACCTGCAGTTTCAGGGAAGAATTATAGCGCAGGTACTCCAAACGATTCACCGTCTTGTTTTCATATACCTCTATCTGCCAGTTATTTTAAGACACAAACTAAAGATTAAGAGTTTCCTAGAACATATATGGTTTAGAATTCACAATGTTGAAGGAGATTATACTTGTCAAAAAATGACAGAAATACGGTGGTTAAGGAATTACTTGCTTGTGTTCAAGAATTTCTACGGGAAAGAGAGTGGGAAAAATACCACAACCCGAAAGATCTAGCTGAATCTATTTGCATCGAAGCGGCTGAGCTTCTTCAGCTTTTCCAATGGGTCAAGCCAGAAGAAAGTGAACAGTTCAAGAAGAACCATTCAAAAGTGAAGCTAATTAAAGAAGAACTTGCCGACGTTGTTCTTTACTGTCTGAGCATGGCAAATGTTTTAGACCTCGACTTGACCAAAACCATCCTCGACAAAATAGAACAGAACAAGAAAAAATATCCAGTAGATCGCTACAAAGGAAAAGCATTTCTCGATCAATAACAAAGAATAGGGTCGGTGCAGCAATCTAGAATACAATGCATCTAATCGCTTCAGTTTCTGCTATCGTCTTGCACCTTGATGGGTGTCTTCAATCTTAGGGCACGCGCGTCGCTGTCAATGAAGATTTGTGACTTCGACATGTCTGGAATCTCACAATGCTAAGACTGAATGACTATTACTTGGATTTTTCAGGATGTATGTACGTCGCAAACGGTATCTCAAACCTCTTATCGTTAAAGTTATTTACCACTATGAGTGGTGTATGAACAGCATCTGCTGTAGATGTAGTGACAGGTGACAAAAAGTATGACACAACCCGCAAAAACCCTCGAAAACAACATAGACGCTAATGATGAAAAATGTCAAGCTTTTCAGGTTATGGTGAAACTTGAACACGGATAAGGCTAGAAAACAGTTATTCAAGTATTTAGACGATAGTTTGGAGCTATCTCACAAAAAACTGCATACGAAGAGAAAGGATGAGCTAGTATGTTTGGCATGGGGCAGATTCATGGTTAACATGATTAACGCTTACGGCAAGTTAATGGAGACTGAAGAGTTAGAACAGAGAGTTGAGAAACTTGAAGAGCAAGTTAAAGATGGTGTGGTGATACCAGGTGAACCGAAGTCTAAAAGGTAAAGTCAACAAGCTGGAAAACAACGTGTTGCAGAAACCGATAGTGGGAACCACTAAAATCTGTACTTGCGCGTTTCCTGAGCCTGAGCAAGTTTTACTAGAGAAAGCAAGGAAACAAGCTGAAATGCAACTTTCATATGAAGACGCTACTGAGCAACAGAGAACAATTATGTATGAGGCTGCTAGAATCTTGAACTTCCGTGTGTTTGACTTTTTCACCATGTACTTAGAAGATTGGTGTAGAGGTGATCCAGTTGCTAGAGTAGTCATGCATGAAAGGCTCCTATGGTTTGTTCAAGAGCTAAGAAAAGAGCTAACGCAGCAGCTGGAAGTGTCTGAAATCGAAAGAAACACGCCAGAAGACTGTGAAGTTGACAAGGTAGACGAGTATTTCCGAAAGGCTCCGGAAACCTTCACACCTGAAAGCTACGATAAACTCAGTACAGAAATCTTCATGGACATTTGGAAAAAGAAGAAGGAGAAAGAGAAAAGGAAGGGAGAGCCTAAAAAATGACTAGCTTAAACGATTTGAAAGTTATGGTTTATCACCAACGAGAGAAAGAGCGTAAGCTGCTGCAGAAAGTGTGTGGTATAGAAGTGTCTTGTCTTCACACAAAGAATGGGAGGATTGAGACTTGTTGGACAAGCTGAAACGTCTAGGTCATTTCGTAATAGAGGCGGTATGGCAGTTAACGGAGATGGACCGTAAACGTAAGTAGTTAGAGGGCTCGTAGCAGAATATTGAAAACTGACAATGGAGACATAAGTCTCTCACGCATGCATGCATGCATGAGAGTTTGCGGGAGATGTCACCACTATCATATGAAACACAACATTTACTGGAAGCATGCATGCTCGGCACAGAAGCGAATCATTCGCTGTTTTTGATTTTTAAATGAGGGTTGCAATGCGTGCGCTTGAGTTCTATGTGACTATTTCTGCTTCTGCGTTCATGCGGTCTGTCTTCGTGAT
>Ga0209978_10000851_pt1 | contig 12088 bp, 8 predicted proteins | sample BentaG_FD_182805 | JGI IMG/M metagenome (GOLD analysis project Ga0209978, IMG submission 182805) | Deep subsurface microbial communities from South Atlantic Ocean to uncover new lineages of life (NeLLi) - Benguela_00093 metaG (SPAdes)... | ecosystem: Environmental > Aquatic > Marine > Oceanic >...
CTCTTTCAACACAACTATATCCGAGACCATCAGTCTACCACCCGGCTTTAACACCCTAAACGCTTCCTTGAAAACTCTTTCTTTGTCAGGTGCGAGATTGATGACACAATTTGAGATGACTACATCAACAGAATTATCAGCTACTGGCAGATTTTCAATCTCCCCAAGCCTGAACTCTACATTTCCGTAGTCACCTTTCTTGACGTTTTCTCTCGCCTTTTCAATCATTTCTGGGGTCATATCTACGCCGATAACTCTTCCATTCAGGCCAACCTTACCAGCTGCCAGAAAACAATCAAAGCCTGCGCCTGCACCAAGGTCAAGAACAGTCTCTCCCTCTCTTAAAGAGGCTAGAGCCACGGGGTTTCCACAGCCAAGACCTAAATTTGCACCGTCGGGAACCGCTTTAATTTCTTCTTCAGTATATCCTATCTTCTGGCTAATACCTTGGACTAAATCAGTACTGCCACAGCAAGAACTCGCTGGGCTGCAACAGGAACTATTCTGTTTCGCAACTCTGGCATAGCCCTCTCTCACGACTTGTTTTATTTTTTCCTCTTTCATTTCAACCCCCTTTTTAAATTCCTACAGTATTTCCTTCATCACCGGTGCGAGCATGCCCTTTACCATCTCGGTTAGTTCTTCAGCTTTAATTAAAGAAATGCAGCACACTTCACCATCTTTTTCCCAACTTACAACAGCTAACTTATCTCCAGCATGAATTTTTGCTTTGTCTCTTATCTCCTTGGGGAGCACCATCTGTCCCCTGTCATCTACGCTGACTACTGCTTCAACTTTACAGCATGTTCCCCCGTCTACAGGTAGACAGCAAGATTCGTTTTCGTCTTTTTTCACCATTTTCTTTACCTCGACAAATATCTCTATTTTTCTGATAAATCAGTATATACTGATTATAGATGATGAAACCGAGCTTGTCAAGGGTCTTTTGGGGGAAGAGCAATTTCACTCAGATTGTGCACCTAGAGGGAATAGTGACTAAACTCAGGGAAATTATTAAGAGATAGTTATCTACCTCACCCCCTCGGTCCCCCTCTCCTTCAAAGGAGAGGGGGAGGAATAATGTTTGAAGGGGCGAAGCCCCTTCAAACTTCCCTTTTAAACTCCTCTTTGAGCTTGCGGCCTTTAACTGCCAGCAGTGGAACCCCCGCTGGATTACTAAGCCATTTTTCATAAGCCCATCGGTGATACCAGCAATAAGGACGGCGTTTTCCAGTCTCTCTTAGGCAAGTTGAGCAATGATACGGGTTAGACACTATGCTCCAATCAGGATGGGCACGGTGAAATGCTTTTATCGCTTTCTTATGCTCTTCATCACCCTAGGGCTTTTTGACGCTCAAAATCAAACCTCCTTGAGGCTAATATCAGATACGAAGGGTAGTCCCAAGCTCACTGGATAGCTTATCTAGGATTTGCTGCTGAACCTTATTAACCTCTTTTTCCGTTAGGGTATGAGTTAGCGACTGAAAGACGACCCTATAGGCAAGAGATTTCTTACCCGGTGGTACTTGCTCACCGACATAGACATCGAATATGGTAACCTGGCTCACCAGCGGAAAGCTCCTAATAATATCCTGAACCTGCTGATGGGTTATCTCAGCATCGATTACCAGGGCCATATCCCTGACCGTGACTGGAAAGCGGGGTATTGGCTGGAACATTTTATGACCAACGGCAAAGGGTGAAAGTACCGTCACATTAATTTCAAATAGATAGACACTCCCCGAAATATCAAACGCTGTTAATACCTTCGGGTGCACCTCACCAACAATGCCTAGCCTATTGCCAGCGATAACAATAGATGCTTGCTTATTGGAGTGTAAACTTTCATCTTCACTCGCCTCAAAGCTAGCTTCCACGCCCAATTGACCAAGCAAGCCCTCCACCACCCCCTTGGCATCGAAGAAATCCATCAGTCTGCTCTCACCTTGCCACCACTTATCAAGTCTGGGACCACTTAGGATGCCGCATAGTAATTCAGGCTCATGGGGCAAGTCCTTCGGACGAGGTAGATATATCCTGCCTAATTCGAACAGTCTAATGCCACCCTCTTCATGCTTTCTATTTGCCGCCAGGGCAGTTAATAGGTTAGCTCGTAGGTTAGGGCGAAGATACTCCTGGTCTGCGGTCATTGGATTAGCCACACGAAGGGGCACAGGCCCAAGGAGATGGGACTCAGGGAGTAGCCTGTTTAGCGTTTCCCAACTAGTTAATGAATAGGTAATCACTTCCTGAAAGCCATAACCGCTAAGGAGATATCTAACCTCTTGCTTAAGGTTAATAATAGGCTCAGGGTTTTGTCTAGGTAGTGGCTCACTAAGCATAGTTATGGGAATCTTGCCATAGCCAATAATACGGGCTACCTCCTCAACAAGGTCCACCGCTTGGTGTATATCACTTCGCCAGTAAGGGGCAGTAACCCACACCTCTGAAGCTGAATCGTCTGGCTTGCAGTCAAAGCCCAGGGAAACCAGCGCTTCTACTATCTGGTCAAGGCTAAACTCCACACCCAGTAGCCGCTTCACCTTGTTGGTTGATAGCAATATAGGCTTTTGGTCTAGCTTACCTGGATAGACATCAACCACGCCCTTAGCCGCTTCAGCTCCGGCTAACTGCACGATCAACTGGGTTGCCCGTTTAAGCGCCGGCAGGGCCAGCTCAGGACGGATGCCCCTCTCAAATCGCATGCAAGCCTCACTGGGTAAAAGCAAAGTCCTACCGGTATAATGTATGCTCGCCGGGTTAAAATTAGCTGCCTCCAGCAGTATGGAGGTAGTCTCCTCCGTTACCTCACTATCAACACCACCCATAACTCCAGCTACTGCCACGGCTCCTGCCTCATCAGCGATAACCAGCATATTCGGGGAAAGAACCCTCTCTACTCCGTCCAGAGTAACTATGGCTTCACCATTAGTCGCCCGGCGGACAATAATCTTTCTGCCTCTAATCTGCTGATAGTCAAAAGCATGCAGAGGCTGTCCATATTCCAACATCACATAGTTGGTAATATCTACAATATTGTTTATCGGACGCATGCCATAAACCAAAAGTCGTTCTTGTATCCACCTCGGGGACGGAGCTACTTTTACCCCATGGAGCAGGCTGGCACAATACCTGAGACACAGGTCAGGAGCCACAATTTCCACTGAAACTTGTTGCTCTATAGGGGCTGCTGCTTCCTTATATGTAACCTTAGGAAGACAAACGCTTTGTTTGGTAAGAGCAGCAATCTCTCTGGCTATGCCAATTATGGATAGACAATCAGGACGATTAGGCGTTACCTCCAAGTCAAGAATCGTGTCCCCTAGATAATCAGCTAATGGTGTGCCCACAGGAGCTTCAGCCGGCAAAACCATAATTGTCTCATGGTTATCAGAGATGCCCAGCTCCTTCTCCGAGCAAACCATGCCGCTGGAAAGAACACCACGAATCTTGGCTGGTTTCAGGCGGACTAACTGACCACTATGTCCGTCAATGAGCTTAGCGTCAACATGGGCAAAGGCTACCTTGTCACCAACTCTAACATTCGGCGCTCCGCAAACTACCGTCTGTTGCTCGATGCCTAAATCAACAGTAGGCAAAGTGAGGCGGTCGGCATTGGGGTGAGGATTAACGTCTACTATTTGACCGACAACAATATTCTCCCAATCACTGCCAATAGTTTGCTCCCCCTTGACTTCAGTGCCAGCCAGGGTTAAGCGGTTAGCTAAATCAGCCAGAGGTAAGTTAATATCTATGTATTCTTGAAGCCACTTCAGTGAAACCTTCATTTTTCAAACTGCCTCAAAAATCTAAGGTCACTGCTATAGAACAATCTAATATCATCGATTCCATAACGAAGCATAGGCAGGCGTTCAACACCAATTCCAAAGGCAAAGCTACCGTAAATCTCCGGGTCAATACCGCCGCGCTCAAGCACCTGTGGGTGAGTCATCCCGGCACCCAATATCTCAATCCAACCAGTATTACCGCACAGGCGGCAACCACTGCCATTACAGACCTGGCACTCAATAGCCATCTCCACACCAGGCTCAACAAAAGGAAAGTAATCACAACGGAAACGTACCTTTCTGTCCTCGCCAAAGAAACGGCGAGCAAATTCATAGAGGGTTCCTTTCAAATCAGACATGGTAATTCCCTCATCCACAGCTAAACCATCAATTTGGTGGAACATAGGGATATGGGTAGCATCACTAGCCTCATAGCGGTAAACTTTGCCTGGCTCAATTACCCTTATCGGTGGCTTCATGGTCTCGATAACCCTAGCACTTACCGCAGTAGTGTGGGTGCGAAGGAGCATTTGTCGGTCACCACCACCGGCCTCAAAATCGACCCAAGATGTTGACATGGTATCACGGGCCGGATGTTCTCTAGGAATATTTAATGCCTCAAAGTTATAATAGTCCCATTCTACCTCAGGACCCTCTACTACCTGAAAGCCCATAGAGACAAATATGTCACATATCTCGTGAAGTGTTTGTGTAATCGGATGCAGGCGGCCCATGGGCAAGAGACGGCCGGGTAATGTAATATCAATACGCTCTTCTTTAGTTGAGGCTGCCAATTGTATCCCTACTAGAAGCTGCCTTTTCTCCTCCAAACCATTCTCCAGATTGGCTTTCACTTCATTAGCGCAGGCACCTACAGCCCTTCTTTCCTCTAAAGCCATAGTGGCTAAGCTACGCAGAATCTTGCTTAGCCCGCTCTTCTTTCCCAAATAACGGACTCGCCACGATTCCAGTTCCTTTATATCGCTAATGCCATTTAGTTCTTGGAATGCCTTTAGTTTTAGTTCCTTGAGCTGCTCCAACATCCTGTTGCCTTCAACTGAGATTACTTAGGTTTGAAGGGGCTTCGCCCCTTCAAAATCTTTAAAAACTATCTCTCTTGAACCTATATTAGCTATCTTGGATTATAGGTTATTAGTCGCAATGAGGTCAAGAGAAAACACATTATTGGGGTGTCTAAGAGGGGCGAAGTCCCTCTTCCAAAAACCTTCCCTCTCTCCTTTAAAGGAGAGAGGGATTAAGGGGGTGAGGTAATAAACAGTCCAACGCTAGTCTTGAACTTTCCCTCTAGCTATGGTTACCAGATTAGCAAAGGATTCAGGTTCTCTAACTGCCATATCAGCCAACATCTTGCGGTTGATTTCAATTCCCGATTTCTTTAAGCCATCCGTAAACTGACTATAGGTGAGACCATGCGCTCGACTAGCCGCACTAACCCGCACAATCCATAGACGTCTCATATCGCCCTTTCGCTCTCGACGATGGCTATAAGCATAACTTAATGACTTGAGCATAGACTCGTGAGCCCGACGATACAGAGAATGCTTGGTTGCCCGATGCCCCTTGGTTAAGGCCAACACCTTCTTATGTCGGCGATGAGTAGCTACTCCTCTCTTTACTCGTGGCAAAGTACCCTCCCGATTTACTTCACTCCATAGGGTAAAAGCCTTTTTATTCGAGCCTTATCACTGGCACTTATCGGTATTTTTTCATCAAAAAGGCGCTTAGTCCGCTTGGTCTTTCGACGGCGCAGGTGGCTTTTTGGCCCCTTAATCCGCATGATTTTGCCACTGCCGGTAATATGGAAGCGGCTCTGTGCCCCTTTATGAGTTTTGATTTTTGGCATTTATGATTGTTGTACCCCTTCCTCTGTTTTAGTCTTCTGAGCAGCTGATATGATTATGTGCATACGCTTCCCTTCCAGCAGTGGTTGCCGCTCAACAGAAGCCACTCCCTTTAACGATTCTGATATTCTTTGCAGTAGCCTCCATCCAAGATCAGGATGGGTAATTTCCCGCCCCCTAAACATCACGGTTACCTTGACTTTATCTCCATTAGCTAGTAGTTTCTTAGCTATCTTAACCTTAGCCTCAAAATCATGGCTATCAATCCCAGGTCGTAGCCGAACCTCTCTCAAAAGCGAAACCCTCTGGCTCCGTCTGGCCTCACGCTCCTTCTTGGCCTGCTCATATTTATACTTTCCATAGTCGAGAAGGCGGCACACCGGAGGTATTGCCGTAGCTGCTACCTCCACCAAGTCAAGACTATGCTTCCTCGCTGTCTCCAGCGCCTGGCTTAAGGGCATGACCCCTAACTGCTCCCCCTTCTCCCCGATAAGGCGGACTTCCCTAGCTCTAATCCGCTCATTAACACGCAGTTCTTTAATTATGTCTCTATTTACCTCCTCAAGTCACAGAATCATGCAGTCAGAAACTATAGCACATTCTCTCAGACCAATCAAGTCAGAACTCCAAGTCCCTTACCTTATTTGCTATAACTCTCTCCAGAGTTTCTTTGAAGCTTTCCAAAGATAGCGAGGATACCTGCTCGCCGCTACGTAAACGGACGGAAACAGTAGATGAAGCTATCTCTTTGTCCCCTACCACCAGCATATATGGTATCTTGTCAAGTTGCGCCTGCCGGATTTTAAGGTTTATCCTCTCTGACCGGGCATCAACCTTAATGCGTATGCCCTCGCTTTTAAGTTCAGCTTCCAGCTCATAAGCGTAGTCCAGGTTACGGTCAGCAACCGGAATCACCACTACCTGAACTGGCGCCAGCCACACCGGGAAGGCACCACCATAGTGCTCAATGAGTGAGGCCAGAAAGCGTTCCATGCTGCCCAGCACAGTGCGATGCACCATGGCCACCAAATGCTCCTGCCCATCCTCGCCAACGTAAGTAACGTTGAAGCGCTGGGGCAAGTTAAAATCAACCTGAATAGTAGGCCCCTGCCACCCTCGCCCTAGGACATCCTTAAATTTAATGTCTATTTTAGGTCCGTAAAATACCCCTTCTCCCGGGTCTACATCGTAATTAAGCTCCAGGCGAGCTAACGCTTGGCTCAAAGTCTTGATAGCCTCATCCCAAACCTGAATAGTGCCGGCATATTTCTCGGGTCGGGTGGAAAGTAACATCTGATAATCGGTAAAGCCAAAGGTATCTACCATAAAGAGAGCTAAGTCTAATACTCCTACTACCTCATCTTCTAATTGGTCAAAGCGACAAAAAATGTGGGCATCATCCTGAGTGAATCCCCTAACCCGAGATAAACCATGTAACACCCCAGAGCGCTCATAGCGATAAACCGTACCCAGCTCAGCGTAGCGCACCGGTAGCTCACGATAACTACGTAGCTTTGTCTTATACATCAGGATGTGTCCCAGGCAATTCATCGGTTTAATGATATATTCCTGTCCCTCTACCTCCATTGGAGCATACAAGTAGTCACGATAAAATTCCCAGTGACCACTGGTTCTCCACAAGTCCAATTTAGCAATATGAGGAGTGTATACTATATCATAGCCGCGCTTAATATGCTCATCCTTCCAGAAATCCTCAATCACACGGCGTATCACCGCTCCTTTCGGGTGCCAATGAACCAACCCTGGCCCAGCCTCCTCATGGATACTAAAGAGGTCAAGTTCCCTACCCAACTTCCGGTGGTCACGCTTGGCGGCTTCATCGAGTTCTTTAAGATGCTTTGCCAGGGCATCTTTGGTATCAAAAGCAACACCGTATATTCGTTGTAACATGGGACGGTGTTCATCACCCCGCCAGTAAGCTCCAGCAATGCCAACCAGTTTAAAGGCTCCAAGTTCTCCGGTGGAACCTATGTGAGGTCCACGACACAAATCAACAAACGACCCCTGCCGAAACAAGCTAACCTTCTCATCCGGGATTTCATCAATCAACTCCAACTTATAAGGCTGGCCGGCAAACAATCGCCGAGCTTCTTCTTTATCCACTTCCTCTTTAACAAAAGGCATATTTAAGGCGATTATTTCAGCCATCTTGTTCTCAATAAGTGGCAAATCATCGGGATTCAGTGAGCGGGGTAGCTCAAAATCATAATAAAAGCCATTTTCAATGGCCGGTCCAATGCCAAACTTGGCATCCGGGAAAATAGACAGTACAGCTTCCGCCATAACATGGGCTGCCGAATGTCGCATTATCTGTACCTTCTCATCTTCAGTTGCTGTTTGTCCGTTACCAGTAACCATATCTAAAATCTTCCCACCTAGCAAGTGAAAACCTCCCACCCCAGCTGAGGACGAGAGGTTTGACCACTCCCGCTACTACTCTACTTTAGCCGAACCAATAAAAATACTAACAACCAAATTATTTTAATTAAAGCACGCAATTTAATCTACGAACCTTATTATACCAGCCTCAAGCTATAAGTGCAATCACCTCAGTTAAAGTTGCTAAGTTTAGCAGCAAGGGCTATAATACTTGAGATGCCCACATGATAAAGAAGGTCTTCCCTATCCTAGCTCTGTCCACTTTTTCTTCCATGCTAGGGGTTGGAATAATATCTCCGCTTTTGCCCCTTTACGCTGAGAACCTTGGAGCCACCGGAATTTGGATAGGCGTAATTTTTAGCAGTTTCTCTATTTCCCGAACTATATTCATGCCTATTATAGGCAGACTTTCTGACCGCAGTGGACGAAAACTTTTTCTATGCATAGGTCTTCTTATCTACTCTGTTATTTCCCTAGGCTATATATGGGCGAGTACTGTCTCACAACTAACCTTGGTCCGCTTAATTCAGGGTGCTGCCGCTGGCATGATTATCCCCATCGCTCAAGCTTATGTCGGTGATATCTCTCCCGAGGGTGAAGAGGGAACTTGGATGGGCTACTTCAATGCTGCTTTTTTCACCGGTTTTGGCTTTGGCCCCCTGCTAGGTGGAGTGTTAACCGACCATTTGGGAATGACTGTTGCCTTCTCCACTATGGGTGGTCTTAATTTGCTGGCTTTCCTGATAGCAGCTCTTTTTCTTCCTGAGATTAAACAGAGGGAAATGGCAGCCAACCCTCGTACATCCTTTAGAGAGATAGGCACCAGTAGTATAATAAAGGGCCTTTTCAGCTTCCGCCTGGCATTTTCCCTAGGCAGAGGAACCTTCGCTACCTTCCTTCCCATCTTTGCTGGTATATACATTGGCTTGCCTCCAACTCTTATAGGAATACTACTAACGGTTAACATCCTAACGATGGCACTGTTTCAGATATACGGTGGTAATATTGCTGACAGATTCAATAAGAGAGTTCTGGTAACCATTGGCAGTCTTACCAATCTCGCCTATTTGGCCCTTATCCCCCTAGGAGGCAACTTCTGGCAGCTACTAGCAATATGCGCCTTGGGTGGTCTTGGTGGTGCCGTTTCTATGCCCGCCGCCTCAGCCCTGATTGTAGGAGAAGGCAGAAAATTCGGGATGGGCTCAACTATTGCTGTATTTGCTATGGCGATGAGTATAGGCATGGCTATAGGACCAATTGTAGCTGGAGTGATAGCTGATTTTATCAATATTGACTCAGTGTTTTACTTCGGCGCAGCTATAGGGCTTATAGGAACTGCCCTGTTTATCTGGTTTACTAAATGATGCCGTAGAAGCCGGTATTACTATTACTGTCATCGAGCTGCTTACGTTCTTCTTCGGCTAAGTAAACGAGTCAATAATTTTGCAAGCTGACTAGTTATCCTGACTTGGAAGATAAGGTATAATGGAAAATCACGAGTAATATAATCAGCACAGGCAGAATTTATATTGAAAGCTAGCAAATCAAAGGAACAAGGAAGCCCCGTTAAGAAATTTGGCCTTCGGTTACCTTTTTCGGGAGTGTTGCCTCTTTTCGTGTTGGCACACTTTAGCCATCACCTGGTGAATGCGCTACCAGTACCCCTTTTGCCCATGATCCGCAGCGATTTTGCTCTTAGTTATACCCGGTCTGGATTTATAATCTCGGCATTCAGTTTATCATATGGCATCGGTCAGCTGCCGGCAGGGTGGCTCGCTGACCGTATCGGATCACGCATATTAATCACCATAGGCATCTGCGGTGTGGCGTTGGCTGGACTTCTAGTTGGTCTCTCACAAACCTATATTATGCTAATTGTCTTCTTAGCGTTGATGGGAGTACTGGGTGGTGGCTATCATCCAGCCTCCCCACCACTGGTCGCAGCATCGGTTGAACCCAAGAACCGGGGACGAGCACTAGGGTTTCACATGATTGGCGGCGGTGCCAGCTTCTTCCTGGCACCGCTTATCGCCGCCGCTACTGCCACTGCCTGGGGTTGGCGCGGCTCATTCATCGCACTGGCTATTCCTGCTATGCTATTCGGGATCGTGTTTTACATACTCTTAGGCCGATGGGCAGACATGAAGAGAGCCGAACCTACGGTACTTAGCAGCTATAGCCAAACGCTACCTACTCCACGTCCCGTACGCCACTTGGTATCCTTTATCATCCTAAGCACAGTCAGTGGAGCCGTGACTATGTCCGTGATCTCATTTATCCCACTGTTTGTAGTTGACCGCTTCGGTGTTAGTGAGGGGGCAGCTGCAGCACTTATAGCCGTTATTTACTCCGCCGGGCTCTGGGTAAGCCCTTTAGGCGGATATCTCTCCGACCGCTTGGGGAGGGTGCCTGTAATGCTAGTAGTGTGCTTTATCGCCGGTCCGGTCATCTACCTGTTGAACTTAGTACCCTACGGTTTGGGTATCGGTGTCGTGCTCGTTATCATTGGTATAATTACATATATCCGTATGCCGACAGCGGAAGCTTACATCATTAGCCAGACTTCAGAGCACCGTCGCTCGACAGTACTGGGCATATATTACTTTGGCAGCATGGAAGGCACTGGTTTACTAACACCGCTATTGGGCTATCTCATTGACCAGTATGGTTTCTACCTAAGTTTTACCATCGCTGGTGTCACTCTGGTGGCAGTGACTCTGCTCTGCGCTCTCTTCCTGTGGGGCAAGTCAGACTAAATATGCCTTACCCCACTTCTACCAAAGGCGCCACCCAGTCAATACCCAACTCACCTAGTTTTGTACGGGAAGGCCTGCCGCCAGGCCAGCCCATCATCTCGTAATAGGCTTCCGTAGCCTTATGGAAGGCTTCAGGGTCCAGAACCACTCCCTGGAGAGGTCCTGAAGCTTGGGGAGTGAAAAAGCGTTGTGGCATATCATCATCCTGGGCAGCAAAGCCTTGCCTAAGATTGAAAACTCGTGCCATGTTGGCTGCCCTTTCCCCCACCTTCATCAGTTCGAAGACACTGGTATTCCAACCAGTGACAGCGCCAACCAGATCAGAAACTCTCTGGAATCCCACTGAACCATAAACCATAACGAAGTAGCAACAGACAGCACTGTTCAAGAAGTGTATCCATAGAGAATGGTAGGTGAGTATCCGCATTTTGGCCGGAGAGAGGTCATCAACAGGCAAAGGCTCCAAGACACCCAGGGCTTTTAGGTCTTCCAACAACGGGGTCAGGCTGGTATAAGCGGAATCATGGATATTGTGGCAGTGGTCAGCCCCCGTTGGCGATACAACATAGCCAATACCCATGCCCTGTTTCCAGCGGGGTTCGTGCATCGGTAGCTCCTGGCCTTTAATATGGAGGGCAAGTTCTTCGGCCCCGCCGCCCATCTCCTTAGATGCTCGGGCTACACCCTCCGACAGTAAAGCTCCCAAGCCTTCACGTCGAGCAATCTGCTCAATCATCTGTAGCATGGCCTGTACATTGCCGAAGCGGAGGTCTAATCCCCCCGTGTCTTCTAAGGTGAGAAGACCATGCTCAAAGCACTCCATAGCAAAGGCAATAGCAACACCGCAGGATATGGTATCTATACCATAGGCAGCCGCCAGTTCACTACCTTTAGCGATAGCTTTCAAATCATTTATTCCGCAGTTGGAGCCTAAAGCAGCTATTGTTTCGTATTCCGGCCCTCCATAACGAGGGTCAACATTATAGGGCTCATCCACCTTCACCTCTCGCTTGCACTGAACGGGGCAGGCAAAGCAACTCCTCCTCTTCACCAAGATTGTGTCCTTCATAGTTTGTCCAGTTATTTTATCGGCCCCATCGATGGAACCCAACTGGAAATTGCGAGTGGGTAAGCCGCCTGCCCCATTTAAAGCTGAAATAACCCGGGCTGTGCCGAACTCCCGCATCGTCTTATTGGTTATTGGAGTATTATCTCTAACCCAGCGCCCGATTGTGCTAACGGCTTCTGGATTCGCTAGAGATGGGCGTTGGTGACCACGGCA
>Ga0209978_10000852_pt1 | contig 12085 bp, 21 predicted proteins | sample BentaG_FD_182805 | JGI IMG/M metagenome (GOLD analysis project Ga0209978, IMG submission 182805) | Deep subsurface microbial communities from South Atlantic Ocean to uncover new lineages of life (NeLLi) - Benguela_00093 metaG (SPAdes)... | ecosystem: Environmental > Aquatic > Marine > Oceanic >...
TACTACCAAGGCGCTGAAACTGAGGCGTTTGCCCCCTTTCACCACTTTTGCCACACGATTAATATAGACCAGCTTGTCAGTCAGTGGCAGTTCGGTTAGGTCTATATTAAGCTTGTTTGTCAACCTCATCTCCTTAGCCCCTCTTGGGAGGAAGAGACTAGAATAGTCTTTTGCTTTAAAATTTCAATCCCTCTTGCCGAGCTGCCTCAGCTAGAGCTTTAACTCTACCATGGTATTTATATCCACCACGGTCGAAAACTATCTGGCTTATTCCTTTACTTAAGGCTTGCTTGGCTACTAGGGAACCAACGAGCTTAGCCTTATCACTCTTTACTTTGCCGTCTGCCTCCCCTTTTATCGCTGGGTCAAGGGTTGAGGTAGAGACCAAAGTATGCCCTTGCGAATCATCAATAATCTGAGCGTAAACGTGGTTCAAGCTACGATAAACGCACAGACGAGGCCTAGAGGTTGTGCCTTTGACCTTAGCTCTGACTCTAGCGTGTCTTCGGTAACGGGCGTCTCTTGACTCATCTTTCCCCATCATTCCTTCTTGCCTATAGCCTTACCTGCTTTAAGACGAACTAACTCTCCGACGTATCTAATCCCCTTACCTTTATAGGCATCGGGGGGACGAATAGCCCGAATTTCGGCTGCCATCTCACCCACTACTTCCTTGTTAATCCCGGTGACCTTAATGCGGTTGGCGCCTTCTACCGTCAGGGACACACCCGGTAATGGTGACACCTCCACCGGATGGGAATAGCCTACATTAATTACCAGCTTATCCTCGACTTTTTGGGCTCGATAACCCACGCCGACTATTTCAAGGTTTTTTTCAAAGCCCTTCGTTACTCCCTCCACCATGTTAGCTAGGAGGCTCCGTGTCAATCCGTGTAGGGAGCGGTGTGTCTTGCTATCACTGGGCCGCGACACTACCATGGTATTATCGTTTAGAGCAACAGATATATCAGGGTTGAAATGGCGGTGAAGCTCCCCGTTAGGTCCAGTTACACTGACCTTATTCTTTTTAATACTCACGGTTACACCCTGTGGCACCGGTATTGGCATCTGCCCTACTCTAGACATATATATTACCCCCAGACCTATTTACCATACATAGCATAGAAGCTCACCACCAATGCCTTGTCGCCAGGCTTGATGTCCGGTCATTACGCCTTTGGGTGTAGAAATGATAGTAATACCTAACCCCCCGTAAACACGGGGAATCTCTTTCTGTTGAACATATACCCTTAGGCCGGGCTTACTGGCTCGTTCCAATCCAGAAATGACCGGCTGATTTTTATCGGTGTACTTGATGTCAATCTTAATTACCCGGTGCGACTTACCCCTCAGCACTTCATAATCACTGATAAAACCCTCCTCCTTAAGGATTCTGCTGATAGATAGCTTCATCTTGGAGGCTGGTACCAGCACAGAATCGTGCCTTGCCATAATAGAGTTACGTATTCGAGTTAGCATATCAGCAATTGGATCAGAAATAGTCACCATCTACCCTCTTAACTACCAGCTTGATTTTCTCACCCCTGGAATCTGCCCGGCTAAAGCCAGTTTACGGAAGCAAATACGGCACAGGCCGAACTTACGGATATAAGCACGGGGTCTACCACATAGATAACACCGGTTATATTGTTGCACCCTATATTTAGTCGGGCGCTGCGACTTTACCATCAGTGACTTCTTAGCCATCTCTATCTACACTCAATCCTTGCTGAAGGGCATACCTAATGATTCTAGCAGGTGCCTCCCTTCTTCATCGGTATTAGCCGTAGTAATAATTGACACTTCTAGTCCACGAACTTTGTCTATGTTATCATAATCCACTTCAGGAAAGATAATTTGCTCCTTAACCCCCAAGGTATAGTTACCCTGTCCATCAAAGGAATCTCGGGGGACCCCTTGAAACTCACGGATGCGGGGCAAGACGGCATTTACCAGCTTGTCAAAAAAGTCATACATCCGCTCTCCCCGCAGGGTTACCTTCAACCCGATAGGCATCCCTGTCCTTAATCTAAAGGCAGCAATAGATTTCTTGGCGCGGGTGATCACCGGGTGTTGCCCTGAGATAGCAGTTAAGTCCCTCTCTGCCGCTTCCAGAGCCTTGGCATCTTGAACTGCCTCGCCTAAGCCAATATTAAGTACCACCTTGCTCAAACGCGGTACCTGCATTATATTTTCATAATCGCAGAGCTTCATCAGCTTGGCAATAACCTCGTTTCGATACTTTTCCCTGAGTCGCGACATTTTAATCAATCACCTCACCACAAGAGCGACAAACCCGAACTTTCCTACCATCCTGCAAAATACGGGAACCAGTGGGGGTAGGATGATTACACTTATCACACAGTAGCATAACATTTGATACATGAATTGGCGCCTCTAGCTCTATTATGCCGGCCTGTCTGACTCTTCCTCTGGCTCTGGTGTGCCTTTTGATAAAGTTGATACCTTCAACTACCACATGTTCATCTTTGGGATAAGCAAAGCGCACCTTACCCTTTTTGCCCTTATCCTTACCAGCAATAACTAGCACGGTATCATTCTTTCTAATCTTCATAGCCTGCCAACCTCACAAAACCTCAGGTGCCAGCGATATAATCTTAGTGAAGTTTTTCTCCCTTAGCTCCCTAGCTACCGGTCCAAATATCCGGGTTCCCTTGGGGTTATTCTTATCGGTAAGAATCACGGCAGCATTCTCATCAAATCTAATATAGGAGCCATCAGGGCGCCGGTATGGCTGAGCGATGCGAACAATAACTGCCCTGACTACATCTCCCTTCTTTACCACTGCCGCTGGGGTTGCCCGTTTTACCGAAGCCACAATGATATCACCTACGCGAGCATATTTCTTTCCGGTGCCGCCTATTATGCCGATACACATAATCTGTCGAGCACCAGTATTATCGGCTGCCTTAAGTCTGGTATAAGGTTGAATCATATCATTCTATCCTATAAGTAACTGAGGCTGCTGGAAAACTGCCTTTCTAGAAATTTCAGGTTATTTCCTTAGGTTGAACCTCCACTACCTCTCCCTTGGTTATTATCTCGACTACACGCCACCGTTTCTCCCTTGAAAGTGAGCGAGTTTCTACAATCCGTACCATGTCTCCCGGTCCACACTCATTTTTTTCATCATGAGCTTTATACTTGACTGTTCTCCTGATGGTCTTCTTATATAGCGGATGGTGCCTGAGTGTTTCTACGGCTACCACCACTGTCTTGTCCATCTTATCACTGACTACACGACCAAACCTGGTCTTACGCTTTTTTTCCACTTGAAACCTGCCTTATACCTAGCTCTCTCTCCCTCATTATGGTCTCCAGTCGGGCAATTTCCCTTTTAACCCTCGGAATTTCGCGGTGGTTTACCAACTGCTTGGTAGCCAGGCGAAAGCGAAGGTCAAAGAGCTCACGATGAGCTGCCTCCAGTTGCTTTGATAATTCCTCGGGACTGAGAGCTCGAATTTCCTTAGCCTTCAACTTACGTAAGCTCCTCTTTTAACGTCACTAGCTACCTTCTCTTAGCACAAACTTGGTATCTATGGGGAGCTTGTATGAAGCAAGGCGCATTGCCCCTCTGGCTGCCTCCTCACTGATGCCCCCCATTTCAAATAGAATTCTCCCCGGTCTAACCACGGCCACCCAATGGTCTGGAGAACCCTTACCACCACCCATACGGGTCTCAGCCGCCTTTTTGGTAACTGGTTTATCAGGGAAAATGCGTATCCAGATGTTTGCGCCACGACGAACATAGTGGGTAATTGCCCGCCGTGCCGCTTCAATCTGGCGGCTTGTAACCCAGGCGGACTCTTGTGCCTGCAAACCGAAGTCGCCAAAAGTAACCACATTTCCAGTCTGGGCTTTACCCCGGCGGTGTCCTTTATGACTCTTGCGGTATTTCACCCGCTTGGGTTGTAACATCCTTCTCCTCTTTTTCTGTAACGGTAGAGGTCTCTGCCTCTGCAGTCGTCTCTACTGCTGGCTGGGTAGTATCTTTCTCCGGTTCTACCACCGGCGCTTTCTTCACGCGTTTTGTTGCCTTTGGCTTAGCTGGCTTCTCTTCTGCCACCGGCGCTTTCTTCACGCGTTTTCTTGCCTTTGGCTCAACTGGCTTCTCTTCTGCCACCGGCGCTTTCTTCACGCGTTTTCTTGCCTTTGGCTCAACTGGCTTCTCTTCTGCCACCGGCGCTTTCTTCACGCGTTTTCTTGCCTTTGGCTTAGCCGGCTTCTCTTCTGGCTTTGCTTCAGCTACTGCCTCAGCGCTTTCAACGGCTACTGGTTCAGGCGGTGCTTCTTCTGGCTTTACTTCAGCTACTGCCTCAGCAGTTTCAACGGCTACTGGTTCAGGCGGTGCTTCTTCTGGCTTTGCTTCGGGTGCTGCCTCAGCAGTTTCAGCGGTTACTAATTCAGGCGGTGCCTCCTCAACCTCTACCAATTCAGGTTCAGGAAGAATATCACCTTTATATGTCCATACTTTTACCCCAATCCGACCCAGGGTAGTACGTGCCTCGGCAAAGCCATAATCAATATCAGCCCGTAGGGTGTGGAGGGGTACCTGTCCCTCATGCATAGTCTGGCGGCGAGCAATCTCGGCACCACCCAATCTACCGGCACAATTGACTCTTATTCCCTTAGCGCCGGCCATAATGGTGCGAGAAATTGCCTGTTTCATCGCCCTGCGGTAAGAAATACGGCTTTCAATCTGGTCAGCAATTGTCCTGGCTACCAGATAAGCATCAAGCTCAGGCTGTTGAATTTCCTGAATATTGAGTTGTATCTTCTTGTCAATAAGGGACTCGAGGTGAAGCCTCAGTTTATCAACTCGCTGTCCTCCTCTCCCGATGACCACACCGGGTCGGGCAGTGTGGATAGTTACCGTCACCTTATTTGACTGGCGGTCGATCTGAATTTGGGAAATAGCCGCTTTGGTATACTCAGACTGAATCGCCCCTCTGAGCTTCAGGTCTTCATGCAAAAACTCGGCATAGTTTTTCTCGGCATACCACTTTGCTTGCCAATCATGGATACCACCGAGTCTAAAGCCTAAAGGATGAACTTTACGTCCCATTAATCTCCCTGCTCCGCAACAATAACTGTAATATGGCAAGAACGCCTAAGGATAGGGCTTGCCCGCCCTCGAGCTCGGGGACGAAACCTCTTTAGGGTTCGTGCTTCATCAGCGAAGATTCCAGCAATCTTCAATTTGGCCGGTTCCATCTGAAAATTATTGTCAGCATTAGCCGCCGCTGATTTTACCACCTTGGCTACAATCCGAGCCGCTGGTGTAGGGGCAAACCTGAGTATGGTCAAGGCTTCGTCCACCTTCTTGCCCCGTATCATATCTACTAGCGGGCGCACTTTTCTGGGTGATATACCGGTGTCTTTAGCTACTGCGCTTACTTCCATTTTATGTCCTACCTTTGCCTTCTTATCTGGGTAGTTTTTTCTGCCCTGGCGCCATGTCCCTTAAAGGTTCGAGTTAAGGCAAATTCACCTAGCTTGTGTCCCACCATATTTTCGGTGATGAAGATAGGCACATGCCTCCTGCCATCATGTACCCCAATAGTGAGTCCCACCATTTGAGGTAGGATGGTAGATGAGCGTGACCAGGTTTTTATTACTGCCTTCTCACCAGAGTGGCTAAGCATTTCCACTTTCTTTAGCAGCTTGGCATCAATGGCTGGCCCCTTTTTAGCTGATCTTGACATTTACCTATTTCTCCCGACGCTTAACAATCAACTTATCTGAAGCTTTTGGCTTGCGGGTTCTATAGCCCAGAGCTGGCTTTCCCCATGGTGTTTTAGGTCCGGCCATGCCTATCGGTGACCTGCCTTCCCCACCGCCATGAGGGTGGTCACGGGGGCTCATGGCTGAACCTCTAACCGTAGGCCGCCAGCCCAACCACCGTTTACGTCCCGCCTTGCCCAGCTTAATATTCTGATGGTCAACATTGCCCAGCTGTCCGATGGTAGCTAAGCAATCGATGCGAATACGCCGCATCTCACTGGATGGTAATCGAACCAGGGCGTATTCACCTTCTTTTACCATTAGTTGAGCGGCTGTCCCGGCACTCCGCACCAACTGTCCACCTCTCCCCCTCTCCAACTCGATATTGTGGATTAAAGTGCCGGTTGGGATTAGCTTTAGGGGTAGAGTATTCCCCGGTTTTACTTCAGCGTCACTACCTGACATTATGGCATCCCCGACATTAAGTTCTAGAGGGGCAAGGATATAGCGTTTATCCCCATCAGCGTAGTGAATGAGAGCAATGCGTGCCGAACGGTTGGGGTCATACTCAATAGCCGCTACCCTGCCCGGAACGCCAACTTTATCCCGTTTAAAGTCAATAATGCGAAGCCTTCGCTTTGCTCCGCCACCCCGGTGGCGAACGGTTATTTTCCCCCGAGTATTACGCCCGGCTCTCTTTTTAAGAGGTAGGAGCAGCGATTTTTCTGGCTTACCTTTGGTTATCTCTTCAAAGGTGGAGCCGCTCATACCCCGTCTGCCGGGAGAAGTTGGGCGATATACCTTTAATGCCACTCAATCCTCCTATAAATGCTAAACACTTTCAAAGATTTCTATATTGTCCCCTGGCTGGAGGGTGACGATTGCTTTTTTCCAAGATTGGCCTTGTATCTCTCGTCTACCTAACCTTCGTGTCTTACCGGCTACTGTCATTATATTAACTGCGGTCACCTTTACCTTAAATGCCTTTTCCACAGCCTGTTTAACCTGGTGCTTATTAGCCTCTCTAGCTACCTCAAAGGCATACTTGCCTTGAGCTTGGAGTGCCGCATTCTTCTCAGTTATTAACGGACGGCGCAACGTCTCATAGAGATGCACTGCTTCCTCCTTGAGACAACTTCTGCCCCCATATCTGCTCCGCTTTACGCACCGCAGCCTCGGTCATCAATAATATCTTGTGAGAAAGGATGTCAACCACATTAAGTAAACTGGCCGGTGTTATCTTAATCCCGGTCAGATTACGGGCTGATTTAACTACACCAGTTTCAGGTTCAGAAGTAGCGATAAGGGCTGAAGAGGCCACGCCTAGTGCGGCCAAAATCTGTGCCATCTCCTTGGTCTTGGGCTGGTCAAGCTTCAACTGTTCTAGGACTCTTAGCTCTCCCTCTCTGGCTTTTGCCGATAGCACGCACCTTAAAGCTAGTTGGCGCATCTTTTTAGGCATTGCTTGTCTATAGCTTCTCGGCTTAGGACCAAAGGTGATACCACCCCCTCGGCGCAGTGGTGACTTCCGGCCCCCAGCCCGAGCCAAACCGGTGCCTTTCTGCCGAAATAGCTTTCGGCTACTACCAGCAACCTCGCCGCGGGTTTTGGTGCTAGCCGTGCCCTGACGAGCATTTGCCCGTTGCCTTACCACAGCCTGGTGTACTACCGCTTCATTAAACGGCACCGCAAAGACCTGGTCGCTTATCTCAATATGTTTAATCACTTCCCCGGCAAGGTTATAGACTGGGACTTCCACTTGCTCCTCCACTTGATTTCCTTATTAGCAGTAATCCATTCCTGGCCCCGGGCACTGCTCCCTTAACCAGTAGTAAATTACGGGCAGGGTCAGCTTCAATTATCTCCAGATGACGCGCTGTCACCCGGCTATTCCCCATATGTCCGGCCATACGCTTCCCCTTTAGTACTCTACCCGGCGAAGTAGTAGCCCCTATGGAGCCTGGAGCACGGTGCCGGTCTGACTGCCCGTGCGTTTTGGGTCCACCCGCAAAATGATGGCGTTTTACTACGCCAGCAAAGCCTTTACCTTTTGATATCCCGGTAATATCAACCAGGTCGCCTGCCTTAAATAGGCTAACATCAATCTTTTTTCCTACTTTAATAGCTTTATCATCCGTCCTGAATTCTCGAAGATACTTAAACTGCCCCAGCTCCTTGAGGTGCCCTCGCTGAGGAGACTTGAGTCGCTTGGCTTCGCTAAAGCCAAGCTGAGCTGCATTATACCCCTCCTTAGCCGCCGTTTTAACCTGGGCTACAGTGCAGGGGCCAGCCTCAATAGCAGTTACTGCCTCTGCTTTGGCGTTGTCCCTAAATACCTGGGTCATGCCTAGTTTTCTGCCGATAATACCCTGAGTCATATTTTTAGCTATCCCGGTTTTTTTCATAACTTAATATCTATTTCAACCCCCGAGGGTAGATTCAGGTTAGCCAAGGCATCTATTGTTTTTGAAGTCGTGTCTACAATATAAATAAGACGCTTATGGGTTCGAATTTCGAACTGCTCCTGTGAGTCCTTATCTATAAACGGGGAGCGGATAACACTGAATTTCTGAATATGGGTGGGCAGGGGTACCGGTCCGATAACCACCGCCCCGGTTCGCTCCACCGCTCCCACAATCTGCTCTGCAGATTGGTCAAGTAGCTTGTGGTCAAACCCCTTTAACTTTATACGAATCTTCTGTTTTGGCATATAAAATACCCTTTACCTATCTTTTAGCCGTAGTTTTACCACGAATTTGGTCGGCTAATTCGCTTGGTACCTCCTGATATTTATAAACCTCTAGGGAATGGGTGGCTCTGCCTTGAGTTAGTGACCTGAGACTGGTAGCATAGCCAAAGCTCTCCGCTAAGGGGATAATGGCATGGATGGCGCACATTTCGCCCTCCGTCTCCACAGTCTCAATACGGCTCCGCCTTGAATTGAGGTCATCTATTATATCACCGAGAAACTGTTGTGGTGCTACCACTTCCAGTTTCATAATCGGCTCAAGAAGGACAGGTTTGGCTTTAGTAACGCCATTCCTCAGTGCTATTGAGCCAGCCATCTTGAAGGCTAACTCTGAAGAGTCAACCTCATGGTATTTACCATCATAAAGGGTTGCCTTAATATCAACCACAGGATAGCCACCCAATACTCCGGTCCCCATAGCCTCTTTAATACCAGTCTTCACTGCTGGAATATATTGCCTGGGTATGGTTCCGCTCTTAATATTGTCGACAAACTGGAAGCCGCTACTGCGCTCCAGGGGTTCAAGCTCGAGAAAGATGTGACCATATTGACCATGCCCCCCGCTTTGCCGAATAAATTTTCCTTCAACTTTAACCGGTGTCGTAATGGTCTCCTTATAGGCGACCTGTGGCTTGCCGACCTGTGCCCCCACTTTAAATTCAGTAAATAATCTACCGACTATGACCTCAAGGTGAAGCTCACCCATACCTGAAATAACCGTCTGCCCTGTCTCCTCATTGTACTCCACCTTGAAGGTGGGGTCCTCCTCGGTTAGTTTATGCAGGGCTACCTCCATCTTGTCTTGGTCGGCCTTAGTTTTGGGTTCAATGGCAATAGACAGCACTGGCTGAGGGAAGCGGATAGATTCAAGAAGCACCGGGTGGGAGGAGTCACACAGGGTATTACCGGTAAAGGTATTCTTGAGACCCAAGCTAGCCACAATATCCCCGGTATTCGCTTCGGCCACTTCCTCACGGCGGTTGGCATGCATTAGCAGTAGCCGCCCAATGCGCTCTCTATCGCCTCGAGTTGTGTTATATACTTGGGCTCTTGCTGTCACCTTGCCTGAATATACTCTAAAGTAGACCAGCCTGCCGACAAAGGGGTCGGAAACCGCCTTAAAGGCTAGTGCGGAGAAGGGGGCATCATCTCTAGCTGGGCGAGTGACTTCGGTGTCTTGCCGGATATCAATGGCTCTTACTGGGGGCATATCTAGTGGGGAAGGAAGATAATTTACAATAGCATCAAGTAGTGACTGAATGCCTTTATTCCTTAGCGCACTGCCGCAGAGAACGGGCACCCCCTTATTGGCCAGGGTTACTCTTCTCAGGGCATCTCTTAACTCGGAGGCAGTAATATTACTATCACTGAGATAAGCTGCCATAATATGGTCATCAGCTTCCGCCAATTTTTCAATTAGTGCCTGACGAAACTCATTACATTTTGCCTGCTCCGATTCAGGAATGGCTACCTCCGATGGTTCTGAGTCAGGGTCCTCGTCAAAGCGCCACGCCTTATTCTCCAAGAGGTCAATAATCCCCTCATATGAGGCCTCACTGCCCAAGGGAAGTTGTACCGGTAAAGGCTTGGTTTTCAGTCGCCTTTCAATCATGGATAGGGTTCGCTGAAAGCTGGCGCCGGTTCGGTCCATCTTATTGATAAAGCAAATTCTGGGTACATGATACCGGTCAGCCTGCCGCCATACTGTCTCTGATTGGGCTTCAACCCCGGCCACGGCATCAAAAACGACTACTCCCCCGTCCAGCACTCTGAGGCTGCGCTCAACCTCAGCCGTGAAATCCACGTGTCCCGGGGTATCAATAATATTGATGCGGTGGTCCTGCCAATAGCAGGTGGTAGCCGCCGAGGTAATGGTAATGCCGCGTTCCCGCTCCTGCGTCATCCAATCCATCACGGCGGTGCCTTCATCTACCTCGCCAATCTTATAGGTGCGGCCGGTATAATATAGTATCCTCTCCGTGACGGTGGTCTTGCCAGCGTCAATATGGGCGATAATACCAATATTTCGAACATACTCTAACGGGAAACGCTTAGACATAGCCTTATCCTTTGCTTTTTGTGTTACCGGTATTGGACTTTTTACCATAGCATTAGGAGTAATAGATATCCTCCTCACCATCTGTAGTGGGCGAAGGCCCTGTTGGCCTCAGCCATTTTATGAGTATCCTCACGCTTTTTAATAGTTACCCCTTGCTCTTTTGAGGCTTCAATAAGTTCAGCCGCCATCCTCTCTGCCATAGATTTGCCTTCTCTATCTCTGGCTGATTTTAATAGCCAGCGCATGGCTAGAGAAAGACCACGGTCAGGCCGAACCTCCACTGGCACCTGGTAGGTAGCACCGCCAACACGGCGTGGCTTAACCTCAAGAAGGGGGGTTGCATTCCTTACTGCCTGTTCTAAAACGCTGACCGGGGATTTTGCCCCCTGCTCTTCTATAATTTGCAGGGCATCATATATGATTCTCTCTGCGGTGGTTTTTTTGCCCCGCGTCATTACCCGATTAATCAACTTGGCGACGGTTACATTGTCATACTTGGCATCAGGTGGTATCTCTCTTTTTATAACTCGAGCTCGCCTCGGCATTTTACCTCCTTAAGTAACCTCGGCTTCAACTGCGGCTTTGCCTCTTTTTGTCCCGTATCGACTACGACTTTGGCGGCGATTGGCTACGCCGCTGGCATCCAGTGCCCCCCGGACAATATGATAGCGGACGCCAGGCAGGTCCTTTACCCGCCCCCCGCGAAGCAGGACTACGGAGTGTTCCTGTAACTCATGCCCTTCACCGGGGATGTAGGCGGTTACCTCCATTCCGTTGGTCAGCCTTACTCGGGCTATTTTACGCAGCGCCGAATTGGGTTTCTTGGGGGTAGTAGTCTTGACCTGAATACAAACCCCTCGCTTCTGCGGAGAGCCCTTCCCTTCCACCATCCTATTCTTTAAGGCATTGTAAATAAACCGTAATGCCGGCGCGGTGGTTTTCTTGCCAACCTTCTTGCGCCCTTTGCGAATAAGCTGATTAACAGTAGGCAATTTTTCTCCTCTCTTTCCTACAATATCAATGGATGAGCCTCTGCTCATCCATTCGAACCATAATACTAGATTGAACACTAGATTCCAATCCAGTATTTACCGGCTGAACTGAAAAACACTAACTTTCCAGTCTACCATAACCAAAAGTTAACTGTCAACAGTTTGAGTGGAGGGGTTTTCTTCGGTGGTGGTTGATACCTTAATCACTAGGGTTTGCGTCCTGTCTTGAATCTTAATTGCCTCTCGATGACAAGTTGCAACAGGGGTAACGTTTTTATAGCTTCCATAACGTGGGTGTTATCGGCGGGCATTTTTTTAAGCAGTTCCTTTAACTGTATAAAAAGTGAGCCAACCTGGTATGTCGTTCTTCCGTTATCTCCGCCTTTAGCGAATATTGCTTTCCGGAGTTCCTTTTCCAGCGCGTCTAAAGTTTGCCTGGCTTCCTCGACATCTAAGCCGTCGTTTGCCATCAATTCAAACAAATGTCTAAGTGAATCGGCACTGGTCATGGCTAACTCCTGTGTCAATTATAGCTTAGCC
>Ga0209978_10000853_pt1 | contig 12080 bp, 16 predicted proteins | sample BentaG_FD_182805 | JGI IMG/M metagenome (GOLD analysis project Ga0209978, IMG submission 182805) | Deep subsurface microbial communities from South Atlantic Ocean to uncover new lineages of life (NeLLi) - Benguela_00093 metaG (SPAdes)... | ecosystem: Environmental > Aquatic > Marine > Oceanic >...
CCTAATAACTCCAGCAGATGCCTGCCTTCCTCATCTGTTTTAGCCGTGGTGATAATTGATACTTCTAGTCCCCGCGCCTTGTCTATTTTATCATACTCTATTTCAGGAAAGATGGTTTGCTCCTTAAGCCCTAAGGTATAGTTACCCCAGCCATCAAAGGAGTTTATAGAAACCCCTCGAAACTCACGCATACGGGGCAGGACAGCATTTACCAGCTTGTCAAAAAAGTCATACATACGCTTCCCCCGCAGGGTTACCTTTAATCCGATAGGCATCCCTGCCTTCAACCTGAAAGAAGCTATGGACTTCTTGGCGCGGGTAGTCACTGGGTGTTGCCCTGAAATGGCAACCAAGTCCCTCTCCGCCGCTTCCAGAGCTTTGGCATTTTGGGTTGCCTCTCCCAAGCCAATATTAAGCACAACCTTCTCCAGACGCGGCACCTGCATTATATTGTTATATCCACAAAGCTTCATTAGGCTCGGTATAATCTCTTCTCTATACCTTTCCTTCAATCGTGACATTTAGTCAATTACCTCATCACAAGAGCGACAGACGCGAACTTTCCTACCATCCTTTAAGAAGCGGAAACCAATGCGGGTAGGGCGATTACACTTATTACACAGTAGCATAAGGTTGGATACACGAATTGGTTCCTCACGCTCTATTATGCCTGCCTGTCTAACTGTTCCTCTTGCCCTGGTATGCCTTTTGATAAGGTTGATACCATCGACCAGTACCCGTTCATCCTTGGGGTAAGCAAAGCGAACCTTACCCTTTTTGCCCCTATCCTTACCAGCGATAACCAGCACGGTATCGTTCTTTCTAATCTTCATAGCCTACCTCACAAAACTTCAGGTGCCAGCGATATAATCTTGGTGAAATTTTTCTCCCTCAGCTCCATAGCTACCGGTCCAAATACCCGGGTTCCTTTAGGGTTATTCTTGTCGGTGAGAATCACGGCAGCATTCTCATCAAACCTAATATGAGAGCCATCAGGGCGCCGATATGGCTGGGCAGTGCGAATGATAACTGCTTTGACCACATCCCCTTTCTTGACTACCCCGCCTGGGATTGCCCGTTTGACCGAAGCCACAATGATATCGCCCACCCGAGCGTATTTCTTGCCTGTGCCCCCGGGCACACCTATGCACATCAATTGTCGGGCACCGGTATTATCGGCTGCCTTGAGTCTAGTATATGGTCGAATCATAGTATTCTATCCTAAAAAACGGCTTTCTAGGGTTTAGATTTCATTCAATTTCCTTAGGTTGAACCTCTATCTTCTCTCCCTTGGTTATTATCTCAGCCACTCGCCACCGCTTCTGCCTGGAGAGGGGTCGAGTTTCTATAATCCTTACCATATCTCCTACCCCACACTCATTATTTCCATCATGAGCCTTAAACTTGACCACTCTCTTGAGCGTCTTTTTGTATAAGGGGTGGTACCTCAGTGTTTCTACCGCCACAACCACTGTCTTATCCATCTTATTACTCACCACCCGACCAACCCTAGTTTTGCGCTTCTTCTCCATCAGCTTAAAACCTACTTTATACCCAGCTCTCGTTCCCTCATTATGGTCTTTAGCCGAGCAATCTTCCTTTTAACCCTCGGAATTTCGCGGTGATTTACTAGCTGCTTAGTGGCTAGACGAAGGCGAAGGTCAAAAAGCTCTTGCTGAGCTGCCTCCAATTGCTTTGCCAATTCCTTAGAGTTGAGAGCTCGAATTTCCTTAACCTTCAACTTGTGCTGGCTCCTTTGTTACAGACTCGCCGCCGATAGCTATACCAGTTTCCCTCAACACAAATTTGGTGTCTATAGGAAGCTTGTGCGAAGCAAGACGCATTGCCTCCCGAGCCGTTTCCTGGCTAACACCCCCCATTTCAAATAGGATTCTCCCCGGCCTAACCACAGCTACCCAATGGTCTGGGGGGCCTTTACCTGAACCCATACGGGTTTCAGCCGGCTTCTTGGTAACTGGTTTATCAGGGAAAGCACGTACCCAGATATTCCCACCACGGCGGATATGATGAGTAATAGCCCGTCGGGCTGCCTCAATTTGGCGAGCGGTAAGCCAGGCCGACTCTAGTGCCTGCAAACCAAAATCACCGAAGATGACCGCATTCCCGGCATTGGCTTTACCCCGACGGTGTCCTTTATGAGTCTTGCGGTATTTCACTCGCTTGGGTTGTAACATCCTTCTCCTCTTTTTCCATAGAGGTTAGCTCTACCTCTGTAGTGGCAGTATCTTCCCCTGGTTCTGCGGAGGTTACAGTCTTCGCCTTTCTTCTCCTTGGTTTAGCCGGCTTCTCTTCCATTTTCACAGCCGGTGCCGCCTCGGCACTTTTATCGGCTACTGGCTCAGCTTTTCTTCTCCTTGGTTTAGCCGGCTTCTCTTCCATTTTCACAGCCGGTGCCGCCTCGGCACCTTTATCGGCTACTGGCTCAGCCTTTCTTCTCCTTGGTTTAGCTGGCTTCTCTTCCATTTTCACGGCAGGTGCCACCTCGGCACCTTTATCGGCTACTGGTTCAGCCTTTCTTCTCCTTGGTTTAGCCGGCTTCTCTTCCATTTTCACGGCAGGTGCCACCTCGGCACCTTTATCGGCTACTGGCTCAGCCTGAGTCTCGACTAATTCTATAGGAACCGTCGGCTTTGCCTCCAGGCTCTCACTGATTGCTGGTTCAGCAATCATCTCCTCAGCTTCTTCCACTACCTTAGGTTCGGGAAGAATATCACCTTTGTATATCCATACCTTTACCCCAATCCGACCCAGGGTAGTATGTGCCTCGGTAAAGCCGTAATCAATATCAGCCCGTAGTTTATGCAAGGGTACTTGCCCTTGATGGGTAGTCTGGCGGCGGGCTATCTCGGCACCACCCAATCTACCAGCACAACTGACTCTTATTCCCTTAGCCCCAGCCTGAATGGTGCGAAGAATTGCCTGTTTCATTGCCCTCCGGTAAGCAACACGGCGCACAATCTGCTCAGCTATCATCTTGGCTACTAAATACGCGTCAAGCTCGGGCTGTCGAACCTCCTGGATATTCAGTTGAACCCTCTTCCCAGTAAGCTCATCAAGGCGAAGCCTCATTTCATCAACTCGCTGTCCTCCCCGCCCAATGAGAATGCCAGGTCGGGCAGTATAAATAGTTATCGACACCTTATTTGCCTGGCGGTAAATTTCGACTTGAGAGACACCAGCTTCAGCATACCAAGATTGAATAGCCTGCCGAAGCTTTAGGTCTTCATGTAAAAACTCCGAATAATGCTTATCAGCATACCATTTTGCTTGCCAATCGCGTATAACACCAATTCTAAACCCCATGGGATGAACTTTATGTCCCATTAATCCTCCCTCTGCTCAGCAACAATAACTGTAATATGGCTAGACCGCTTGAGGATAGGGCTGGCTCGCCCCCGAGCTCTGGGGCGAAACCTCTTCATAGTTCGTGCCTCGTCAACATAGATGCTAACAATCTTTAAGTCCGAAGGGGACATCTGGAAGTTGTTTTCAGCATTGGCTGCCGCTGATTTCACCACCTTGGCTACAACCCGAGCCGTCGGTGTAGGTGCGAACCTAAGTGTAGTTAGCGCCTCATCCACCTTCTTGCCCCGTATCATATCTACTAGCGGACGCACCTTACGAGGTGATACACCGGTGTCTTTAGCTACTGCTCTTACTTCCATTCTACGCCCTACCTAAGCAACCTACTTTCTCTTTCTTACTTGAGTGGTTCTTTCCGCCTTGGCGGAGTGTCCTCTAAAGGTTCGAGTCAGAGCAAACTCACCTAACTTGTGCCCCACCATATTTTCGGTGATGAAGATAGGCACATGTCTTCTGCCATCATGGACGCCAATAGTAAGCCCTATCATCACCGGCATGATAGTAGATGACCGTGACCAGGTTTTTATTACTGCCTTCTGACCGGAGCGGCTAAGCATCTCCGCCTTCTTTAACAGTTTGGCATCTACAGCTGGTCCCTTCTTAGTTGACCTTGACATTTGCTTACTTCCCTCGGCGCTTAACAATCAACTTATCTGAGGCCTTTGGCTTGCGAGTTCTATACCCCAGGGCTGGTTTCCCCCACGGTGTTTTAGGACCGGGCAAGCCTATTGGTGACCTGCCTTCCCCACCACCATGAGGATGGTCACGCGGACTCATAGCTGAACCTCTGACTGAGGGGCGCCAGCCTAACCAGCGTTTGCGACCTGCCTTGCCTAACTTAATACTCTGCTGGTCAATATTCCCCACCTGCCCGATGGTAGCCAAACACTCGCTACGAATACGTCGTATTTCACCAGACGGCAGCCGGACTAGGGCATACTCATCTTCCTTTACCATAAGCTGAGCTGCAGTCCCGGCACCCCGCACCAGCTGTCCCCCCCTTCCTCTCTCCAACTCAATATTATGTATTTGACTGCCAGACGGGATTAGCTTCAGGGGCAAGGTATTCCCTGGCTTTACCTCGGCGTCGCTACCTGACATTACGGTATCCCCGACATTAAGCCCTAAAGGGGCGAGGATATAACGCTTCTCCCCATCGGCATAGTGAATGAGAGCAATGTATGCTGTGCGGTTGGGGTCATATTCGATAGCTGCCACTCTGCCCGGAACACCAAACTTGTCTCGCTTGAAATCTAGTAGGCGGAGTCTTCGCTTTGCCCCACTACCCCGGTGCCGAACTGTTATTCTCCCTTGGTTGCTACGTCCAGCCCTCTTTTTAAGGGGTAAGAGCAGCGATTTTTCCGGCTTGCTTTTAGTTATTTCTTCAAAAGTAGCGCCGCTCATACCCCGCCTGCCGGGAGAGGTTGGACGATATACCTTTAATGCCACTTAGTTTTCTCCTCCATAAAAGTCTAAACACCCTCAAAGAGTTCTATCTTGTCCCCTAGCTGGAGGGTAACAAACGCCTTTTTCCACGGGCGGGTCATCACCCGCTGTCTGCCTATTATTCGCTGCTTACCAGCTACTGTCATTACATTAACTGCGGTCACCTTGACCTTAAATGCCTTTTCCACAGCCTGTTTAATCTGGTGCTTGCTAGCCTCGCCAGCTACCTCAAAGGCATACTTACCTTGAGCTTGAAGAATAGCATTTTTCTCAGTTATTAATGGACGGCGCAATATCTGGTAAAGTTGCATTACTTCTCTCCTCGGATGACCTCTTCCCCCATAGCTGTTCTGCTTTGCGCACTGCAGCTACAGTCATCAATAGCATCTTATAAGAAAGGATGTCAACCACATTAAGTAAGGTGGCTGGCATTGTCTTAATCCCCGGTAGATTACGAGTTGATTTAACCACATTATCTTCTGGTTCAGAGGTAACGATAAGGGCTGAGGAATCCACTCCTAATGCTGCCAGAATCCTTGCCATCTCCTTAGTCCTAGGCTCGTCAAGCTTCAATTGCTCCAAAACCACTAACTCTCCGTCTCCAGCCTTTGCCGATAAAACACACCTTAGAGCTAGTTGGCGCATTTTTTTAGGCATTGCTTGCCGGTAGCTTCTAGGCTTAGGTCCAAAAGTGACGCCACCTCCCCGTCGCAGTGGTGACTTTCGGCTGCCAGCCCGAGCCAAACCGGTGCCTTTTTGCCGGAACAACTTTCTGGTGCTGCCAGAAACCTCACCGCGAGTTTTGGTATTAGCCGTTCCTTGACGAGCATTTGCCTGCTGCCTTACTACCGCCTGGTGCACCACTGCCTGATTGAACGGTACACTAAAGACCTCGTCACTTATCTCAATATGTTCAACCACATCCCCGGTGAGGCTATAAACTGAGACTTGCACTTCCTTACTTCCTCCTGCCTTTACCCCAAAAATCAAAGATTTTTGGGGGACCCCTGTGATTTCTTTATTAGTAGCAGTCCATTCCTACCCCCAGGTAGTGCTCCCTTAACCAGCAATAAATTACGGTCAGGGTCAGCGTCAAATACCTCTAGGTGACGCACGGTTACCTGCCTATTCCCCATATGTCCTGCCATACGCATCCCCTTAAATACTCTGCCCGGGGAGGTAGTAGCCCCTATGGAGCCTGGGTGACGGTGCCGGTCTGACTGCCCATGCGTTTTGGGTCCGCCAGCAAAATGGTGGCGTTTTACTACACCGGCGAAGCCCTTGCCCTTTGACCAACCGGTAATATCAACTAGGTCACCTGCCTTAAACAGGCTAACATCAACCCTATCGCCTACTTGAATAGCTTCGGTATCATCCACCCTGAATTCTCGGAGGTACTTAAACTGCCCCAGCCCCTTGAGATGCCCCCGCTGGGGAGACTTGAGCTGCTTAACTTCACCGAATCCAAGCTGAGCAGCATTATATCCCTCTTTAACCGCAGTTTTAACCTGTATTACCGTGCACGGGCCAGCCTCAACAGCAGTTACTGCTTCAGCTTTACCATTCTCCCTAAATATCTGGGTCATCCCCAGCTTTTTGCCTATAATACCTTCAATCTCTGCCATCATTACCTTTCGTAATAGGTTATAACTTAATATCTATCTCAACCCCTGAGGGCAAGCTCAGGTTGGTCAAGGCGTCTATCGTTTTAGAAGTTGTCGCTACGATATCGATAAGGCGTTTATGAGTCCGAATTTCAAACTGCTCCTGTGAGTCCTTATCTATAAACGGGGAGCGAATAACACTGAACTTTTGGATATGGGTAGGTAGAGGCACCGGACCAGAAACAACCGCTCCGGTGCGCTCCACGGCGGCTACAATCTGCTCGGCAGCTAGGTCGAGTAGCTTGTGGTCAAACCCCTTTAGTTTGATACGAATCTTCGGCTTCGGCATATAATAACCTCTTAAGCTGTCCTAGAATTCTAGCTATCTTCTACCCCCGATTTTGATTTCATCCGCCAATTCAGTTGGTAGCTTCTGATATTGATAAAATTCCATGGCATGGGTAGCTCTGCCCTGAGTTAGTGACCTTAGGCTGGTAGTATAGCCAAAGGTCTCAGCTAAGGGTATAAAACAGCGGATGGTGCACCATTCGCCATGGGTTTCTATAGCCTCAATGTGTCCCCTCCTTGAATTGAGGTCACCTATTATATCACCAAGAAACTGTTCTGGTGTAACTATGTCCAGCTTCATTAGGGGCTCCAAAAGGATAGGTTTAGCCTTCTTGACGCCATCCTTTAGCGCCATTGAGCCGGCCATCTTAAAGGCTATCTCCGAAGAGTCAACCTCATGATAGCTACCATCATAAAGGCTCACTTTAATATCAATTACAGGGTAGCCAGCTAATACCCCGGTCTCCATAGCCTCTTTGATTCCAGCCTCCGCCGCTGGAATATATTGCTTGGGTATGGTTGTACCCTTAATACGGTTCACAAACTGAAAACCGCTGCCACGCTCTATAGGTTCAAGCTGAAGACAGACATGACCATATTGTCCGTGCCCCCCTGTTTGCCGAATAAATTTTCCTTCAGCTCGGACTGGTATAGTAATGGTCTCCTTATAGGCAACCTGTGGTTTACCCACCTTTGCCCCAACCCTAAATTCACTAAGTAATCTGCTTACTAATACCTCCAGATGAAGCTCACCCATACCTGAGATAACTATCTGTCCTGTCTCTTCATCATAAATCACTTTAAAGGTAGGGTCCTCCTCGGCTAGCCGGCTTAGGGCTTCGCCCATCTTGTCCTGGTCAGCCCTGGTTCTGGGTTCAATGGCAGTAGATAGCACTGGCTCTGGGAAGCGGATAGATTCAAGGAGCACCGGCTGAGAGGAATGGCATAAGGTATCACCGGTAAAAGTGTTCTTAAGACCTAGTGTAGCTACGATAGCCCCGGTGTCTGCTTCAGTCACCTCCTCGCGACGATTGGCATGCATTAGTAACAACCGCCCAATACGCTCCTTCTTGCCCCGGGTGGCATTAAATACCTGGGAACCTACCCCCACTCTGCCCGAATATACTCTAAGATAGACCAGCCTGCCCATAAATGGGTCGGAAACTACCTTGAAGGCCAGTGCTGAAAATGGAGCGTCATCCTTGACTGGGCGCGTGACTTCGACACCTAGCTGGTTATCAATAGCCCTTACTGGCGGCATATCTAGTGGGGAAGGGAGATAGCTTACAATGGCATCAAGCAATGGCTGGATACCTCTATTCCTCAGCGCACTGCCGCAAAGAATAGGTATCCCTTTATTAGCTAGGGTTACCCTTCTCAAGGCACCCCTTAACTCAGTGGCAGTAATACTATCACCCCCAAGATAAGCCCCCAAAATCGGCTCATCAATCTCGGCTAATTTTTCAATTAGCTCTTGACGAAGTTTACTACATATCGCTGGTTCTGACTCGGGAATGGCTACTTCTAGCGGGTCTGAATCAGGACTCCCATCAAAGCTCCACGCCTTATTCTCCACCAGGTCAATAATGCCTGCATATGAGGCTTCACTGCCCAAGGGGAGTTGCACAGGCAGAGGCCTGGCGTTTAGTCGGTCTTCAATCATAGACAAGGTTCGGTCAAAATTGGCACCAATCCTATCCATCTTATTGATAAAGCAAATCCGGGGCACCTTATATCTATCAGCCTGTCGCCATACTGTCTCTGATTGAGCCTCAACCCCGGCCACAGCATCAAAAACCACAACCCCGCCATCCAGTACTCTAAGGCTGCGCTCTACCTCAGCGGTAAAATCCACATGCCCTGGGGTATCGATAATATTGATGCGATGGTCCTGCCAATAACAGGTAGTAGCCGCAGCCGTAATGGTGATACCGCGCTCCTTTTCCTGTTCCATCCAGTCCATCACTGCTGTTCCTTCGTCCACCTCACCAATCTTATAGGTGCGACCGGTGTAATATAGTATCCTCTCAGTGACGGTTGTCTTACCGGCATCAATATGAGCGATAATAGCTATATTTCGTATGTGGTCTAATGGAAATCTCGTAGACACAGTCCTGTCCTTTACCTTGAACTTTACTGGGCTTTTTACTATAACCTCAGAACTAATAATAAATAACCTCTCACCACCTATAGTGGGCAAAAGCCCTATTGGCCTCAGCCATTTTATGAGTGTCGTCACGCTTTTTAATAGTTACCCCTTGTCCCTGCGAGGCATCACTAAGTTCGGCAGCCAACTTCTCAGCCATAGATTTACCTGCTCTGGCTCTGGCTGCTTTCATTAGCCAGCGCATAGCCAGCGACTGACCACGGTCAGGACGAACCTCCACCGGGACCTGATAGGTAGCTCCCCCCACCCGGCGTGGCTTAACCTCAAGCAGGGGAGTTGCATTCTTTACTGCCTGTTCTAAAGCAGTAACCGGGGTTTTTGCCCCCCGATGTTCCATAATGTCTAACGCACCATATACGATTCTCTCTGCCGTGCTTTTTTTGCCACACAGCATTACTCTATTAATCATTCTGGCCACAGTTTCATTGTGATACTTAGCCTCGGGGGGTATTTCTCTTTTAACTGCTCTGGCTCGCCTTGGCATTTTGCCTCCCTAATTTAAACACTCTCAGCCGGGCTTGTGCTTCGCTTAGTCCCATACTTACTGCGACCTTGATGACGGTTAGCCACACCGCTAGCATCCAGTGCACCTCGGATGATATGGTAGCGAACACCGGGCAAATCCTTCACTCGCCCCCCGCGAATGAGGACCACGGAGTGTTCCTGCAACTCGTGCCCTTCACCAGGAATATAGGCTGTTACCTCCATCCCATTGGTCAGCCGCACCCTAGCTATTTTGCGCAGTGCCGAATTAGGCTTCTTTGGGGTGGTAGTCTTAACCTGGATACAAACCCCTCGTTTCTGTGGAGACCCCTTTCCCTGCATCACCTTATTCTTCAAGGTATTGTAAGTAAGCTGCAATGCCGGTGTCTTGCTTTTCTTAGCCACCTTCTTACGTCCTTTACGGACAAGCTGATTAACCGTAGGCATATCTTCCTCCTAACCCACACAATTTTAATGGATGAGCCTAGGCTCATCCATCAACACTATAGTAATAGATTGAGCACAAAATTTCAATCTATTTAACTATCAACTGGATTACCAAACGACAACCTTTAAATTTACCATAATTAAGGGTTGACTGTCAACAATCCTATTGGCTTCTCTCGCTGGAGAGGACTGGGTTGACTTAGGGTGGAGGTCTCTCAATAAGTGTAGCGTGAGTAGTATTCTTAGTCTTACCCCGCCAGTAGGTTATTTCTACCTCTTGCCCAATTTGGCTGGAATGGATGGCTTTTATCAGTTCCTGGGCAGTAGTTATTTCTTTGTCGGCAAAGCTAACTATAACATCATCCACTGCTAAACCAGCTTTATCGGCAGGGCTGCCTGGGGCTACTTCGGTGATAAGCGTCCCCTTATCTACTGCCAGCCTATATCTGGATACTGCATATTGGTCTACAGTGTAAAGTACTACCCCGAGCCAGGGACGAACCACATACCCCTTTTGAACTAACTCCTCAATAATTGGGTTGGCAGTGTTACTACTTATGGCAAAACCCAAGCCTTCAACTTCGACAGCAGCAAGTTTAGCGCTGGTAATACCGATTACCTCTCCAGCCATATTGACTAATGGTCCGCCGCTATTGCCGGGGTTGATAGGAGCGCTGGTTTCAATCAGGTCATGTAGTGTCTGGCCAGTGGATACCGGGATAGAAACCCCCAAACGGCTAATTATCCCTTCCTTGGCGGTTATCCCCATTCCCAGGGCATTGCCGATAGCCAGCACCCATTCCCCAATTCTCAATTTGGAGGAGTCACCGATATCAGCTGCGGGCAGGTTTGTCTCATCGACCCTGAGCACAGCCAAATCGGAGAAGGGGTCAGCACCTACTATGCCCGCCGGGAAAGACCTGCCGTCGGCTAGGGTTACCGTAATAGTCTCAGCCCCGGCAACCACATGGTTATTGGTTACGACCAGTCCATCTTTGGCTATAATCCACCCTGAGCCAGCACCTTCTTGGGTAAATGGTCTATTGAAAATATCATAAGTTACCACCTCGGTAGTGATAGCTACCACCGAAGGCTTAACTTTAGCCACAACGGAGACAAGGTCAGGCAACGGTGGGTTTTGAGTCTCTGCCGGGGGCAATGTCCACTCGGGGCTGGTTGGAGCTGTTGCCTCAGGTGGCGGTGGGCTGGGTGGTGGCGACGGGGTCTCTATATAGATGCAGCCACTCCCTAGGCAAAGGGGTATGGTTATGATAAGACAGGTTAATAGATATTTTATGTTTGCCCTTTTCATTGCCAGCTTTATTTTAGCATGCGGGCAAAATTAGAGCAAAATAAGGGGCCGGGTATCCCCCCAGCCCCTTATCTGGCATGTTTATGGTAGAGGAACCTCGGGCAGGTGAGTCAGTGCCTCCTTTACCTTTTCCTCAGGGTACTCGTAATCCTGCATCCTACCCGAGAGATACTCATCATAGGCAGCCAGGTCAAAGTGCCCGTGCCCACTGTGAGCTATCAGAATGGTTTTTGATTCACCTGATTCTCGGCACTTGAGGGCTTCGTCAATAGCCACCTTGACGTCATGGCACGGCTCTGGGGCAGTAATAATGCCCTCGGTCCGGGCAAACTTTACCCCGGCTTCGAAGACTGGAATCTGGTACTCAGCCCTGGCCTCGACCAAGCCCAGCTTGTAGAGGTGGCATACGATAGGTGCCATCCCGTGGTAGCGCAGTCCCCCGGCGTGAATCGGGGATGGAATAAAGGTATGCCCCAGGGTGTACATCTTGAGTATAGGGGCCATCCCGGCTATATCCCCGAAGTCCCAGGCATAGGGACCCTTGGTCAAACTGGGGGCGGCTTGAGGTTCAACACAGATAATGCGCAGGTCTGGCTTTCTCCCCTCAATCTTGTCTTTGATAAAGGGTAGAAACATCCCGGCGAAGTTTGAGCCACCGCCGATACAGCCAACGATGATGTCGGGGTAGGCATCTGCCTTCTCCATCATCAGTTTCCTTGCCTCCAGACCGTTTATCGTCTGGTGGAGCAGGACATGGTTGGCGACACTGCCTATGGAGTACTTGGTATCATCACGGGCGAAGGCATCCTCTATGGCTTCACTGATGGCAATTCCCAGGCTTCCAGGATGTTCAGGATTCTCAGCCAGAAGACCGCGCCCGACCTCGGTA
>Ga0209978_10000854_pt1 | contig 12079 bp, 9 predicted proteins | sample BentaG_FD_182805 | JGI IMG/M metagenome (GOLD analysis project Ga0209978, IMG submission 182805) | Deep subsurface microbial communities from South Atlantic Ocean to uncover new lineages of life (NeLLi) - Benguela_00093 metaG (SPAdes)... | ecosystem: Environmental > Aquatic > Marine > Oceanic >...
CAGGTGCGGGGTCCACCACTTCAGCGAGTCTTAGTGGTGGATCATGAATTATGCCTGCATAGGAACTTGGCGGTATGGGGATTGGGTAGCTCTCAACTGTACTGGTTTGTGTGTGGGTTGTATATTTGATGTAGGTGGTATTCCAGCTGAACTGTATGTCAAAGCCTAGGAGGTCTGCTACGTTTTCAACTACCACAGCAATCGTAAAAGTCTTGTCTACTACATTTTCAGGACCTAGCTCGATAATTTCAGGAATTACTCTTACAATAATTTGATCGCGAGTGGATGGTGAGTGGGTGTGGGACTAAATAGGTTGAATGTCAAACGTGAATAGAAAAAGAATGATAATTGGCAGGAAAATCATAACTGCTAATGCTGCTTTTCTCACTTTTTCTCCCAGACATAATGTATCTTCGGAGTTATTCAGCGCTTTCTGAAGACGCAGATGCAGGAATACAAGCTTTGGGAGAACGCAGGTGAGTCATTATGCCTATTTGCGGAGAACATGCAAGACCATCAAGAAAGGCGAGCACATTAAGCTTTCAATTTTCGCTCCAAAAATGTACTCTGAAGTTACCCCAACTATTTTACATATCTTCGCTTCTTTATAGATGTCGTATCAACGAACGGTGCCAATATGCGAGACAATCCTTTGCAGAAAATCCGTTCTATTGCTGACTACCAGTTTGGGCGAGGAACTGGAAAGGTGCTTTTTCCCGACACAGTGGATATTGTTTTTTCTCGGCGGACTGGTAGGATAAGGCACATTTATTTAGATGGCGAACTTTTGGCTACTTTGCGGCCTACCGACAGCTTTTTCTCGCTGACCATTGAGGGTGCACGCCACATCATGCAGATTAAGCCTCCACAATTATGGGTGGAGGTTCAAGACGATGCAGCCGACTTTGTCGCTAAAGGTAAAAGCGTTTTTGCTAAGCACGTTGTTGATTGTGACGAGGAAATTAGACCTGAAGAAGAAGTGGTTGTCATAAATAGTAAATGCAAAGTTTTAGCTGTTGGCAGGGCGGTTCTGGCTGGAAGGGAGATGAAAGCGTTTAAACATGGTGTTGCCGTTCGTGTTAGAAGGGGATCTGCTGAAGGGAAGAGGGAGAGTTAAGAGGGAGAAGCAAGAAAATTATGCGTGGAGTAAGTGAGAGTTGCGTAAAGGAATGAGTCCGAGAGATACTAGGCGGCTAATGAAGCGTATGGGCTTAAGCATGGACGCGATGCCTGACGTTCAGCAAGTTGTGTTCAAAACAAGCGTGAAGGAAATAATCGTTGAAGAACCAGAAGTAGCTATATTGAACCTTAAAGGACAAAAGGTGTTCCAGGTCACAGGAGGAAAGATTACGGAAAAAGCGTTAGCGGCTGAAGAAAAGAAACTAGCGGTTCCTGAGGAAGACATTAGATTGGTGGCTGACCAGACTGGGAAAAGTGTGGAAGAAGCAAGACAAGCGCTAGAGGAAAGCGGTGGAGACCTCGCTAAGGCGATTCTTCTTCTTCAGACAAAATAGCCTAGAATTGTTTCAAAATATCTAGTTTCTCCATAACGTAGCCGCAGTAATGGCATCTTATCATTAGAGGGTCTTGGCCTTTCACGTAGAATTTTGGCTGTACTGGCTCGTTGCTGTTGGATATGCATGCAGGGTTGCCGCATTTTACTGTTCCGCGTATGATGTCTGGTAGTTTTACGCGTTTTTTATCAACCACTTTATAGTCGCGAATTATGTTTATTGAGGCGTGGGGGGCCAAAAGCGCTATCTTATCAACTTCCTCAGGTTCTAGTTCCCTGCCTTCTACTTTAACTATATCTTTTGTGCCTAGCTGTTTGCTCGGCACGTGCATCGCGATTAACACCGTTCCATTTGTTCGTCCTGTTATCCCCAAAATTTTCACGACATCTAGCGCGTGTCCACCTGTAATGTGATCGATGACTGTGCCATCTTTAATTTTTGAGACAAGAAGGGTTTTTTCAGCCATTGTAGGTTTGCCTCTTGAACAGATTCGTAGCAAGAAGGCTATATGGCTTTTCCTAACAGGTTGAAGGCGCTAGCAAAGAAGTTATTTATCACCTGCTCATTTTTTGTTTGGTGTTAAAGTTGGAGTTTAAGGGGCGTGACATCATTTCTCTGAGGGATTTTTCACGGCAGGAGATTGATTACATTTTAGAGATGACTCGAGGTATGGAGCCTATGGCGAGGGCTGGTTCAGATTTATTGCGTGGGAAGATTTTGGCTACGCTGTTTTTTGAGCCTAGTACTCGTACGCGTCTGAGTTTCGAGTCGGCTATGCATAGGTTAGGTGGTTCTGCGATTGGTTTTGCTGATGCAGAGATTACTTCGGTGAAGAAGGGTGAGAATTTGGCTGATACTATGCGGGTTGTTGAAAGCTACGCTGATGTTATTGTTGTACGTCATCCGTTGGAAGGGGCGGCTAGGTTGGCAGCTGAGTTCGCAGGCGTCCCAGTTATCAATGGTGGTTCTGGTGCTGAGGAGCATCCGACGCAGGCTTTGCTGGATTTGTACACTATTGTTAAAGAGAAAGGGGAAATTGACGGTTTGAACGTGGCTTTGGTTGGTGATTTGCGTTATGGGCGGACAGTGCATTCGTTGGCGTATGCGTTGTCGTTGTATGATGTGAAGTTGTTCCTTGTTTCGCCTGACATGTTGCGTATGCGGAGGGAGGTTTTGCAGGTGATTAAGGAGGAGATTGAGGTTATAGAAAAAAATAACCTAGAGAAAATTATTGGTGACGTTGATGTGTTGTATATGACTCGTATTCAGAAGGAACGTTTTCCAGACGCGGCAGAGTATGCGAAGGTAAAGGGTTCATATAGAGTTGATTTGCAGTTGTTAGAGAGGGTAAGGAAGGATATGATTGTTCTACATCCGTTGCCGAGGGTGGATGAGATTGCGCCTGAGGTAGATAGTACGAGTCATGCACGGTATTTTCAACAGGTGTGGAATGGAATTGTTACAAGGATGGCGTTATTAGCTTTGATACTAGGGAAGACAGAGTAGAGAGGGGAATGATAAGTGTGCGGGGTTCCGAGACTAGACCATCTGCTACATGCTCAATAGAATCTAAACAGACGCTAAACATTAGGAAAACGCCTCAAATGCGCGTGTTCTTGATTTTACCTTGAGTTCTTGAAACCCCACCTATCTGTAATCTACATTTTGCTTTTTCAAAGCCTTTGAGGTTAGAAGCATACTATTAATGGGCAAACTTCGTTGATGGAAATAAATAAGACAATCAGAATTGCAGATTACGATCCTCAATGGGCTGTATTGTATGAAGAGGAGAAACGTCGGGTTCTTGAGGTTGTGGGTCATATGATTGTGGGAGTTGAGCACATAGGGAGTACTGCCATTTCCAGCTTGGGAGCAAAACCAGTTATTGACATAATGGTTGATGTTTCTCAACTTAATATTGCCGAGAAGTGTATTGCGTCTCTTCGAAGCATTGGCTACGAGTATGTTCCTGAACATGAGGATTCAATTCCGGAAAGACGTTATTTCCACAAAGGTCATCCTCCAATGGAACAGCATTATCACTTGCATATGGTTGAACGAACAAGCAATTTCTAGATGAAACATTTGCTGTTTCGTAATTATCTCTGCACTCATCTTAAAGATGCTCAGGAGTATTATAAATTGAAAAAAAGATTAGCCTTTAAGTCTGGCTCAGACCACGAAGCTTATACCGGGGCGAAAATGTCTTTTGTCGAATCTATAATCGCCAAGGCAAAGCTGGAATAAAGAAAATAACACTTGGGTAAAGTTTATTAGATGCGACCATGACTCTATGGCTTTAGTTCCAAAACGGACCATAAAAAATATAAGGAGACCCAACTTTTCGGGTCGGATGGCATCCGGCCTCGTTGGAGGAAACCCCCAGTTTGGAAGAAAAATCCCTCAAAAGACCTCCCCTTCAATCTAAACTAAACAATAGTTCTCAGGAGGCAAATTGAAAAGTGTCAGAAATCACTCAAGACGAACTTTTACTTCTTCAAAAATCCTTCTTCAAAGAAAAAGGACTTGTTCGACAGCATTTAGACTCTTACAACGAATTCATCGACCACGGACTGCAAGAAATAATAGATGAAACCGGCGAAATAAAGATCGAACTTCCTGAAAGTCCCTATAAAATAAAACTTGGGCAAGCTTGGATAATCGACCCTCAATCCCGCATAAGTAGTCCCTACTTGACCGAAGTAGACGGCACAAAACATGAAATATTCCCTATGGAAGCGAGGTTCCGCGATCTCTCTTACGTTTCGCCGATGGCTATTGAAATGACTCCGATAATGGACGGAAGAGAACAAGATACAGAACTCGTTTTGATCGGCAACATCCCCGTCATGCTCAAATCCAAACTATGCGTTCTCTCCCAACTGCAACCTGAAGAACTGATACTTCATGGCGAAGACCCGAATGACTCGGGTGGATACTTCCTGATAAATGGCTCAGAACGCGTGATTGTTGCCCTTGAAGACTTGGCACCAAACCGGATATTAGTAGACATCGACACAAGAGGCGCCCACCCTGTTTACCAAGCAAAAATCTTCTCCACAACTGTCGGCTTCAGAGCAAGAATAGAACTGCGTCTAAAATCAGATGGCGCCATCTATGTCACTATCCCCGGCGTGCCCTCTGAAGTTCCCTTCATAATCGTAATGAGAGGCTTGGGACTTGAATCCGACAAAGAAATCGCTGAAATAGTCTCACCCGAACAATCTATACAAAACATGCTTGAACCTTCCTTTGAAAAGTCTGCAGGAGTAGAAACCGTCAGAGAAGCTCTTGAATACATAGGTAACCGCGTGGCACATGGGCAAGTATTAGAGTACCGTCTTCAAAGAGCTCAAAGCATCTTAGACCGAAACTTTCTTCCCCATCTAGACCGCACACCTGAAAAACGCATAGATAAAACTATCTTTCTGGGTGAGATGACATGCCGCGTGATAGAATTAAAACTTCGAAAACGCACAACAGACGATAAAGATCACTTTAAAAACAAAAGGCTAAAACTTGCTGGTCCTCTACTCGCGGATCTCTTTCGCGTCGCCTTCAGAAACTTATGTAGAGATATAAAATATCAGTTGGAGAGAATGGGATTCAAACGACAGATGATCACAGTTTCCGCCGCTGTGCGCCCTGGCATAGTTTCAGACCGCCTTAAACATGCTTTGGCAACAGGCAATTGGGGCAGAGGGAGAGTGGGCATAACGCAACTCCTCGACAGGACAAATCTTGTTTCAACTCTTAGCCATCTACGTAGACTGCAGTCCCCTCTCAGTAGGAGCCAACCAAACTTTGAAGCCCGCGACTTGCATCCAACCCATTGGGGGCGTTTATGCCCTAACGAAACGCCTGAAGGCTCAAACTGTGGCTTGGTGAAGAATCTTGCTCTTTCTGCATGCATATCTGTAGCCGTAAACGTTGAAAAGGTGAAGCGAATTGTTTATGACATGGGAAGCATTCCGGCGCGAAACGCGGAGCAAGGAGTCCGCCTTTCAGGCGCGAAAATCTTCATAAATGGTTCTTTAATGGGATATCACCAATACCCCGTAGAACTCGTCTCCGAATTAAGAGACAAACGCAGAAGAGGTGAAATCCCTTCAGAAATCAACATCGCCCACCTCAAAACTAAGGGTGGAAGAGAAGAAGTTTACGTCAATTGTAGCGAAGGTCGAGTTCGACGACCTCTCATAATAGTTGAAAACGGCGTCTCCAAACTCCAACCAGAACACATTGACAATATCCGCTCAGGAGAATGGTCATGGGAAGACCTTGTCAAAAACGCGATAATAGAATATATCGACGCAGAAGAAGAGGAAAACATCTACGTGGCTCTGAGTTTCGACGAAATAACTCATAAACACACACACGTAGAACTTTCACCCTACACAATTCTTGGTATATGCGCTTCCTTAATACCCTATCCAGAACACAATCAGTCGCCCCGAAACTCGTACGAGGCTGCCATGGCAAAGCAAGCCCTTGGCGTTTACGCAACTAACTTTATTTACCGAGTAGACTCTCGTTCCCATGTCTTGCATTACCCTCAGACGCCTCTTGTCAAGACAAAACCCATGGAAATCTTAGGCTACAATCAAAGACCTTCAGGACAAAACTGTCTAGTTGCAGTCATGTCTTTCGAAGGATACAACATGGAAGACGCCCTCATTTTTAACAAAGCATCAATAGAACGCGGCTTGGGCCGTTCTACATTTTATCGAATTTACGAAGCTGAATGCCGCCAATACCTAGGAGGATTGAAAGATCGATTTGTCATTCCAGAGGCAGGCATGAGAGGCTTTAGAGGCGAGCAATACTATCGTTTGCTTGAGCCTGATGGCATTGTGAACCTTGAAGCAAGCACGGTCGGTGGCGATGTTCTTATAGGAAGAACAAGCCCTCCCAGATTCCTCGAAGAATACAAAGAATTTGAGGTAAAAGGTCCATCGATGCGCGATACATCTGTAGACGTAAGACAATCAGAAGCAGGCACAGCTGACGCCATTTTCATCACAGAATCCAGGGAAGGAAGCAAACTCGTCAAAGTCAGAGTACGCGATCAGCGCGTTCCAGAACTTGGCGACAAATTCGCCTCTCGCCATGGACAAAAAGGTGTCATTGGCATGATTATACCTCAAGAAGACCTCCCCTTTACCGAGTCAGGCATCGTTCCCGATATACTAATAAACCCTCACGCGATTCCCTCACGAATGACCATAGGCCAATTTCTGGAATCTATGGCTGGAAAAATGGCTGCAGCCCGCGGAAGACCAGCCGACGGAACGCCATTCGTCAACGAAAAATCCAGTGATATAAAGCAGACTTTGATCAATTACGGCTTTAGCCACACTGGAAGAGAGGTTTTCTATAGCGGTGTAACTGGTGAAAAGTTTGTCGCGGACATTTTCGTAGGAGTAGTTTACTATCAAAAACTTCACCACATGGTTTCTGATAAGATTCACGCTAGGGCGCGCGGACAAGTGCAGATGTTAACGCGGCAGCCAACTGAAGGCAGAGCAAGAGGTGGCGGATTAAGGTTTGGCGAGATGGAGCGAGACTGCTTAGTTGGTCATGGCGCAGCGATGCTTTTGCGAGACAGACTTCTCGAAGAATCAGACAAATACATTCTCTATGTTTGCGAAAACTGTGGCTACATAGCTTACTACGATATAAAACAACGCGCATATATTTGCCGAATGTGTGAAGAAGACGCACAGATTTCTCCAGTGGTTATCTCATATGCCTTCAAACTTTTGTTGCAGGAACTGATGAGTCTCTGCGTTGCACCCCATCTAAAGTTAAAGGAGCGGGCTTAGAGTGGCCTTTGAAGAAGTTTCTCAGAAGATAATCGATGAGCTTCGATTTGGATTGTTTTCACCACGGGAATTGAGAAGGCTTTCTGTCGCTGAGATACAAACTGCGGACACCTACGATGAAGATGGTGCTCCAATAATTTCCGGTTTGATGGATGGCAGATTAGGTACTCTTGAGCCGAGACAACGATGCAAAACATGCGGTAATACAGCCATTCGGTGCCCAGGCCATTTTGGCCATATTGAACTGGCAGTTCCTATAATTCACATTGTGTTCACAAAAATCATCCATAACCTCTTAAATGCCACGTGTAGAAACTGCGGGCGCGTAACATTGCAAGACGAACAGGTAGAAAAAATTAAGGGGCAAATTCAACGTACTCGCGAGCTTCTTGGAGTAGTACCCGGCAGTGTCTATAAAAAGATCTTGAAGGACGCAAAATCCAAGAATTGTTCTCACTGTGGTACACCCCAATATAAGATAGTTTTCGAGAAGCCAACTCGCTTCCGTGAAGAAGTGGCTGAGGGGGGTTCACCGCAGCTAACTCCAAGTATAGTTCGTGAAAGGCTTGAACGGATACCTGATGAAGATTTAGAGCTTTTCGGGTTCACTCCCAAAACTGCTAGACCCGAATGGATGGTTCTCCAAGTTCTCCCAGTTCCACCAGTTTACGTTAGACCATCAATTACACTAGAATCTGGAATCCGTTCCGAAGACGACTTAACCCACAAGCTTGTAGACATCATAAGAATTAACCAGCGTCTTAAGGAAAACATGGAGGCAGGAGCACCCACACTTATTATCCAAGACTTATCAGAATTACTACAATATCATGTAACCACCTACTTCAACAATGAGGCCTCGGGCATCCCCCCAGCTAGACATCGTTCTGGAAGGGCATTAAAAACACTGTCACAGCGTCTTAAAGGAAAGGAAGGGCGTTTCAGAAGCAATCTTTCCGGGAAACGAGTAGATTTCTCTGCAAGAACCGTCATTTCTCCTGACCCGAACATAGACATTAGCGAAGTAGGAGTTCCTATAGATATAGCAATGAAACTTTCAATTCCAGAAAGAGTAACCAACTGGAACCTTGCAGAAATGAAGGCTTTCATCAAGAATGGACCTGATAATTATCCGGGTGCCTTATACTTAGTTAGACCAGATGGTAAACGAATCCGGCTAGAATTCGTAGTAGACCGAGAAAAAGTCGCCGAGGCGATAGAATCAGGTTTCATCGTGGAAAGACATCTTAAAGATGGCGACATTGCTATTTTTAACCGCCAACCGTCTTTACACCGTATGTCAATCATGGCGCATCGTGTTAGGGTGCTGCCCTACAAAACGTTTCGATTGCATCTCTGCGTCTGCCCACCTTACAACGCTGACTTTGATGGGGATGAAATGAACCTCCACGTGCCACAAAGCGAAGAAGCTCAGACAGAAGCGCTCATACTCATGCAAGTCCAAGATCAAATGCTCTCTCCAAGATTCGGAGGCCCCCTAATAGGAGCAATTCGGGATTTCATAACCTCTGCCTACCTTCTTACCAAGGAATCCACTCTCCTGACTAAAGAAGAAGTTTGTAGGCTGCTAGGAGCAGCTGGATATGAAGGTTCCTTGCCAAAACCTGAGATAAAAAAGCCAAAACCAATGTGGACAGGAAAACAGATATTCAGTCTGTTTTTGCCAAAAGATTTTAACTATTCACTGAAAGCCACAATCTGTCAAAACTGTGCGAAATGCCTCAAAGAAAAATGTCCATACGACGCTTTTGTTGTCGTTAAGAACGGCGTGTTGAAATCAGGCGTCATTGACAGACGTTCTATAGGCGCTGAGCAGTCAGAAAGTATTCTCCACCGCATAATCAAAGATTACGGCGCCAAGCGAGGCCGAGAATTTTTGAACAAATGCTGTCAAGTGCTAAAACTCTTCATGTCTATTCATAGCTTTACATACTCTTTCGATGAACTGGAACTATCAGCAAAGGCACAGAACAAGATTGCCAAAACTTTGGAAAAATGTGAGAAAAACGTTCAAGAACTAATTGTAGCCTACAGGAAAGGAACACTTCAAAGACTCCCCGGACAATCTCTTCACGACTCATTTGAAATCTACGTTATGAATGAGCTTGCGAAGGCAAGGGACAACGCTGGAAAAATCGCTGATGAGGATTTTACTCTTGAGAACGCCGGCATTATTATGACCAGAACTGGAGCACGAGGCTCTAGCCTAAACATAGGTCAAATGACAGCTTCTGTTGGTCAGCAAGCCGTTCGAGGCAAACGTATCATGCGAGGTTACGTGCAACGTGCGTTACCTCACTTTGAGCCAGATGACCCCTCTCCAAAGGCAAGAGGTTTCGTTCAATCCTCCTATCAATCAGGTCTTGATCCGGTAGAATATTTTTTCCACGCCATGGGCGGCCGTGAAGGCTTGGTGGACACAGCCGTGCGAACACAGCAAAGTGGCTACATGCAAAGACGTTTGATTAATGCACTTGAACATCTACGTGTAGAATATGATGGAACAGTTCGTAATTCTGTGGGGACTGTCATACAGTTCCGCTATGGAGAAGATGGCGTAGATCCTGCAAAAAGCGATCATGGAAAAGCTGTGAACGTTAGCAGACTTGTTGATCAAGTCAGCATCATGATTGCAGGTGGCAGACCTGCTTCTGAAAAATACATTGAGAAAAAACTCAAGGATGTGGAGCATCAGCTTATACCGATCTTAATAGACGAACTGAAGCGAGAGTTGAAGAAGGCAAAACTGAAAAAGAAAGGTGTAGATCAAATCATCGACTTGACATCGAAACATTATAAACGTGCCTTAGTCGAGGCGGGAGAAGCAGTTGGCATCGTGGCAGCACAATCTATAGGCGAACCAGGCACCCAGATGACTTTACGTACTTTTCACTATGCAGGTGTAAGAGAGCAAAACGTTACTCTAGGCTTGCCGCGTCTCATCGAGATTGTAGACGCCAGGCGAATTCCTTCCACGCCGATTATGTCCGTTTATCTCGATAAGAAAAAGAGAAAGAATAAGGAAAAAGCCACTGAAATTGCCCGCAGAATCATTTACACAGATGTAGAAGACATTGCAAAGTCAATTTACGATGACCCGAAACACGAAGAGATCGTTATCGATCTTGATAGGACTTTAATGGAGAATAGAGGCGTATCAATAGATGAATTGAAGGATGCATTACAGCTTCCTATGTGCACTATAAGAGCGCGAGGTAAAAAGATTTATGCAAAACCAAAGAAGCCTGAAGACCATAAGAAACTGATGCGCAAAATAATCTCTCAACAGGTAAAAGGAGCGAAGGGCGTTGAACGTGTTCTAGTTACTGAAGAGAAAGGAGAATGGGTCATTAGAACTGACGGATCGAATCTGCCAAAAATTCTTGAAACTATTGGTATTGATCCAACCAGAACTATTACAAACCACGTTCATGAAATCGCGAAAACATTGGGAATTGAAGCGGCCCGTAGTTCCCTTATTCAAGAAGCACTCAGCGTATTGGAAGAGCAAGGTCTAGAAGTTGACATTCGACATATAATGCTGGTCGCAGACATAATGACCGCCACAGGCGAAGTGAAGCAAATTGGCCGACACGGCATCAGTGGAGCCAAGTCTAGTATTTTGGCTCGTGCAGCCTTCGAAATCACGGTTCCCAACATTGTTGACGCAGCAATTAAGGGTGAGGCTGATCCGCTGCTGGGTGTAACCGAAAACGTTATAGTAGGGCAATCTATACCCATTGGAACTGGACTCGTTAACCTATATATGTCTACGTTATCCGACAAGCAGGAGAAAAGTGAATGATCGATGTAGACAAGGCGATTGCCACCGCAGTCAGGACTGGCAAGGTAGTTTTCGGAGTGAATGAAGCTATAAGAAGCTCAAAAATCGGAAAAGCTCGACTTATCGTTGTGACCTCAAATACTCCATCCCATATACGCGATGACCTTAAGTACTACGGAAAGCTATCTCAAATTTCAGTTGTGACTTATAGGGGCAACAGCATCGATTTAGGTATGGTTTGTGGAAAACGGTTTGCGGTTGCTACTTTGACTGTAAAAGAGCCCGGTGATTCTGACATCTTGAAGTTAGCTGAGAAACCTAAAACAGAGGAAGACGTTACTGAAGAGGAGGGGTTTTAGAATGGCTACCGGAATCAAACTAACTAGTAAAGAAATGCGTTTCATCGCCCTTTTCGAAAGCATCACTGGTGCTTCAGTTAAAGATTGTATTCTTGACGAAAACGCAAATCGCGCCATCTTTATCGTAAAAGAAGGACACATAGGCATGGCAATAGGCAAAGGCGGCAAAAACATTCGCCTTCTAGAGCGAATGACAAGCAAAAAACACGAGATCATCGAATATTCAGATGACCCTGCTCAATTTATAAGAAACGCGTTAAAGCCCGCGCATGTGAGAGAAATTAGGTTAACAGAAAAGCTTGATGGAAAATCCATCGCGGTTGTAGCAGTTGATCCTAAGGATAAAGGCGTGGCTATAGGAAGAAACGGAAGGAATGCCGAGCGAATACGCTTCTTAGCAAAGCGATACTTCCAAATTCAAAACGTGTCGATAACCTGACTTTGAACGGCAAAAACAGAGCTTCTACAAATTAGCTTCATATTAGCTAGCATTTTTCGTGTTCAAGTATATCATGCTAAAAATATGGTGTTCTCTATTGTTGAGAATACTGTTCGGCAATAAACTTTTAAACATGC
>Ga0209978_10000855_pt1 | contig 12061 bp, 7 predicted proteins | sample BentaG_FD_182805 | JGI IMG/M metagenome (GOLD analysis project Ga0209978, IMG submission 182805) | Deep subsurface microbial communities from South Atlantic Ocean to uncover new lineages of life (NeLLi) - Benguela_00093 metaG (SPAdes)... | ecosystem: Environmental > Aquatic > Marine > Oceanic >...
CTGATATTTGGTGCGTATGCTCTTTACAATCTCTTTAACAGCATAAAGGGTACGAAGATGGGGAGTGAATGGTTCTGAAATCCACTTATGAGGCTGTCTTTCAGAACTCATTTTCTCCTAAACTTCTTTGAATAACACGCCCCTTTTCAATGCAATCGTCGTCATATGAGTTGGCGAGAATGCCTTTTTAATCAAATCAACCGCCTTCTCATAATCCATCTTCTTACCACATGAAAAAATATCAACGGCGGCATACCCGTATTCTGGCCATGTATGAACTGCAAAATGTGACTCTGCGATGATTACCACACCGCTGATACCATGTGGATTAAATTTATGAAAGGCGGTCTCCAAAACCACTGCATTCGACTCTTTTGCTGTATGTACAAATATTTTTTCAAGAGCTTTCTTATCATTTAAAGCCCTGGCATCACACCCGAAGAGTTCTAAAAGAATGTGAAGACCTAAAGCTTCCAATATGCGCCTCCTTTCTCATTTTTTACCAGTTATCTACAAACAGAAAAGTTGTGTATCTTCGTCCAGGTTGATCCTCGTCGGATCGCATACCACCACCTCCTTTTTCTTGAAAATTTCCATTTTATAAAGATAAAAAAATATAAAAAGTTGTCAAGGAAAATCGACCTAATGGTCAGACTTTCTCCATACGGATCCGTAGGGACTGACCCCGTGTCTTATGGTTCTTTGATGGGGTCAAGTCAAAAAACCAAGTCTCTGATTGAACCTCTAATTGGATTAAGCGTTGTGGAATAGTCCCCATTCTATTCATTTTGTGCTAATGTTGTGTTCTTTAAAACTCGATTAAATCATAGTAGATATTTTCTATCCCATCGATGGTTCTCTCTATATTGAATTCATTTTTGACAGTTTGAAGCGCATTTCTGACAATCCTTTGTTTGAGTTTTCTGTTGGTAAGTAGAAGATTTATTTTAGACGCGAGTGTCTCTGCATCACCAGCGTTGTAAAGAAAACCATTCTCTCCATCCCAAATAAGTTCTGGATTTCCACCCGCCTTGGTTGCTACCACAGGAACATTGGAAAGAAAAGATTCTAATATTGTCTGGGAGAGCCCCTCGATGAGAGATGGGAGCACGCTCAAATCGAGCAATCGGTAATAAGGTCCTATCTCTCGTTGGAAACCGATGTATCTGATGTAATGTTTGAGTTTCAATTTCTGCTTGATGCGGGAAAGATTTTCATCCTCCTCTATACCCAAAAATAAGACTTTTATATCTTGAGAGAGATACTTGAGGGCGTATAGAACATCTTCTTGATTTTTTCTTCTACATATCACTCCAACCACTTTATCGGTTTTATCTATCCTCAATCTTCTTCTCAGTCTATTTACATCTTCTGCTCTTACATTTTCAAATCTATTGAGCGGGATACCGTTATGGACAACACTAATAATCCATGGAGGGATTCCCCTTTTAATCAATCCATTTTTCACTCCGTTGCTAACAGCGATGATGCGGTTCGCTGAAGCATAAAAAAAACCCTGAATGGGTCCGCCCGCACTTAGTGGCATCGTTCTTCTTGTCAAGACGACTTTCGATTGGGCCTTATAGAACCTTTTTGCATAAATCGCCGCATACCCATCGAATGAGGATTGAGTATTTATCACATCGATGCTATTCTGGTTAAGAAATCTGGCGAGCAGTTTTGCACTCTTGAAATCAAAACGCCCTCTAATGTTAAGGGGAAAAACTTCAACCCCTGTTCCTTTAAATCTCTTGTATATCTCGCTCTCCCTTCTTGCAGCCAGATAGACCTTATGTCCTCTACTTGTGAGTCCTGAGAGGAGGTAAGAGATAGAATTTGTCGCACCGGCATAGTCACCGAGAGTAGTAGTCAGTGTGATTTTCAACCTTCTCATTCACAGAGAACCTTTTTTATACGGGGAAGCGCCCAATCTATTTCTCCTCTGGTAACAGTCAGAGGCGGAGCAAACCTTACAATCTGTTCGTGTGTCTCCTTTAGGAGTATACCTTCTTCTTTCAAGTGTTCACAGAACGGACGGGCAGTCCCTGAGGAAGATTTTATCTCTACACCGATTAAAAGCCCCTTCCCCCTCACTTCTTTTATATGTGGACTTTCAATATTCTTCAACTCACCCATAAAATAGTCACCCATCTCTTTTGAGTTTTTAGCAAGGTTCTCCTCAATGGTTACTCTTAAAGCCACAAGACCAATAGCTGCGGCGAGCGGATTTCCAGCAAATGTTGAACCGTGGTCGCCTGGTTGGAAGACATCCATAATATCATCCCTGGAGAGGATTGCGGAGACAGGATAGAGCCCACCGCCAAGTGACTTTCCGACTATGAGTATATCGGGCTTCACCCCTTCCCAGTCAACGCAGAATAGTTTACCCGTTCTTCCAAAACCTGTCTGAATCTCATCTGCAATGAAAAGCACATTGTTCTTCTTACAGATTTCGTATGTCTCCTTTAGATAGCCCCCTTTTGGGACGATAACGCCTCCTTCAGCCTGGACAGGTTCAACTAAAAATCCAACCGTGTTCTTTGTAATAGCTCTTTTGAGAGCGGATGGGTCATTGTATGGAATTTGCACAAAACCTGGGGTGAATGGTCCGAAACCATCCCTGTATTGAAATTCTGATGAGAATCCAACAATCGTTGTGGTGCGTCCGTGAAAATTATTCTCGCAGACTATTATCTCAGCCTTATCTTTCTTCACCTTCTTTTTAAGGTAGCCCCATTTTCTTGCCGCTTTTATTGCGGTCTCGACCGCTTCAGCGCCTGTATTCATAGGAAGTGCTTTATCTAACTTTGCAATCTGGCACAGGTATTTGAGAAACTCGCCCATTTTATCGTTATGAAATGCTCTGGATGTGAGTGTTATCCTATCTATCTGTTCTCTGACCGCCTTCAACAGTGCAGGGTGGCGATGCCCTTGATTGACTGCCGAATAAGAGCTGAGCATGTCGAAGTATCTATTCCCTTCTACATCCCACACCCAGACACCCTCACCCTTTGAAAGCACAACCGGCAGTGGTAGATAGTTGTGAGCACTATACTTTTCTGTCTCTTTTATGATTTCAGCAGTTCTGGACATATCTTCCTCCTTCGATATTTTTGTGTCATCATAATAGAAAGAGAAAGAAAGTCAAGATTTTTTTGTTCAAATAGCAGAAAGTAGTTATTCGTGATTCGTTCGAGTAGTCGCCGATATTTGCCTCGCTTATCTTTTGACTTTATGTCTGTTGTTGGTAAGTACATAGATATCAAGAACTTACGAGATTGTATATATAAAAGTCTAATATATGTTTATCGAAAAGCTTGCGCTCGGCAAAAGATCGGCTCCTTTGACGGAGAGACACGGATACCGGAAGAGGTTATTCGTTATTAGTTCAATGTTATTCGAAAGAAGGATGACAGATATCGGATACCAGATGTCAGGATGTGGACAATGACTAATGACTCAATAACTCAATGACTAATACCGTTACCGATGGACGAAACGGGCATCGTAACCGATTAAAGAAAACTAATAACCAATAACGAATAACCAATTATGACTTTGTCTCATATCATTCGTGCTGTTCGTGTAATTCGTGGGTTCTTTTTTTCCTGACTCTTTCTGGAGTATACCTTTTTTACCCCAATTTTAGAAATTTTGATTTTTTAGGATTGACATAAAGAAGTTTTTATCTTACAATCTTATGCTTCTATGAAGAATAAGATTATCATAAGGGGTGCACGAGAACATAATTTGAAAAGCATCGATGTGGAAATACCTCGAAATAAGTTTGTCGTAATTACGGGCATCTCCGGTTCTGGAAAGTCTTCTTTGGCATTTGATACTATATATGCTGAAGGACAGAGGAGGTATGTTGAATCGCTTTCTGCCTATGCACGTCAGTTTTTAGGAATAATGCAAAAACCAGATGTGGACTACATCGAAGGACTCTCCCCATCCATCTCAATTGAACAGCGAAAGGCAGCGAAGAATCCTCGCTCAACTGTAGCAACAGTTACTGAAATCTACGACTATCTGAGACTCCTTTTCGCCCGTATAGGCATCCCCTACTGCTATAAGTGTGGCAGGAAGATAACTTCTCAGACTATAGACAAGATCGTAGACACAGTTGGGGAGTTGAAAGAAGGTACCAAAATCCAGATATTATCACCAATTGTCAGAAGCAGAAAGGGTGAATATAAGGACCTATTTGCTAAATTGAAAAGACGTGGGTATGTCCGCACTAAAGTGGACGGTTCAGTTGTAGACCTGGATAAACCACCTCTACTCGATAAGTATAAAAAACACAAGATTGAACTCGTGATAGACCGTTTGATTCTCAAGCCTACTGTCAAAAAGAGACTGGCAGATTCATTGGAGATAGCATTGAAAGAAGGTGAGGGGATAGTCGTAGTAGATGTAATCGGTGGTGATGAGATCTTGTTCAGTGAGAAATTAGCATGCATCAGATGTGGTGTCAGTTATGAGGAAATCTCACCAAGAATGTTCTCTTTCAACTCGCCATACGGTGCCTGCACTGCATGCAGTGGACTCGGTACGAAGATGGAAATTGACCCAAATCTTGCCATAATCAATTCTGAGCTATCCATCCTTGAAGGTGCAGTTGGACACTGGGGAGAACCGAAAGGAAGTTGGTTACTTTCTCAACTGAACTCTCTCTCAAGATTATACAAATTCGACCTCAATACACCATGGGGAGAAATCCCAGAACAGATACAGAATATATTATTATATGGAACAAAAAAGGAGATAAGCATCCACTATGAAAGGAGAGATGGAAAGGCACACGGTGAATATTACTCTGAATTTGAGGGGATTGTACCGAATCTGACAAGACGATACAGGGAGACAGATTCCGACTGGATCAGATACGAGATTGAGAAGTATATGACCATTCAACCCTGTCCTAACTGCGGTGGAACAAGACTCAAACCCGAAAGTCTATCTATAAAGATAGACGATCGTTCAATACATGATGTTGCAAAATTGTCAGTGACGGAGGCATACAGATTCTTTAAAAATTTGCGCTTAAGCAAAAGGGAAACCCTTATAGCCCATCAGATAGTAAAAGAACTGTGCGAAAGGCTCGGCTTTCTGTTAGATGTTGGAGTAGATTATCTTACTCTTGACAGAAAGGCGGAAACCCTCGCAGGGGGTGAGGAACAGCGAGTAAGACTTGCAACCCAGATAGGCTCTGGGCTTGTTGGTGTGTTGTATATCTTAGATGAACCGAGTATTGGGCTCCATCAGAGAGATAACCGAAGATTTTTAAATACATTGAAGAAATTGAGGAATTTGGGAAACACCGTTTTGGTGGTTGAACACGATAAGCAGACAATCCTATCTGCCGATTATGTGATTGATCTGGGACCCGGTGCAGGTGAGTCTGGTGGTAAGGTGATTGCGACAGGCACCCCGCTCGAAATATCAAAATGCACACACTCCCTTACAGGAGACTACCTTTCGGGAAGGAGAGATATAGATATACCAAAAAAGAGGAGAAAGGCAAAGGGTCGATATCTGACCATAGTTGGAGCAAGCGAAAATAATCTAAAAAAAATAGATGTTCGCATGCCGCTTGGACTGTTCGTCTGTATCACCGGCGTATCAGGATCAGGCAAGTCTACCTTGGTTGATGATATACTGCACAAAGCACTTGCACAGAGATTCTACCGTTCTCATGTAAAACCGGGAAAGCATGAAAAAATCTTAGGTGTAGAGTATATAGACAAGGTAATAAACATAGACCAATCTCCAATAGGACGCACACCGAGGTCGAACCCTGCCACCTACACAGGCGTCTTTACCTATATAAGAGAACTCTTCTCCATAATTCCAGAATCGAAGATCAGGGGCTATAGACCAGGAAGATTTTCCTTCAATGTGAGGGGTGGAAGGTGTGAAGCCTGCCAGGGAGATGGGTTGATAAAAATAGAGATGCATTTCTTACCCGATGTTTATGTTCCCTGTGAAGTATGTAAGGGGAAAAGATATAATAGAGAGACTCTGGAGATAAACTACAAAGGTAAGAACATATCCGATGTTTTGAATATGACGGTAACACAGGCGATGAAATTCTTCGATGCTATACCAAAGATAAAACGGAAATTGAAGCTTTTATATGATGTAGGGCTGGGTTATATAAAATTGGGACAACCAGCACCAAATCTTTCTGGTGGAGAGGCACAGAGGATAAAATTATCGAAGGAACTGTCCAAAATTGCCACAGGAAGAACACTCTACATATTGGATGAGCCAACCACAGGACTTCACTTTGAAGATGTGAAGATGTTATTAGCGGTGTTGCGCAGGCTTGTAGAGAAGGGTAACACAGTATTGGTAATAGAACACAACCTCGATGTGATAAAATGTGCAGATTATATAATAGATTTGGGACCGGAGGGTGGTGATGAGGGTGGTGAGATAATCTGCGAAGGCACACCCGAAGAAATCGCTAAAAACAAAAAATCCTATACAGGCGAATTCTTAAAAGAAATTCTATGAAAATATCCCTTTTACATCTCCTGCATTGACCCTAAAGTAATGACATTAGGGTTGGGTCTTGAAAGTTGCTATGAGAAATGATGGTGATTGAATCAAGTGGAAGTGATTGAGACCGCTTCGAAACCCTTTTTTTTTAAATATTTTATGAATTTTGCCGCTCCATTTATTACCCACACTTTTTGGGGATTTGCTGTTGAAATGTAGTTTATCAAATCGTTGTAATCCGCATGATCACTCATAGGAATGGCCTCATCTGTTCTGTATCTGTATTTCGCATTTCTATCAATCGCCCACCCTGTGAGTATACAGGTTCTGACTGGCTTTGGAAATTCTACTCTCGCAGATGGGGGCAAGATGAAAACCTTTCCTTTAATTCGATTAAAATTTAAAGATTCGTAATTTTTCAAAGGGACTCCACATTCCTCATAGATTTTTGAGATTTCATAGATGGTTGGATGGACACTCATACGAAATCCTAAATTGCCAAGCATGGCCATTAGTTCCTGGCTCTTCCCAAGGGGGTATGTGTAGAAGAGGGGAACTGCACCCAACTTTACAGTAGATGATATGAATTCCATTATCCGCTGTTGAATCTCTTCAAGGGGAGGAAAGATATATCGGGGGTCGTCGAAGGTGGACTCTATTATTAGACCATCACACTTTTTTATCTCTATTTTTTGTGTAGTCAGTCCGGTTTTGAGTTTTATGTCGCCTGTATATACCAACCTGATTTCATCCTCTATCAAAATCTGCACCGAACCAAGGATATGTCCTGATGGAAAGCAGTTAAAGACCTTGCCCCAAAGGGTGAAGGGTGTATTGTATTCACACTCAATTGCAGACACCTTTCCAATCCGATACTCAAAAAGTCTTATCGTCTCCTTTGAAGCGAGTATCTTCTTATGCCTCCCAATATGGTCTGAGTGGGCATGGGAGACGAAGGAGAAGTCTTTTTTCTTTCTCGCATCCAACCATAGTGGGATATTATTCAGTCTAATATCATTCTTCTTAATAACAGGGAATAGCTCGGCCATTTTGTGTAAAAGGGCTGCAGAGGACTAAAAAATGAGGAGACTAAACAGAGGGGTTATTTTAGGTAGGGTAACCTCTACAGCCCTCTTTAATTCTATTTTTTATTATGTAGTGCCGCATGAGCGGCGGAGAGTCTCGCTATAGGTACCCTGTAGGGCGAACAGGAGACATAATCCATATTAACTATATGGCAGAACTCCACCGACGACGGTTCTCCACCATGCTCTCCACATATTCCTACTTCAAGATTATGCTTCGTTTCTCTTCCTTTCTTAATCCCCATTTCCACAAGTTTACCTACACCAGTCCGGTCTAATACGGCGAAAGGATTGGCGGGCAAAATCTTCTTATCTATGTAAACAGGCAGAAATTTCTCTTCTATATCATCTCTCGAGAAACCAAATGTCATCTGGGTAAGGTCGTTGGTGCCGTATGAGAAAAATTCAGCCTCAGACGCAATCTCGTCAGCGGTAATGGCAGCCCTTGGTAGTTCAATCATCGTTCCAATCATAAAATCTAACTTTACCCCCTTCTCCTCCATCACCTTGTTCATAACCTCAAGAGAATATTCCTTTATCACCTTCAACTCATTTACATGCCCTACGAGTGGAACCATAATCTCAGGTTTCGGATTATGCCCTTTGAGTTTAAGTTCACAGGATGCTTCTGCTATCGCCTGTACCTGCATCTTGTATATGGCTGGAAATGTTACTCCCAGTCTGCACCCCCTGTGCCCGAGCATGGGATTGAATTCTTTCAGTCTGCGTACACTCGTCAGCATCCCATCTATCCTTTCTGCTTTTGCTGAGTCATCCTGCCTGCGAGCTTCTGCAAATTCTACTAAGAGTTCCTCATACTTTGGCAGAAATTCATGCAAGGGTGGGTCCAGAAGTCTTATTATCACAGGCAGTCCATCCATAGCCAGAAGAATTCCTTTGAAATCCTCCCTCTGCATAGGGAGCAGTTTATCTATAGCTTCCTGCCTCTCTTTCTCATCTTTTGCAAGTATCATTTTCTGAACTACGGGCAGCCTCTCTTCTCCAAAAAACATATGTTCTGTTCTGGCAAGGCCTATCCCTTCAGCACCGAAATCTCTTGCAAGTTTGGCATCGTGAAATGTATCCGCATTCGTTCTGACACCTAATTTCCTGATCTCGTCTGCCCACGAGAGTAATTTGTTATAATACTGATAGATTTCAGACTCGTCTGGTTTTATCTCTCCCTTTACTACCCTTGTTATTTCAGAATCTATCGTTTCCACCCTACCGAGCATCACCTCGCCAGTCGTGCCGTTTAAAGATAAGAACTTGCCCTTTTTTATAGTACGGGGTCCCACTCTTAACTCTTCTTTACCATAGTCTATATCGAGCGCACCGCAACCTGCAACACAACATTTACCCATCCCCCTCGCTACTACAGCGGCGTGAGATGTCATACCACCCCTTGCAGTAAGTATCCCCTCACTCACAGCCATTCCTGCCACATCGTCAGGTGAAGTCTCTATTCTGACCAACACTGCAGGTTCCCCCCTTTCGTGTAAAGCAATGGCATCATTTGAAGTAAAGACCACCTTCCCTGCAGCAGCACCAGGTGAAGCATTCAGACCAGATGCTATCACTTCTTTCTTTGCTTTTGGGTCGAACATCTTGTGGAGGATCTGGTCGAGCTGTGTTGGGTCAACCCTACTCACAGCGGTAGCCTTATCAATGAGTCCTTCCTCAACCATATCTACTGCTATCTTTATTGCAGCCTGTGCCGTTCTTTTACCTGTTCTTGTCTGTAGCATCCATAACTTTCCATTCTCAATTGTAAACTCCATATCCTGCACATCCTTATAATGTCGTTCCACGTTATCGAAAATGCTAACCAATTGCCGATATATATCAGGCATATCCCTTTCAAGATCTTTTATCGGATGGGGGGTTCTAATGCCTGCAACCACATCCTCACCCTGTGCATTTACAAGATATTCACCATACCTCTGTTTTTCACCTGTTGCAGCATTTCGTGTGAAGGCAACCCCCGTGGCACTCGACTTTCCTGTATTTCCAAACACCATCGCCTGTACATTCAAAGCAGTGCCAAGGTCGTCAGGAATCTTGTGCAATTTTCGATAAGAGATGGCTCTCTCTGTATCCCACGATTCGAAAACAGCAGATATGGCACCCCATAACTGCTCTTCTGGCTCATCAGGGAAATCTTTGTTCGTGAATTCTTTAACTTTCCTTTTATACCTCGCCACGATTTCTTTCATATCGTCACCTGAAAGTTCTGTATCGAGTTTCGCACCCCGTTCTTTTTTCTTTTCTTCAAGTATCTTCTCAAATTCATCATGTGATACTTTGAGCACTACATTTCCATACATCTGCACGAACCTTCTGTAACAGTCGTATACAAATCTTTCATTGTTAGTCTTTTTAACGAGTCCTGTAACTGTCGAGTCATTCAATCCAATATTCAACACGGTGTCCATCATACCCGGCATAGAGACAGCCGCTCCAGACCTGACGGAGATTAAGAGTGGATTGTCACTGGAGCCGAATTTTGAGCCCATCACATCTTCGACTTTGTGTAAATTCTCTTCCACTTCTGCTTTCATCCCATCAGGATAGGATTTATTATTTTTATAATAATATCTACAAACATCGGTAGAGATAGTAAATCCTGGGGGCACATCTATTCCAAGATTAGCAAGTTCTGCTAAATTGGCGCCCTTACCCCCAAGAGTATCACGCATATCCTTATTCCCATCCGTTTTACCTTTACCGAAGAAATATACAAATTTACTCATAACTGAACCCCCATTCTTTCAACGAATCCTGTATCGAACTCGCCCTTTTTGAATTTATCATTACCAATCAAACTCAGATGGAATGGGACAGTAGTCTTCACTCCATCTATATAGAACTCCTCGAGAGTTCTCTTCATCCTTGCTATAGCCTCCTCTCTCGTATCACCGTATACTATGACTTTACCTATCATAGAATCATAATAGGGTGGAATCTCATATTCGGCATATACATGGGTATCCACCCTTACACCGAAGCCACCTGGAATATGGAACCCCTTGACCTTACCTGCACAAGGGATGAACCCTTTTTGAGGGTCCTCTGCATTTATTCTACACTCTATCGCATGTCCCTTTATGTGGATATCTTTCTGTCGTGTATTCAGTCTTTCTCCTGCTGCAATTTTTATCTGCTCTTTCACGATATCCACCCCTGTAACAAACTCTGTAACAGGATGTTCCACCTGTATTCTGGTATTCATCTCGCAGAAATAGAAATTCATTTGGGCATCCACTAAAAATTCCATAGTTCCAGCACTTCTGTAACCTAAATCACTGGCACCCTTCACTACAAGTTTGCCCATCTTCTTTCTCAATCCATCATTCATTATCACAGAAGGAGATTCTTCAATCAGTTTCTGATGTCTTCTCTGGATAGAACACTCCCTTTCGCCTAGATGAACTACATTACCGAAGTTATCGCCCAATATTTGAAACTCGATATGTCTCGGTCGTTCCATATATTTCTCTATGTATATTCTCGGATCTCCGAAGGCAGCACCTGCTTCGGCTCTGGCTGTAGTGAAAAAATCCCCAAGTGATTTTTTGTCGTATGCGACTCTCATTCCTTTTCCTCCACCACCGAGGGTTGCTTTGAGTATCACGGGGTAGCCGATCTCACCCGCAATCTTCGAAGCTTCTTTAAAATCGGTGACGGACTCTTTGCTACCCGGGAGGACAGAAATACCAGAGCGGCCCATTATGTTTCTTGCAAATACCTTATCGCCTAATTTACGTATGACATCAGACGGTGGTCCAATGAACTTTATACCGCACGACTCGCATATCTCAGCAAAGTTGGGATTTTCAGCAAGGAATCCATAACCAGGATGAATCGCCTCGGCGTTGGTTACCTCAGCAGCACTGACAATCCTCGGTACATTCAGATAACTCTCTGTAGAAGGTGGAGGACCGATACAGACATCCTCGTCTGCAAATCTCACATGGAGTGAATTGGCATCAGCCTCTGAATGTATTGCAACCGTCTTTATCCCGAGCTCCTTACATGACCTGATTATACGGAGTGCGATCTCACCCCTGTTGGCTATGAGGACCTTTTTGAACATCTATCAACCCATATCCTGCCATCCTTTATCGGCAGTAGTTTTAATTCCCCTTAATCTGAGGTTGAACTCGTCTGGATTCGTCACATACTGCATCGCCATTTCGTAAGAGACGAGATTCTCTTTGTAAAGTTTCATAATCGATTGGTCGAATGATTGCATCTTATACTGTCCTCCCTCTTCTATGGCGGTTTGGATAAGAGGGCTCTTGGTAGAGTCAATTATATAATCTTTTATTGTAGGTGTTGAAACCATAATCTCAACTGCTGGAACCCTTCCCTTACCATCTGCTCTTGGTATAAGACGCTGGGATACTACTCCAATTAAAGTTGCTGATAAAAGGACACGTATATATTGATGCTGATGCGGTGGGAAG
>Ga0209978_10000856_pt1 | contig 12056 bp, 4 predicted proteins | sample BentaG_FD_182805 | JGI IMG/M metagenome (GOLD analysis project Ga0209978, IMG submission 182805) | Deep subsurface microbial communities from South Atlantic Ocean to uncover new lineages of life (NeLLi) - Benguela_00093 metaG (SPAdes)... | ecosystem: Environmental > Aquatic > Marine > Oceanic >...
TTTTTGTCGCTTATACATTAGGCGATTAAAGCCATTGACAAGGGCCTCAATGCTCGCTACGACGATATCTTCTTTTGATGCACTTGCATCTGTCACAAAGCCTTGGTTATCACTCACCCGAACATGTACTGTAGCAAACGCATCCGTATTTGCCTCTATTGCATCCATACTAAATTTTTCCAGTTTAATATCGCCAATATCTTTAATAATATCTTTAAATGCCGACTGAAGTGCATTACAAGCAGCGTCAACGGGGCCAACTCCAATATCAGAGGCAACTTTTTCGATGAATGAACTATTCTGCTTAATTCGCAGTTTTACAGTAGCTGAAGGCGTGATATGCAAGCCAGTGACAACAGTTAATTCTTTTAAATCAATAACCGGTTCAGCAATTTTTCCAATGATCGATTCTGCGATAGTCTTCAAATGAAAATCTGTAACGCGTTTTCCTTTGTCACCAATTTCTTTTATTCGAGAAAGAATTTCAGCGGTTTGTTCGCGAGTAGTATCTATACCAAATGTTTTTAGTTTCTCCTGAATAGAATGTGCTCCGGAATGCTTTCCAATAACGACTCCTTTTACAGCAAGTTCGCTATCCTTTCGTTTTCCAATGAGTTCGGGTGTAATGGGTTCGTATGTTCGTGGATGTGCTAGTGCAGCATGTGCATGTATGCCACTCTCATGTCGGAACGTGTTATCGCCAATAAATGGTTGACATGGAGAAATTGGTACTTGAGTTAGCTTTTCAACCAGTTTCGACGTTTTGTAGAGCTGTTTCAATTTAATGTTTGTAGGAATTCCATAAAGGGCATAAAGAGACATTACAATTTCTTCAAGTGAGGCATTACCGGCCCGTTCACCAATTCCATTAACTGTTACGTGAACTTGATTTGCACCAACCTCTATTCCAGCAAGGGTATTTGCAGCAGCTAGACCAAAATCATTGTGACAATGAAGACTGATGATCGTAGCTTTGTTTATCGCTCGAATGGCTTCCATGAGTTTTTTAACGAGAACTCCATAAGCACGAGGCGTTATTGTGCCGACAGTATCCGGAATGTTAATTCGATCGGCACCCACAGATACCGCGGTTGTAAATGTTTTCACTAGAAATTCAATACCAGTGCGTGTGGCGTCTTCAGAGCTGAATTCGATTCCTTTGAACCCTAATTCCTTTGCGTAGGTTATTGAGCTTACAATCTCATCAAGAACTTGTTGTTGAGTCATACGTAATTTATACTGGAGATGTAAGTCAGAAGTAGCTATGAAAACGTGGGCAACATCTAGTTCACATTCTTGAAGTGCATCTAAATCAGAAGATCGTGTACGTGCCAGTCCAGCAATCTCGGCATTTAGACCTAATTGCTTTATTTTTCTAACAGATTCTCTTTCACCAGAACTTACAACAGGCATGCCGGCTTCGATGACATCTACACCAAGTTCATCAAGAGCCTGTGCAATCTGCAATTTCTCATCAATTGTAAGTGCAACACCAGGAGTTTGCTCTCCATCTCTTAAGGTCGTGTCGAAAATATAAACTTTCTCGGGTAAGTTGACCTCACCAATAATTTCCTGAATGAATGGACTGATGTAAACATCTTTTGCTTCGCCTTCTGTCAATTACATTCACCTCAATCTACTAGATAAGTTGTGATGAAATACAGTGAAATGATTAAGGAGTGCACTTAAGAATTTACTCATCAAAAATAGTTGCGTATGTAACAGAAGTTAAAGTTCATGAGGGCTGAAATTGTCTAAAGGATAAGGGTTTCAATCGACAACTTTTATCTCAAATTCACAGAAAGTATTACCTAAACCCCAGCATTTTATTTCGTTGGCAATAATGTTTTGTCCAGTTAATCGCTCGAACAGTCCAGCAATCTTACCAGCTTCGAAATCACAAAAATTAACGCCAGCATTTGGAGTTGCAGTGGAAGAAGCGAGTTCATAGATTATTATCGAGGCACTTTCTTTTCGTAAATTTCGTGAACGAACCTTCCCATGTTCACGTGACAAAAATGAGCTTGGGTGATTGTAAAAATTTCGCAAGACTTTCAAAGCCTCTAAGAACTTCATATTTCCAATTTCAGCAGATTTATTTTTAATTTTTTTAATATATTCAATTTCAGGGCTGTTCAAACCTTGTTCATGCCCTGCTGCGTATAATAAACTTCCTGTAAAAGGATCAGAAAGTTTTAAACTGGTCAGTTGTTGCTGAGGAATCCCGATGTGAATATAGTCTCCTGCATTAGGACGCATTTTTGTTTTCATGAAAAGAGAATCAAAGGCTAACTGCATGCTATGTTCTATAAGTGTTTTAAATCTTTCACGTCTATCTTTACGTGCTTTAGGCAAAGGATAAGGCGTCTCCTTATCTCCAACGAGTTTTATGTTGAATTCACAAAATTCGTCCCCAGTACCCCAACATGCCGTTTCTCGGACAGTAACTCTTTCTGCAAGCAATGCTTCTATCATTCCAGCAATTTCGCCTGCAGTAAAATGACAAAGAGGTTCTCCAATTTCCATAGCTTGTGTGCAAGACGCAGTCTCAAAGACATGAATTTCTGCTTCGTCATCGCCCAGACTAACTATATCTACTCGGTCGCTGAAATATGTTGGCAGATTACTCGTTTGCCTACTGAAGAAATCACTGATCCCTTCTATTACATATTTAAATCGTTTCTCGATAGATCTGATTTCAGCCCCGATTTTGGGATTTAAGCTCAAGAGGAGATGTGAATCTGCACCATATAAGCCTAGATCTCTACCTGCCTCGTAAAATAGGCGTGTAGCTAAAACATCTAGCCCTAATATCGAATAAGTTGTTTTTTGAAGGGTTCCAATGTGTGTATAATCACCTATGCTGGGACGCACCAGTTGAAGTTCAAGAGCTGAGCTTAGGGTATTTGTAGTGATTGCTAACATAGTATCTTTTCGCATATCATACGATTTTTCCCGTTCTAAAATAGTCGTAACTAGTTTATTCCAGAGAACATTCTGAACTTCGCCTTCAGAGATCTGTCCGCTAAGAACCAGTTCATCATTTATGACCAAAGTGGGCAGCGATCTAATTTTGTACCTTGTTGCGACTTCGGGATTTTCAGTAACATCTATTGTAGAAACATGAGCAAATGAAGCACTTCCAGAACCTATTGTACGTTGGAGTAGTTTCTCAACTGAAGGACAATAAGCACAATCTGGGGATGTAAACATAAGAATCCGAGTTGGTATTTGACTCTGAGTCACGAATAGTTCACCTAAGTTGCGCGCGCAGGGTGTTGCAAATTGGAAACTGGAAACTTCATAATGGACGTTATTACCTTAATATTATACAATGAATGAGGCTTCATTTTAAAGTTGCGGAAATGGCGTTTCCAAAGATTATTGGTTTTCTATAAGACCTATAGATCGGAGAATGTTTCCTAACTCATTTTTAACTTCATCAGTTATTGGAAGCATAGGACTTCGTGGGATACCAGCTTGAAGATCTAAACCTAACATACCCATACCTGCTTTGATTGCGGGGATTCCATGACCCTTTGGACCAGTAAGAAAGTTGTCAAGAGGTAATACTTTCAATTGTAAATCGCGTGCTTTTTCGAAGTCGTGTTGAATAAATGATCCATAAATATCTGCGATCATCTGCGTTGCAATATTTCCTGTGGCTGGAACTGCACCTATTCCTCCAAGCATCAATGTCGCAAAAATAGCACTGCCACTTCCAGCGAAAACGCTGAAATTGTCGTTTGATGCGATATTGATCATCGTTGAGATTTTTCTGATGTCTGTAATACTCATTTTTATTCCAACGATGTTTGAGTATTCTTGTAGGCGCACCACAGTTTTGGGGTCAATTTCTACACCACCAGTGAATTTGGGAACCATGTATAGGAGCATTGAAATATCAACTATTGATGCGATTTCTGAGAAATATTCATAGATCGCCTGTTGGCTAGGTTTGAAGTAAAAGGGTGTAACTATTAGAACAGCATCTGCACCTATATCAGCGGCATGTTTGGTTAATTCAATAGCACGATCTGTAGAACTATCACCCGTTCCAATAATGACAAATATTCGTCTATCTGCCTCATCAACGGCTATTTCGGCAACTTTTTTTCTTTCCGCTAATCTAAGGTTGATAGTCTCGCCAGTAGAGCCGCAGGGGATAATGCCATGAACCCCATTTTCTATCAAATAGTTGATAATGGTTCTAAAACCTTCCTCATCTATCTCATTATTCTTGAAGGGTGTAACAACGGGTACAAGAATCCCTTTAAGTTGAACCATAAATACGCCTCCTGATCAATCTTAAAGTCCAAAACTATCGTAAATACTCACCTAGGCTCCTTTGGAGCCTATTGAAAACAAATGATTAATTATAGCAGATGATAGTATATACAATTTTCGCGAGAAGTCGCGCGCGAATATCATCTAAAATGCAATCATGAAATTATTATGTGATAAATGAATGAATTAATAGTGTAGGTAAATATAGGAAATAGTAGGGAACTGATATGGCCGATGCGATTACGACAAATATTGAGTTATTTGCTGGAAGAACAGATGAAATAAATCGATTTAGAGACTTTTTGACAAGAGTTAAATCAGGGAGCGAAGAAAAGAGAGGAGGTATTCTTAGTAGTACGAAAGGAATGGGCAAGACTTTTACGTTGATGAGGTTTGAGGAATTAGCGCAAATAGAGCGGTTCCAAGTTATTAGCCTAAAACTTACTCCAGGAACTGTTGATAGTTTTTTCGCTGATTTAAAGAATAAAATTGTCGCACTTGTCCCTGAAAAGAAAAAACGCTTTGGGAAGAAAGCGGATTTAATTATGCCTACGCTACCAAAAGGAACAGCTACGGCGTCTAAAGTAATTTTAGAATACGTTAATGAGTTCTTTCGAGGATTGGATGATGTTCAGGAAAAATTGGCTGCACAAAAAACCTGGACTATGTTTTTAGTCGACGATATGGAGTTTTTTGCGATAAGAGATTTTGAAAATGCATACCATATCATTTTAGAAATTATTCGAAAATTGAGGAAAGATAAATATAACATTGTGATGGTTTTCGCGATTTCCGACGAGTTTATGAAATATATTCCTTCAGACAACCTAGAATCCAATCTCGAACTAACCGTCCTTAGAAAGATAAGTTCGAAAGAAGCACAGATCTTTCTAAAACGAGTCGAAACTAAGTATGATATAACAATTGAGAAGGATGTTAAAGAAAAACTTGTTCGAGCAGGAAGAGGAATCCCTTTCGTTCTTGCATTAGCAACTAATTATCTTTATGTAAATAAAGTTGGATCTACTATTGATGAGGAAACATGGAATAAGTGCAAGACTGCAATTCTAGAAGAAGATATTGTAAATATTTTTAGTTTAAATGAAGATGAACTTAATATTCTTGAAACAATCGCGGCTAGTAAAGAAAATTTAGTTACTTTGTCAGAACTAGAAGCAATCTCTGATCTAGAAGATGATCTAAATAATATTTTAACGTGTTTGCAAGAAAAGCAGTTACTAGTCGTAGAAAACATCTTCGTCTATTTTTCATCAAAATTTCTCTTCCAAACATTAAAGAGAACATCAGAACGACTAAACATCTTCGGAAGTGTTAATATACTTTTAGATTTGTTCAAAGAATCAATTGGGGCAGGAAAAAGACCAGATATTCATCTTAAGAAAAAATTAGATGAATTAACAGATATCGCTTTCCGTGATGATCTTAACACCATTCTTACTGAAATTGCAGAACAGTATAGTATCATGGGAGAAACTCTAATAGCAGGTGAAATGTTTTATGACGCCTTTATACTCTTTTCAAGCGCTATAGACATTCTTGAAAAAACAATGGACTATGAACGCGCGGCTCTGTTGTGTGATGGGATGGCTAAAAGATTTTCAAAATTAAAGAAGCCATATTATGCGCGTAGATTTCTTGCAGAAGGTGCACAGTTATACGATAAGATAGGAAGCGATTGGAAAAGGAACGCATTATCCAGATCTGCTGCTATGTTATATGAAGAGGCAGGAGATGTTTATGCTGCTGAGTCGTTCGATGCTTTTACGCGTTTATTTTATAGGCGTGCCTATTCACTTTATAAGGCAGCCAATGAGGGAGCACGGGCAAAAAAGATTTGTGAGAAGGCTCGTGAATCTATAAGTAATGAAATTTATCGCCGAGAATTTGATAAACTTGCAAAACAGATAGTTATAGAACCTAAGAGGGAGAATTAATGTCTGAAAAAGTAGAAAATGCCTTAACCAGGCTTGAAACGATCAAGGAAGACCTTAATAGGATTTTAAAATTGTTTGAAGAAAATTTTAATGCATTTAATTCGACGCTCTCATCAGGATTTAAAGAAATAAGATCGACTGCAGAAAATGCTTTTCAAACTGGCGAAAAGAAACTTGATGATGGTGTTAGGGAGATCCAAGATAACAACAAGAAACAGAAGATCATTAGACAGCAAGAACTAGAACAGCAATTAGATGATTTAAAGACGACTATAATCTCAGAAATTGATCAGAACGTCACAAAGCTCAAGAACATTTTGAAAGAATTCCAATTTAGCCAAAAATTCGAAGAAATTACCAGTCAATTTACCGCTACTCTAAATGAAGAGCGGGAAGGACTTACATTTTTCGATGAAAATATTGCAAAGATGAAAACCGATGCCCAAGGGATGATAGCACAAGAAACAGAAAAATTTGGTGAATATCTAACAAACCAAAATCAAATTAATGACCAACTCCATCAAAAAACTACCGATATACTTCAGAGCATTAATGAGACTTCCACTGAATTGCTAAAGAATCATGAGGAAGGAATTAATACACAATTGATGCAAAAATACTCAGAGATTTCGACTAAATTTAATGAAACAAGAGAAAATCTGATTAATGAGTTAGAGGCGAAATCAACACATTTTGCAGAGATGCTTGAAGGCAAAAAGAATGCATCGAGTACTCTGATTATGGGATCTATCAGCACGCTAATACAACAAGTTGATTCCATCAAAGAACTCCTGCATAATACACTTGAAACCCAAAGAACGCAATTTTCTACAAGTACCGAGAAGTTAAAAGCAGAAACATCCGCCGGGTTTATACAACATGTTGAAATTCATAAGAAAACAATCAATGAAACAGAACGCCTTCTCTCAGATATTCTCGAAAAGAAAATTGATGAAGTTAAGAATCAATTAGAAACTGGCTTGATGAAAAAAGCCTTTGAGTTAATGTCTCTTCAAGAACAACAATTCAAAGCAAAGACAGAAGAACTTGAATTAGCTTTCAGTGAAAAGTTGGTAAAAAGCCTTGAAAATATTGAAGGCACAATCGAAGTTACCCAAGATCAAATGAGTACTGGTATAAAGGACATTTTAACACGAGTCGAGGAACTAATTCACGACCAAAATAAACAAATGAGCACAGCCTTTTTAGAAAACATTACTACGGTGGCGGAAGTCTGCGAATCTTACGAAGGCGAATTTGCAAGAATAGTAGATAACACTCTTTCTACTCATAAAAATAACGTAGAAACGATAAAGGCAGAAACTGAAGAATTTCTAATGAGAGTTATAGAAGATTTTAAACTCAAAATGACTGAAATCAAAGAAAATACACTTAACTCATTAAACGAACAAAAACAAACTCATGAGGCAACAACAACCGATATGCAGACAAATATAGCAGAATCCCTAGATTCTCATAAAGCCAATTTCATTGTCGCGACCGAAGAAATCCAAGAGGCAGTAGTTCAAGAACTGGCAAATATTTCAGAGAATTATAAAACAGTTACGACAACTCATAATGACAGTCTTACAAAATCTTTAGATGAAACGAACACAGATGTGTCTACAACGTTTAAGAGTATCCAAGAGAATATTAGTGAATTCTTGACAAATAATGATATCGTAATTAAAGAAATAGTAAACGCCTTAAACAAAAACGTTACGGACAGTACAGAAAATCAAATAAAAAGTATTTCAGAAGCTTATAGTAATACACTGAAAGAACATGGTGATGCTGCGAGTGAACATAGCAATACATCGAAAGAACATAGTGCTATGATGAAAGAACAAGTTTCTCTGTGGATAAATAACATTACAGAGTCTAATGCAAACACGCAGCAAACAACAAGGGATAAATTGGATTCTCTTTTAGAAGATGCAATCTCCAAGTTGACATCCTTAGCTGAAGATTCTAAGAAGGGGCTTTTGGATGTTCTTTTGAATGAAAACGAAAAATTGGATAGATTTAACACTGAAATGAGTCAAAATGTGTCCAAGACAATTGAAGAGCAAAAAGTAAGTTCAAATAAACAATTTGACGATTTAACTGAAACGTTCTCATCAGCAATAAATGAAGATAAAAATAAATTGAAAGAAGAATTAAAAACGTTGACTCGATCGTTACGGGAACTCTCTAATAGCGTGGAAATGATCTGTAAGGAACTTGAAAGGTTGAAGAAACCTGCTCAAACTGATTTAAGTGATGCGAAGAAGTCAATTGATGAAATTTTGCGAGAAATGAGCAAATAAGAGGAGATAGATAATGCTAAATGCAGACGAAGTCTATGAGCTAATCGGGCTCAATGAACTTGAAAGAAAAATTTACGAAACAATCGTTGGGTTAGGAGCGAAAACTATAGAGGAATTAGTTCTTTACACAGGTGATTCTCTTCCAGGAATCCAGAGTAATTTAATCACCCTTGAACAGAAGGGACTAATACGGAGAATTTCAGGGAAGGTTGATATCCTTGTTGCTATGGAGCCTAGAATCGTTTTAAGTGAAAAAGTGGAAGAAGACCTCACCCAGAAACTATCAAACGTGCGTGATGAGATAACGACTAAATGGAATGATGTCAGGAACGCGTTATCATCACAGCTTCAAGAATTCCAAGGATCCACCTCTGGGGTTATTAATGATCATCTTGAACAATTCAGGAAAAACGTTGATCTCACAAAAGAACAAATCGATACAATTTCGAAAGATTTTGGCGAGCGCGTCAAATCAGATTCTGAAAAAAATAGAGAGATTATAACTACAACCTTGAAAGATCATTACTCTTCTTATGAGGAAACATTAACTGAACTCCAAGAAACTCTATTTGGTGCTTTAGACAAAAATTCAACAGATTTTGAGGCTGATATGAAATCATTAAACGAGCAATTGACTCAAGCTATTAGAGAACAAATCAGCGACTGGAGAGTCAGCGTTACAAGCTACCAAGAAAAGAGCGGAAAACTTCTCGAAAGCACCGAGGAGACTGGCGCAGAGGATATCGAGAAATTTAAGAAGGATGCAAGTGAATCCCTTACTAATCTTGCTAATATTTATACAAGCGGGTTCATGGATGCAAAAGCAAAAACGGAATCCACCACAATCTCATCCATGGACGCTTTTAAAGAAACGCTCAATGGGCTTCTTTCTAATGTTTCTGATACATTGAATGAGCAAATCCGAAATATAGACGCACACATAAGCAAGACTAGAGAAGGAATATCATCTGCTGTTGATGGGGCTGGAACCATAGCAGCGTCACTTGATCAGGAAAAGACGCAACTTGAAGAGTTTAACAAAACGCAACGAGAAATGTTTAACAATCAATTAGAAACGTTTGTAGGCACAGAGAAAGAGGACATTACTGAAAGGATGAATCAGTTAAAAAAGGAAGTTAGTGAAAACCTTACAAAAACATTCACTGCGATACGTTCACTAAAAACTGATTTTGATGGTCTTTTGAAGTCACACGCCTCAAACACGGGGAAAATGCAAGAAGAATTATTAAATGCGATTTCACAAACGATTTCAGAAAACATTACAAAAACAAAGGAAATCATACAGCAAACAATGAAAGGTGTGATTGAACAAGTATTTGAAGGTAGCACTCGCCTGCAAGAGAAATTTGGCACGCTTGCCTATGAATTATCAGATTTCGTGAATAACAGTACTATTTCCATTAATGCAATTATTGAAAATTCTATTAATGAAGCAAAAAGGCTAACAGAAGAGAATCAGGAAAAAATAAATGAAGAAATTCAAGCAAACATGAGATTAATTGATGAAACACTCTCAGAAGTGATCAACAAAGCTAAGATGTCAATAGACACGACAAAAGAGCAAATTCAAGAGCAATTCAATACAGAACACAGAAAACTAAAAGAATCGAATGAAAAGACTTCTACAGATCTTTTAGAGATGTTTTCGGTTAGCAACAAAAACATACAAACACAACTCACAGAAAGCGTACAAAAGATAACGGAGCACATTGAGAAAGCGTCGCACGATGTGTGCAAACAACTTGACGATTCAAAAACCCAAAATACGGGACTTATGGAGACGTTCATTGACAATTTACTCACAGAAAGCATGCAGATCCGTGATGAGGTGCCGAGTGTTATTGAAAAAGAACTGGAAGAGCATAAAGACCGAATTAACCAGCTTGACATACGTTTTGCGGATACTTCTGGGCGCCTCCTGTCTATCGTTGAAGATTTGAGAAACAAGACTGAAGAAAAAGCTAGAAGCCTCTTTGGGTTGCGCAAAGAAGGATTGAAGGAATTTATGGATGAATTAACAGCGATGGAGGGAGAATTACAGTCACTGAGGGCACAGATCAGAGATGTAATAAACACAAATACAGAAGCATATGAAGTGGGAGTGTCCTCGCTACTAGACAATATTAGTAGAAATATGACTTATCGCATTGAAACGATTGAAAAAGACGCCGAGTCAAATTTTGGAAAAATGAACACTACCTATGAGGCATTCGTTTCAAATCTCACCACTATTCTCCAAGGTGCGCTCAAAACCGAAACAGAGAATGCGTTAGAGGGTTTCACTAAAGGTTTAGAAGACCAAAATTCAGAAGCAAAAAACAAAATAGTTCTCCGATTGGAAGAAAATAAAGAAGCGATCAATGAAATGATCTATGCTGCTGGACAAGCGCTTACCGAAAAACTTAATGATGCTAAAACTAATTTTGACGAAATTCAAAAAACCACTATAGATACAGAGGGCTTAGGACGGGCTGGAAAACAAATAAATGCACAATTAGATAGTTTGTTAGAACAATTCACTGAATCATTTTCTCAATACGAAAAGAAAATCACATCAGATCTTATGAATCACAAAATGAAAGTAACTACGAGAATTCTTGAAGAAATAACTGAACAGGATTCGTTGCTCAATACGATAAAAGCGAACACAGAAACTCTAACAAACTCTCTCGAAGAAACAAATGAAAGCAATTTAAACTCTTTGCAAGAGACTATAAAAACAATTTTAAACGAAAAGGGAGCAGAGATAGAGAGCAAAAACGCAGCATTACAAAAAACAGCCGGTGAAAAATTTAATGCAATAAAAACGGAAACTGAACAATCTGTTGAAACTCTAATTGAAAAAATAACTGAGGAAAAGATAGAAGAATCGAACTCGCATCTTATGGAGTTAAAACAGAGTATATCGGATGTTGTAGTAAGTGTACTTGAAGAAATTATGCAAAAAGCCTCAGACTTTGATACAAAACTTAATACCAAACTTTCAGAGACAGAAGATGTATTTAACAAACTGTCAAGGACGTTAGAAGATTCCGCAGAACTCAAGGATGTCACAACAGAACTTGATAAACTTTCCAGCAGTATAACTGAGAAAGTCAAAGAAGCAAATGATGAGATTTCAGGAATCAAAAGGACCATTTTTGACATATTAGAAGAGAAAGAGGAACAAGGTTTGCAGGATCTTACAAGTTTACAAAATAAATTCGATAACATATTGGATCAAGCGAATACATCCGTAATGCAAAAGATAGAGGAATTAAAAGAGACTCTCATAACTAGCAGTAAGGAATATCTTACAAAATTTGACACAAGAGTGGATCAAATAACCACGAGATTGGATCAGCTCTTATCAAGACCTTTGACCATTGTTCATGAAGGGAGCGTCGATTTTAAAGGCAATTTTTCAAATCTACTCTCTGTACAAACCACGAAATATCGCGACCAAATCTACACCAGTATTGATAAAATCAACGAGTTTTTGGAA